>Ga0182030_10009482_pt1 | contig 19921 bp, 9 predicted proteins | sample 812S3MmetaG_FD_121299 | JGI IMG/M metagenome (GOLD analysis project Ga0182030, IMG submission 121299) | Permafrost microbial communities from Stordalen Mire, Sweden - 812S3M metaG (Illumina Assembly) | ecosystem: Environmental > Terrestrial > Soil > Wetlands > Permafrost | place: Sweden... | reverse complement strand
TGGAGGATGCTGGGCTGAAGGTAGGGGTGACTCCGCTGGGCTGGCCGGATGCGGCAAACGTTACGCTGCCCGCGAAGGGGCTCACGTCCGTTACCGTAATCGTGTCAGTACCGCTAGCGCCTGGGGCAACCGAAAGTGTGGTTGACGAAGGCTTCAAGGTGAAGCTACCCGTGGAAGTGACATCCAGTGTGAAGGAGGTCGTTGCGGTATTACTTCCGGAGGTTCCGGTGACGGTTACCGTGAATGCGCCGGTCGTGGCTGTGCTGCTGGCCGTCAACGTGAGAACGGTGGAGGTTGTGGAGGACGCCGGGCTAAACGAGGCAGTGACTCCGCTGGGCATGCCGGATGCGGTAAACGATACGGTACCCGTGAATCCGGGCAAGTCCGTTACCGTAATGGTGTCGGTGCCACTGGTGCCTTGGGCTACCGAGAGGGTGGTTGGCGATGACGCGAGTGTGAAGCCTGTTCCCGGAACGGTGACGGTGATGGGGGCGAAATTCGTAACTGTGCCATCGACTCCCACAATCTTAATCGGATAAGATCCAGCCGGCGTGCTGGTCTGCACGCTGAAGTTCGCGACGATCGTGCCGCCTGGCGCGTTCACCGAAGAGGGAGCAAAGTTGACTTGCATGCCTGAGGGCACACCGGTTGCGCTAACCGCTACGCTCCCCGTGAGTCCGCCCAAGAAAGTAATGGTGAACGTGTCGGTGGGGTTCGTTCCGACCGGCAAGGAAACAGTTGTGGAAGAGGCAGTAATCGTGAAGGTGGGCGCGGAAACCACAGTGAGAAGGAGCGAAGCGGTTTTCGTGGTCCCATCACCCGATCCGGTCACGGTGAGAGGATAGGCTCCGGGGACGGCCGTGGCAGAAACGGTAAAGGTGAGCGTGCTGCCTGCCGAGCCGGTGACCGAAGCAGGGCTGAAGACCGCAGTGACGCCCGTCGGAAGGGTGGTGCTTAGACTCAATGCTACTGCGCCGTTAAAGCCGCCAAATTCGTTGACGGTGACGCTGCTTGTCGCGGTCGTTCCCTGCACCGGATTCGCCGGAGTGGCCGTGAGTGAGAAGCCCGAACCGACTGGGATCGCCGGAAAGGCATTCTGTACGTCTTGGAGGAACTCGGTGAGCCAGAAGGTGCCGGCCGGGGGCGAGTTCGGGATCGAGCCTACGGCAAAACCGTTGGCCAGCGTATTGTCATGCGCCGGGTCGCAGTTCTCATCGCCATGGGTGGCCCCAAGAGCGAGGTGCTGTGCGTTTGTATCGCCGTTAGGATAGTCGCCGTCCGATTCTCCCGGAGGCTTGACCCAGACGTAGGCAATGAGATTGGTGGCACCACCAGGGTTCACTGTCGGGAACGCGCCGATTCCCTGCCCCTCCTGGTTGCACCATTGACCCATGTCGTCGCGCTCGTCGATTTTGGTTGCATCGACAAAGGTGTTCAGCACGGTGCTGGTGCTTGGCCCGGTCGGACGGAGCGGTCCGCCCCAGCCATTGCGCGAGGTGTCGATGATGAACCCGATCGTGGAGGGGAAACCGACGCCTGTCAGGCCCGTATAGAATTCCTGGGCGTAGTCTGCCTCATCGATTTCGGGGTTGAACGAGTAGAAGGTGGCGTTGTCGACTGGGGTACCGCCGATCGATTCAGTCGCGGTCATGAACGGCTCTTTGGTCGGGCCGTAGTTGGCGGTATTGGTGATAATTCCATCAAGGCTGGCGACGCCGGCCGTCGTTCCCTTGACCACACTGGCGTAGAAGGGGAAGGCAAGTCCCGCGCCCTCTGTCCAGCCGAGCCATCCATGATGGCCGATGTCGAGGTAGTTATATACATTGGGAAGGGAATGGAATTGATTGAGCGCGTATTGAATCGCCTGTACATATACGCCGGTCGTCGAGTAGGTCGGATAGCTCTCGCCGCCGTTGGCCGCTACGCAGTTGGCGATCGAAAAGCTATAGCCGGTGTTGGTAACGATGTTGGGCAGCGAGTCGTCCTCGACGACCAGCACGAAGCGGACATTCGAGGGCGCTGCGGCCAAGGCCTGGAAGATGGGAGTGATGTAATCGTTCTCGTACTCCTGCAGACCAGTCCCGGTTAATGTTTCTTTGGCTCCGGTAGGGCCGGTAACCGTGTCGCCTCCGGCAATGCTCAACTCGCCGTTCGAGGCCAAAGCTGCGCAGTCGCGATCGGGAAGATCGTAAATGACGAGCTGGACGACGATCGGCGCGCCATTGGCTTGGGTGGCTGCCGCGGCAATATGCTGCGCGAGGCTCATCCGTCCGCCGCCGGCCGCGCCACCGTAGATCGCGCCGATATGGTCCATCCAAACGAAGGTCGGGGTATTTCCGACAACTGCCATCTGCTGAGCGAGCGTGGAGCCGACAGGTTCGGTGGCGACCGCAGTGCCCACTTCCGTTGTCCAGTCCGGGCTGACGTATACCGTTGCGCCAACGTATGGATTGGCGACGTGTGTCTGAGCGAAGGCGCTCGGAGTAGTAGTTGTTAGCAGTAGAATCGCGAGTACCGCAAAGTACACGCTCAGCAAGCGAACACTTGATCGCCCACAGGGGGGAGCGGACAGCTGGGACATGATTTCTCCTTTACATCACATAAACCGCTTACATCACTCGGTGCATAAATGCCTTCCGTAAAATGATGCCGATATGAAGCGCCTTCTCTTGGGCGCAGAAACAGTAACACCCTGATGCGCCGTCAGAGCGAGTGTGAACCGTCGAGTTCAAAAAAATGAATGGATAAAGGTGAAATCCGCTATAAGAGAGAATGAGGGGGAGCGGATTGTTTTACAGCAACTTGCCGCATTCAAACTTAGGATGCGACCTAACAAATCAGATACACGGCAGGCAACAAAGATTTATGAAACAGCTATCAAAGACGGGCCTGACGCCGTCGGTAAAAATGCATTTGCACCGATGACCTTTTTCCAGACAAATTCTACGTATGTGCAAATGCGAAAAGGAGACTAAAACGTTTGAGTAGAGAATGTCAAGTAGATATTTTACTGCTCTCCAAAAACTAATTCGCGCGCCGATTCGTTGTCGATCACGCCGGATCATGGTACTTGGAATTGCTATCGATCTCAATGTAAATCGAACAAAATCAATACGGTGCAGGGACTTGCCTAGCAATTAGGCCAGCATGAAAGTGCAGTGCAATTAAATTACCTAAGCTCATTGGAATGAATAAGGGAGCCGTGACTACGGAAACTTATTCAAAAACATCTTCATACGCCACAATGAAATTGAGTAAATCGCATCATGACAGGCGAGACCATCGCCTCTGACCCCGGCAATAACAGCGGCAGCAACGGCAGGACGACTCATCAGATCGACCGAGTGGGCAACCGCATCGCGGCAACTTCGACGTTTACCGAATTTAACCCCGCCGCGGCTACCTACGACAACAACGGCAACACCCAGACGATCGGCGCCAACACCTTTCCCTGCGACTCGCTGAAGCACCTCGTCTCCATGACCAACGGCGGGGTATCGGTCGGCATCGTCTACGACGCCTTCGGCAACCGCGTCTCCAAGACGGTCAACGGCGTCACTACACGCTACCTTGCGGACGACGGCTTGAAGCCCACCGGGCTGCCGCAGACCGTCGGCGCCCCAGGATCAACCACCGTCCAGCGCAACTACGACTACGACGCCTTTGGCAACATGGTCAAGAAGACCGGCACAACGCCCAACAGCGACTCCAAAAACCACCTGACGGCGGTGACTCACGGCGCCCGCTTTTGCCTTGTACGAGCCAGCCGAGGCGTTGGCTCTGGAAAGTCGCTTGATGCTACCCTATTGATAATGCGCTTGCGGCGGCTTGACCTCGTCCAGCCCTTCCCGGTCTGAACATGAGATCAGAATCTGGGCGGGGGAAACAGAGGGATAGATTTCTTTGTCGAGCGTAAAATATTGATTCTAAGATGGCCCCGTAGCTCAGGTGGATAGAGCAGCAGTTTCCTAAACTGCGTGTCGGAAGTTCGAGTCTTCCCGGGGTCACCATTCTTTTTTTCAGATGCGGCACACTGCCAGATGGGACAGCCCAACGTGCGCGACGTAATTTGACGGCTTTGAGCTCGCACATTTTTCCCTGGGAGTCTTTGACTTCGGAACCTCGAACGGCTATAAATGTTGATGTCATGGAAACTGATTCCATGGCGTCACGACTGCTCCGTCGCTTGGCAGAGCAGTTCAACACAGCAATCGCCAGGATGCTCGGGAAGGCGGTGAAACTCCGCCACTGCCCCGCAACTGTGAGCGCCCCTGCTTCGGTGCCCGTCTTATGAGGTCACATGGGCAGGATTTCAGCCAGAGCTGTTCCGCCCCGTGCGGAAAGCCCAAACCACTGGATATGATGCCTTGAGGCTCGTTTCTGGGAAGGTGACTGGAGAAGGCGCAAGTCAGGAGACCGGTCCACGGCGCTCAACACCGCTTGCGTTCCGAGGGGAACGAAGGAGCTTTTCATGCTTGTTTCCGCACGGTTGCGCGCTCGTTTGAGTCGCGCATTGCCCAGCCTTTTTGCTGCCCTCCTGCTCACTGCCTTCGCGGCATTGTGCCCTGCCGCGTCTATCCGAGGCGTGGTGACTGACGGCTCGGGCGCCAAAGTGACCGGCGCAACTGTCACTCTGCTTAGCAACGGAAATGTTGTTGCCACCGCTGTCTCCACGGCAGACGGCAGTTTTGAGATCCTCACCGGGATGGAGGGGCGATTCTTCCTGGTAGTTTCAGCCAAGAGCTTTCGGCAATTGGAGACGCCGGGCTTCTATGCCGGCCGGCTGGATAATATCGAGCGCAATCTGGTGCTTGAGCCGGAGTGGGCGCGCGAGTCGATTGTGGTGACCGCAACCGGAACGCCGACGCCGCAGCCACAGACCAGCGCCGCTACCAGCGTGATTGGGCCGCTGGACCTGGCGCTGCGCGACGACGTGGTGAGTACGCTGCGGCTGATGCCCGGCACGTTTGTAGCACAGGACGGTCAGCTTGGCGCGCAAAGCTCTCTATTTGTTCGCGGCGGCGATTCGAATGCAAACAAGATTCTGCTGGACGGGATCAGCGTGGGAGATATGGGCGGAAGCTTTGACTTTGGGCCGCTTTCGACCACCGCTGTCGAACATGCGGAGGTCTTTCGCGGGCCGAATTCGAGCCTGTACGGCGCCGACGCAGCCAGCGGCGTAATAAGCTTGACCACCCCGCATGGAACAACGAGCTTCCCTTCCCTTTTGTTTGAGGGCGATGCGGGAACCTTAAACACTTCGCGCGAGCAATTGGAAGTTGCAGGTGCGCACAGCAAGCTCGATTACCTGGGCGCATTCAGTTGGCTGCAAAGCGCAAACGATCTACCCATGGATGAGTACCATGTTGCGACTTCGGCAGCCAACATCGGCTGGCAGCCCAATGGGGCTACCCAGATTCGCGCAACCGTGCACTATGGTGTGGATGCAACAGGAGTTCCCGGCGCGTGGGATTTCTACCACATCAGCGACGACCGCAAGCAGGGCGATCAGGATCTTTATGGCGGGGGATCAGTGGAAAATCAGACTACCCTTACCTTTCACAATCGAATTCAATACGGACTGGCGCGCAAGCGTGAGCAATCTCAACAGTGGTATGGGGCCGGCATCTGTATTCCAGCCAATAGCTGCAATCTTGCGCCCGGCTCATCGAACGCTGGTAACTTCTACGGTTTGCCTATTGTGATCGAGGGCGCCAACGGCTATAGCATAACGGGGCCGGCGCTGCTGGATTACAGCGCGGCCAACTACAGTGTCTATCCAAATCGGCTGGATTTGATCTCGAACAGCGACCAGTTTCTCTACCAGGGGGATCTTCGCCTGACACCGCATCTTCTGGTGATGGGCAGCTTTCACTATGCGGAGGAGCGAGCAACCGAGCGTGAACCCGCGTACTTCATCGACGAAGCAATCAGCCGTGACAACTATGACTTTCTGCTTGGCGCACATGGCGACTTCAAGGAACGGCTGTTTTATACACTTGGCGCAGACGAAGCTCACATCCAGCAGATCGGCAGCAGCTTTTCTCCTCATGTTGGCCTGAGCTTCTATGCGCTGCGCCCGAGGGCGGGCGTTTTCAGCGGAACCAAGCTGAACTTCAACTTCTCGAAAGGCATTCGCGAACCAAAATTGACCGATGAGTTTGGGTCGCTCTATGCATTTCTTCAGACGAATGGCGGGCAAGCAACCATTCAGGCGTTGAACATCTCGCCCATTGAAGCGCCAGCTGCGCGCACCTGGGAAGGCGGCGGGGAACAGTCCTTCTGGGGCGATCGAATCGTCTTCCGGGCGAGTTATTTTCACAATGAATTTGGCCGGGAGGTCGAATCGGTCGGTGCGGGATTGGTGCCCGCCCTGCTTCCCAACCTAACTCCGCAGCAGCAAATTATTCTTGAAGCATTTCTGCAAAATAACTTCGCGTACTCGCTGGATCTCAACTCGCTTGCCTTCCGCGCGCAGGGCATTGAGACTAGTATCGAGAGCGGCATTGGCAAAAATATTTTCCTGCGAGGCGGTTACACTTATCTCGATTCGGTGGTGCAGCAATCCTTCTCCAGCGACAATCAGGCACTGCTGGGGGGATATGCGCCCTACTTTGATGGAATCCCGGTAGGAATCTACTCGCCGCTCAAGGGGGCACGCCCATTCCGGCGCCCGCCTCATACGGGATTTTTCACGGCAAGTTATGCAGGCAAGCGAATCACCGGCATATTTACCGCTGCCTTTGCCAGCCGCAGCGACGACTCCACTTACCTTGAAGGCTCCGATGCCAATGGCGGCAACAGCCTGCTGTTGCCGAATCGTAATCTGGATCACGGATACGCGAAACTGGATCTCGGCGGAAGTTACAGTTTGCTGTCGTGGCTGGCGGTTTATGGGCAGGCAGAGAATCTGACGAACGATCGGCACATTGCGCCCATCGGTTATCCCAGCTTGCCCATAACGATCCGGACCGGCTTGCGCATTCAGGTGGGACTGGGCAAGGGCCACTGACGCTTGGTCACGCCCGAGAACGGCCTGGCCGGATTACTCGAACGGAATCGCAAGACGATTGACCAATCAGTGAAGTTCGGGATAGGTCCTGTAGGCGACCATTTCAGCGTTGAACGAAGTCCCGCTGAGCCGAGAGGTCTTGAGAAGCACTTCAAAATAAGGGAATCGATCCGCGTGAATGGCGTTGCGGAACTTTGCCAATTGCTCTTCCGACGTGAGGAAGTCGGCTGCCGCGTCGGTAGCGTCTGAATCTGTTCCAGCAAGGATGATCACCTTGCCAGTCCTGCTTGGATTTGGGAGATAGGCAATGACGCTGTAGCCCAGCAGACTATCTGCTTCGTGTGACCCGCGGTATGTCGCCTGTTCTCCTGCTTTCGGATTGATGTTGTTAACGAACGGCTGCGCATGTTCGTCGTCGTAGTCTGTAACGAAGTTCACCTGGTCATCGAAAAGGTGATCCCACGGGTTCGCCTTCTTTCCGCCGATGAAAACGACGTTGTTCCGCTTGATTGCATCCGCTGTATAGTGGCGGGCGAGCGTCAGATAACTTGTGTGCGGCGCGGAAATCTCCGTGAGAATCTGCTGTGCAGCGCGAACACCCCCGAAAGTGACCAGGTTATGATTGAGAATCTGGTCCAAATCCGCTTTTCGATCAGCGCTCATGCCGGAAGATTGAATTTGCCGCATATAGTCGCGGCTCAGGTATTCCCCCAGCGATATGGGGCTATGGGTGATGTCCTGGATCACGCTGACGGAGTCGTCCGGCAGTACGATATCAGTCTGCTGATTGGACTGAAGAAAATCCCCCCAGAAAGCCGCGACCGCGGGCTTGCCATTCCAGGCCGATGCCGCCTTTCGCCCCGCGCGGTCATGCTGGAACAGCACGAGTCCGCCAAGGGCAAGCAACAGGCACAACGCTCCCCACAGCATGTGTATGCGAATGTTTGACCTCTGGGAAGTTTCTTTCGCCGCCTCGATGGGGAGATTTGGCAACTGAGAGTGTTGCGGATGGAGTGCTTGCGGTACTGGTGTTTTCTCGCTCTCCCGGAGCCGGCGGCGAAAAATTGGCTTATAGCCCCCGCGGGGAATCTCAAGGATCAGCGGCTCGTTCGCGCCATCCGATGTAAAGTACAAATCTATGCGCTTTCGCAGCTCTGTCGCATTGACCCGGACAATGTTGTCCTGGCTGCGGTCGTAGGCTGGGGATCTGCCAAAAACCTTTGCGCCAATCTCCTGCTCGTGGATCTCCGGACAACCTTCCTTGAGCGATTGCCTTCCGACGTAAAGAAGAAAATCGCGCAGACGAGTCGAGCGGCTGAACTGCTCACTGGACGCCACCCGGTCGATCAAAGCGCGCCGTTCCTCCACACTCGGTTCATGCGCGATTGCATCAGACGCCGGATTGTTGGAAATAGCAGCCATTTACAAAATTCCTATGCCCAGCGAACGCCTCCAAGTCTAGCGCGGGCACTCTCTTGCAAGCAAGGCAGGACTTCGGGACGCTCTAGAATCGACGGCGAATCGGTTCTAACAGGCAGGGACGGGCCCTTATTGAAAGGCTCTAACCTATAGATAATTTTATTCTTAGGGGAAATCTTACGGTAAGAACCCTTAGCGCCTTCCGGTAAATTAACTTGCCCGGTTCAAAACCCGTCTTGAGAATCTGCGCTTAGTTCGCTCTTTGCACTACCAGGAGACAGAACACACAATCCTCATGGTTTTGTCGAAGGCCTGCCCTGGGCAGCTTGCGGAGACGAACGATAACGGCACACCAGCAAGAGTTTATTCGCTGGTGGATACGATTTCCCAAACCCGGGTTTGCGAGCGATGGATCGCGCGCCCCCGGATTCTTTCAGGAGGCAGTATGCAGTTCAGTAAGACAATCGGTTTTGAGGTACTGAGACAAAAGGCGGCGGCGATGAGCTGCCTTTTTCTCATGGCATTCGTGGTGGCCTGCCTGGCGGCGCCATCATCAATCCACGCTCAGCAATACCTCGGTACGTTGAGCGGCAGCGTATCGGATCCAACAGGCGCAAAAGTCGTTGGCGCTAGCGTCACCGCAACAGATATCACAACCAAGTTTGAGACCAAAGCCGTTACCAATGGGTCGGGGGACTACACAATTCCCTTCCTCACTCCCGATACCTACTCCGTGACCGTTGCATCGTCAGGATTCCGTACTGAACAGCGCACCGACATCGTTCTGACTGCCGGGGGCATCGTGCAGGTGGATTTCAGTCTCAAGGCAGGCGGTGAAACGCAGTCGGTCGTCGTTACCGCGGACACCCAGCTACTCGACACCACTTCAGGCAACCTCGCAACTACCTTCCTCACGGAGGAAGTCACAGACACTCCCAATGTTGGACGCAACCCGTTTGTACTTTCTACATTGGCCGCGGGTGTGTATTCGGCCGGCTCCGGCGGTTACATGCAGGGCAAGGCAAGCACATTTACCAATCCGTTCAGCGGTGCTGCCGTTCAAGTTGACTCGAACGGCAGCAGCGGTCACAACCGCCTGACTCTCGACGGTGTTCCCGACGATCCCTCGGAGCGTTTCTCGGGCTCCAGCTATACAGGCTTTGTACCGTCCCCTGAATCGGTAGAAGAAGTAAAGGTCCAGACCGCGCTTTACGACGCTCAGTATGGGCATGGAGACGGCGTCGTCACCAATACTGTGCTCAGAACCGGGTCAGGCAAGTTTCACGGAGCCGTATACGATGTGTTCCGGAATACTTACCTGGATGCCAACACCTATGAGCGCTCACCCAACCAGAATGCTCTTACTACTGGAACAGCACTCACGCCTCGTGGCAGCGACCAGTGGCAACAGCCTGGCGGTGTCTTGGATGGCCCTATCTTCATCCCCCACATTTACAATGGGCGCGATAAGACCTTCTTCATGGTTGCCTATGAATATCTGCAACTCCACCAAGTTCTTCCGTATACTTCGCTAGTTCCAACCACCAGTGGTGGAATCACCGGAGCTGGCCAGGTGGGAGGCGATTTCTCCGGCCTCTGTTCTGCCTTTAATCCCTCTACCGGCATCTGTCTTCCGGGCGATGGCATTCAGATCTACGATCCAAATTCGACTCAGAGCGGGACCGGTAATCGTACGCCGTACCCTAACAACATCATCCCTAAGACAGCAGTGAATGGTTTAACTCCAATCAGCCCTGCCGGCGCGGCCCTCATGAAATACTTCCCAGCGCCGAACAGCAACTTGAGCCCCACCGTCAACTACATCTCCACCCACACGTCGGTGCCCAACAGGTACTATTCCTTTGTCACACGCGTCGATCACCAGTTTTCAGAAAAGCAGCATCTCGATGCCACGTTCTTCAAGGCTGTTCTGCATCAGTTTGAACCCAATGAGGGATTCCCGACCGTCATTGGACCAACCGGTACAGGGTACACAGTTTATCGCAACAATGAGGGCGGGAGCATTGAGGACAGCTGCGTGTTTTCTCCCACATTGGTGTTGAATGCGCGCGTAGGCGTCGTCTACCATCCCTTCGGTCTTGTCTACCCGGGGAGCACATTCAACCTGGGCAGCATCAACATCTCAGGAACCGGGCTTCCCTATCAATCTTTCCCAGGAACCACAGGCTCGGACAGCTATGCCGGTCTGGCTGCGGGCAATACCGGACAGATCAGCGAAGACACCCTTGGTTCAACGTCGGTCATGGTCGCAAAAAACATACAAAAACACTCTCTCCGAATCGGCTTTGAAGGTAACCTGAGCAGGTATAACGTCCAGAATCCGCAAAGCGGTGTAGGTGTCTTCGCTTTCAATCGCCAGTTTACTCAGGAGAACTCAAGCGGTGCATCCGGCACAAACTGCCCTGCTCCGAGTTGCGTTGTTGGCAGCGATCCGGCATCTGGAAATGCCATGGCGTCCCTGCTGCTGGGCTATCCCTCCAGCGGAAGTTATGGCAACACCATCGCCTATGCCATGGAGCAGCAATACATGGCATTTTACGTCCAGGACGACTGGCGCATAAGCGATAAATTGACCATCAATGCCGGCCTTCGGTGGGACTATGAGTCACCTTTCACTGAACGCTACAATCGGCTGAACGCTGGCTTCTGCCTCACCTGCGCCAATCCGATCCAAGCATCGGTCACAGGTCTGACAACCAACGGCGGCCTCACCTTTGTGAACACAACGGCCTCATCGAGCCGTTTTGCTGCTCCACAAGAATTCCAACACGCCCAGCCGCGGTTTGGCGCTGCTTACCAGATCACTCCCAAGATCGTCGTTCGTGGCGGATTTGGGCTGATCTACTTCAACACACAAGATTCTCCACTCAGTCAGGGATACAGCAACTCAACCTCGTATGTAGCCACAACGAACAGCGTGTTTCCATTTACCAGCCTCAGCACGCCGTGGCCTGCTGGCGTTCAACTACCGAGCGGGAATACGCTTGGCCTTTCCACACAGCTTGGCCAGGGTGTGACCTATCCCGATCCAAATGCGGTGCAACCGAAGATGTGGCAGTGGTCCGCGAGCCTGCAGACGCAATTACCCGGCCAGATCGCGCTGCAAATTGGCTACGCCGCCAACAAGGTATCGCAGCTTCCGATCAACGCGAGCATTAACGTTCTGCCAGCATCCTTCATGGGCACCAGCACAGCGCCTCTCACTTCAACGCAGATAGCCACCCTCACCGCTTCAGTACCCAATCCAATGGCCGGCAAGCTGGCTGGATCTTCTCTTAACGGGGCCACCGTCCAGCAGTATCTGCTCGATGTTCCATTCCCCGAATTCACGAATGTCACCGATAACTACATCCCCGCCGGAAGTGCTTTATACAACGCACTTCAGCTTTCCGCCAACAAGCAGTTGACGCATCATTTTGAAGTTCAGGGTAACTTCACATTCTCCAAGATCATGGATCAGAATATGTTTCAGAATCCTCAATCCCAGACCACGCTTCGATTTGAGGATTCCCAGCCCAATGTTCTCTCCAATTTCTGGGGTACATATCATTTTCCCGATCTGATTGGGAAGAACAGTATCGAGCGCGAAACGTTGGGCGGATGGAAGGTGCAGGGCGTGCTGCGCGCAGATAATGCGACGAAAATTGCGAATCCGGGATCGGTGGGCAGCGGGGGGGGCACTGGCGGATCTCAGTACGGAACCTCGCAAACTTACACCCAGTTGGCGTCACCAAAGGCGGCCTACCGTTCCTACGCACGGTTCTTCAATACCTGCTATGAGAACTCGTCAGGCGCCCTCGTCTACACAACGGTGAGTGGTTCTGGAGCTGTCATTCCAGGCTGCGATAGCACCAATAACAACATTCCGGCATTCAGAGCGAACCCAAGTTTCACCCTGAACAACATCAAGCCGTATATGGATGTTCGGCAGTTGGTTCACCCATTGATGGACGTTTCGCTCTTCAAGACATTCAATATCCGTGAGTCGCTCAACTTTGAAATTCGTGGCGAGGCCTTTAACGTCATGAACACACCTAACTTTGGCGGCCCAGGCACCACGCCCGGTTCTTCGAGCTACGGCTACGTCACATTGACCCAGGCAAATGATCCTCGCCTGATTCAATTAACCGCGCGTATTAACTTCTAACTGATGCCTCCAGACCTGGACTTCCGAAGAGCCATAAGCCTTTCGGAAGTCCACTTTTTATAACATTGGGCGCCGTGCGGCGAACACTTTTTTACAATCATTGCAACGCCGAAATGAATTTGAGGATCGAAGTGCAAACTGGCATGGCTTCTAGTTGGAAGAGACTGGGCACTCAGTTGGCGCTCATAGTCCTTTGCCCCGGCGCTTTGCATGGGCAAATTCATACACCGCGAGTCGATGTGCTGCGCAGCGGTTTCGCAGAGCCTCCAGAAGCAGCAAAGCTCCGTTGCTATTGGTGGTGGCTCAACGGCAACACTACCGCCGATACGATTACGCGCGATCTTGAAGGGATGAAAGCTAAAGGTTACCAGGGCGCGATCCTGGTGGATGCAGACGGGTCAGGCCGCGATCAAAGTCTTGAAGTAACATTAGGTCCCGCGATTGGCAGTCCTCAGTGGATAGCTCTCTACGTGCACGCTCTCGATGTTGCTCAGAGGCTGGGACTGGAGATCAGCCTCAACGTGACCAGCCGGTGGGACGTGGGCATCGCCGGAGGATCGTCAGTGACTCCGGAGGATGCAATGAAACTGCTCACCTTCTCGCGCAGCCATGTGGAAGGCGGGGGGAGCAGAACGGTGCGACTTGCAACTCCGCATGTGGAGAATGGCTTCTACAGACCGATCGCGACACTCGCTTATCCTCTCAGGCATGGCTCCCCGCTACCGGGGGCTGCGGGGAGCAGCCGCGCGGCGATTCATGGTCTGGCCTTCAAGACAGCATCAGAAGAAACCGGCATCTCGATGCGGAGATCCGATCCATTGATGCGCGATACGCCTTCTATTACCGGCGAACAGGATGCGGATGTGGACGAGGTCGTCGACGTGACCTCACATGTAGATGCGGATGGCGTTCTCAGCTGGACCTTTCCGAACGGTGAATGGGAGGTGCTTCAGACTGGATATACAGACAGTCCCATGAAGCTGATCGACTATCCGGGAACTCCACGCGGGTTGGCGATGGATGCGATGAGCGCCCGGGCATTCGACGATTATTGGAAGCAGGCGATCGAACCTTTAGTGGATGCGGCCAAGCCGTACATCGGTACTAGCCTTCGCTATCTGGTAACCGATAGCTGGGAGGCTGGGGGAACAAATTGGACAGAAGAGTTTCGAGCCGAGTTTCAGCGGAGACGAGGCTACGATCCAATTCCTTATCTGCCAATAGTCGCCGGCCGGATTCTGACCAGCCGCGATACCAGCAACAAGTTTCTGTTCGACTTGCGGCGCACTGTCGCCGATCTAATCACGGAAAATTACTACGATCGCTTTGCCGACCATGCCAAGAAGCGCGGACTGGAGACGCATTCGGAGTCCGGCGGCCCGCACGGCGCGCCGATCGATTCGCTGGAGACCTTTCGCGGTGCTGCATTCCCACAGACCGAATTCTGGGTAATGTCCGGGTTCCACAGGATAAAAGAAGAGGATCGGTTTTTCGTCAAGGAGGCTTCAAGCGCCGCCCATATTTATGGGAAGGGAATTGTGGCGGCGGAGGGACCCACGAGCATGGAATTAGCCGCATGGTCGGAGTCGCCGGGCCGTAACCTGCAGCCTACCTTCGATTATGCTCTGACTGAAGGATTGAATCGTCTTTTCTGGCATGAGTTCACTTCATCGCCCGTGGAATATGGATTGCCGGGGCAGGAATACTTTGCTGGAACACATCTGAACCCGAATGTTACCTGGTGGGTCCAGGCAGCACCTTTGCTTCGTGCATTCAATCGCGCGCAGTTTCTCATGCAACAGGGGCTTCCCGTTGCCGACCTTCTATATTTCTATGGAGATCAAGTGCCGCAGTTTGCGCGGCTGAAGAAGGATGACCCGGCGCATGTCTTGCCAGGTTACGACTACGACGTAACCAATGAAGATGCTCTTCTAAACCGCATGAAATTCTCCGGCGCCGATCTCCATACCCCTGAGGGTCTGCATTACCGAGCGCTGACCTTGCCTTCGTCGCGCGAGCTTTCCTATGCGGCTCTCCAGTGGGTCGATCGTTTTGTCCGTCAGGGCGGGGTTGTCATCGGGCAAAAACCTGTCAGTCCTCTTGGTCTTATTCCTTCTGAAAAGCTGGCTGAGTACGCGCGAATCGCCAACGAGATGTGGGCGGGCTGCGAAGCTGGAACTGGAGGTGGAGCTGCTGAATCGCGCTATGGGCAAGGCCGCATCTACTGCACCGCCGAATCGCATGGCGCCCTCGGGGCAACGGGCGCTACCCCAGATTTTACCTACCGTCTGAACGACGACAATGCGGATAAGCAAAGCGATCCAGCCTTCCAAAACGAGCTGGCCTTCGATTTTGTGCATCGCAGAACTACCGATGCCGACATCTACTTCGTGCGCAATACACGCGCAAAAGCCGCTGAGGCTACATTCTCCTTCCGTGTTGAAGGCCGCGCGCCTGAGATTTGGATACCGGACGACGGATCAACCACTCCCGCACTGGTCTATAAGGAAACCAAAGACGCGCGCACGGAGATTCCTCTATCCTTCCCTCCATCCGGGTCTGTGTTCCTGATCTTTCAGCGGCCGGCAGCCCGGCACGTGATTGCCATTAGGCGGGATGGCAAAGAGGTCTTTCCTTCGATCAATCAGGGCGCTGGTTTGTTCTCAGACGATGGCTCAACCTTTGTTGCCTCTACTCCGGGCACGTATCGCGTCATCGATTCCAACGGCGGCGACCGAACCTTCGTGGTCAAACCCGCAGATATGGAATCGCGGATCGACATGCAATGGACACTCTCGTTTCCATCCGGCTGGGGTGCGCCGGCATCCATTCCTGTGAAGCAATTTCAATCCTGGACTGAATCCGAGGACCCCGGCGTCCGCTACTTCTCAGGAACTGCAACCTACAGCGGCACCCTGCATATTCCTGCCGAGCTTCTAAAGCAGCAGCTCTGGCTGGATCTGGGGCAAGTACGAGAGATTGCTTCTGTCAAAGTCAATGGCGTTGCAGTGCAAACCGTATGGAGGGAGCCATACCTCACAAGGATCGATGGTCAACTCCATCCTGGCGAGAATACTGTAGAGATTCAAGTCACCAATCTTTGGCCCAACCGGATTATTGGTGATCTGCAACCATCGGCAACTGTCCACTATACCCAGACAAATGTTCGCGCTTACACAAAAGATTCACCGCTGTTGCCTTCTGGCCTGATTGGTCCCGTTACGATCAAAACGATCCATGCCATCAGGATTCAACCTCTGCTTGACGCTGCAGAAAGGCGATGAGTCAGCGCCAACACAATCGGTGTCGGCGCCAATGCGTATATCCTGAACTACATCCGGGGACGAAGACACTCATGCGCAATGAACGATCTCTACGAGTGGGGCTCTGCGGTATCGGCCTGGAAGCCTATTGGAGCCAGTTTGCTGGACTCAAAGACCGGTTGGAAGGTTATGTTGAGCAGGTAGGCGCACTGCTTGCGCGGCCCGGTGTCGAGTTAGTTAATCTCGGCCTGGTGGATACGCCCGCGCGCTCCCGCGAGGCAGGCCATCGATGCCGCCGCGAAGACATCGAAGTGCTGTTCCTGTATGTCACCACCTATGCTCTTTCAAACACCGTTCTGCCGCTGGTGCAGCGCGCTGGTGTGCCAGTAATCGTGCTTAACCTGCAACCGGAGACGGCTATCGATTACGAGGCGTTCAACCAACTCCAGGATCGGACGACGATGACCGGCGAATGGCTTGCCTTTTGTTCGTCCTGCCCGGTGCCCGAGATCGCCAATGTACTCATGCGGGCCCGGATTCCATTTCATCAGGTAACAGGCGTGCTGAATGAGGCCGCAACTTGGCGGGAGATTGAAGAATGGCTGGTGGCCGCGCGTGTCCGTTCAACGCTTGCATCGGCACGGCTGGGACTGCTCGGCCACTATTACAGCGGCATGTTGGACATCATGACCGATGTAACTCTCGTTTCGATTGTGTTCGGGATACACATTGAGATTCTTGAGGTAGATGAACTGAGCGCGTTGGGTTGCGCAGCAGAGGAAGCCTATGTTCAACGACGCGTCGAGGATTTCATGGATGTCTTCGATGTACAGCCGGACTGCGCACAACATGAGTTGCACCGCGCGGCGCGCACCTCAGTGGCGCTCGATGCCTTCGTTGCGCGCCACGGTCTTGACGCGATGGCCTACTATTACAAAGGCTCGGGCAATGCAGCCAACGAAGACACCATGAGTTCCATGATCCTGGGCACTTCATTGCTGACGGCTCGCCACATTCCTGTGGCTGGTGAATATGAAGTGAAGAACGCTCTGGCCATGAAGATCATGGACAGCCTGGGCGCGGGTGGCTCGTTTACCGAGTACTACGCGATAGACTTTAGCGACGATCTTGTACTCATGGGCCACGATGGCCCAGGGCACATTGCCATCAGCGAGGGAAAAACGAAAGTGCGCCCGCTCACTGTCTACCACGGCAAGGTTGGGCACGGCCTGTCTGTCGAGATGAGCGTGAAGCACGGTCCAGTCACACTGCTCTCCGTTGTGGAAGATGCAGATGCGCGCTTCAAGCTGCTTGTCGCCGAGGGCGAGTGTGTGGCGGGCGCAATTCTGGCTATCGGCAACACCAACAGCCGCTACCGCTTTCCCCTCGGCGCGCGTGGTTTCGTGACTGCCTGGAATGCGCAAGGCCCAGCTCATCACTGCGCTGTTGGCGTTGGCCATGTTGCGGCAACGCTGCGCAAGACAGCGGCTCTGATGGGGATCGGCTTCCACCAGGTTTGCTGAACAAAAGAATGCCGCAGTTGGAACTTGAGAGAAGATTCCCCCATGTGCGACCATCGAATCATGCTCTCCACGCCAAAGATGCGCCTGTACCAGTTTGTGTTGCTTGCAGCAGCAATTTCTTTCAGCTTGCAGATAGGCGGGCAGCCCGCATCAGCAGGCAGTTCCAATCGGGTATCCAAGGTGTGGAACCCGGATGCAGGCGACGGGACTTATAAGAATCCCATTCTCTATGCCGACTATTCCGACCCCGATGTCATTCGTGTGGGCAGCGACTTCTATTTGATAGCTTCGAGTTTCGATGCCGTGCCCGGCCTGCCGATTCTGCACTCCAGAGACCTTGTCCATTGGGAAATCATCGGCCACGGATTCCAACGGCAGCCGCCAATAGACGTGTATAGCACACCGCAGCACGGCGATGGCGCATGGGCGCCGAGCATTCGCTTTCATGCGGGTGAATTCTATATCTTCTATCCCGACCCTAACTACGGAATCTATATGATCAAGTCGCGATCCATTCGCGGCCCATGGTCGGACCCATCGCTGATCAAGGCTGCTCAAGGCTGGATCGATCCTTGCCCGCTGTGGGACGATGACGGCAAGGCGTATCTGGTGAATGGTCTTGCCGCCAGTCGCGCTGGAGTAAAATCTGCCGTGGTGCTGAGCCGCATGGCGCCCGATGGGAGCAAGTTATTGGACGAAGGCGCCATTATTGTCGATGGGCATAATTTGGATCCTACACTGGAGGGTCCAAAAATCTACAAGCGGCATGACTATTATTATGTCTCCGCTCCGGCCGGTGGCGTGCCCACCGGGTGGCAGGTTGTTTACAGGTCGAAGTCGATCTATGGGCCTTATGAACGCCGCGTGGTTCTGGCGCAAGGCAGCACAGCGATCAACGGACCGCATCAGGGAGCATGGGTCGATACGCCGGAAGGGGAAGACTGGTTTATCCATTTCCAGGACAAGGGACCCTATGGGCGCGTGGTTCTGCTGGAACCGATGCATTGGGGCAGCGACGACTGGCCGGTGATCGGAGTGAATCAATCGGCGGCAGGCACTGGAGAGCCGGTGGCATCCTTCCGCAAACCGAAAGCGCCTTTGGGAGGCGCTGACTTTACGCCGGCGGACTCGGATGAATTCAACGGGCCGGCGCTTGGCCTGCAATGGCAATGGCAGACGAATCCGCAGTCTGACTGGGCCTTTCCCGCGCCGGCTGTCGGGGCGCTTCGCCTTGTCAATGTGCCCACGGCAGCGGCGGATGTAAATCTGTGGAATGTGCCCAATGTTTTGTCGCAGAAGTTTCCGGGGCCTGCTTTCACAGTTACAACCAAGCTGCGTTTTACCCCTCGCTCGGCCGGCGATGAAACCGGGCTTGCCATTCTGGGCAGAAGCTATTCCGCCTTAGCTATACAGAACACCGGCCTGGGGCTTCGCATCAAGCAGTTGACAAGGCTTCATGCAGACAAGGGAGACCCCGGCACAGAGTCAGCAGAAGTTACCGTGCAGGGAGATACATTCTATCTTCGCGCTATCGTCGATCGCCAAGCCATGGTCAGCTTCGCTTACAGCCTGGATGGGACGGAGTTTCACTCGATTGGAACTCCGTTTCAGGCGACGGCAGGCGCGTGGGTTGGCGCAAAAGTTGGGATCTTCGCGATCGGCACGGCGACCCACGGTGAGTTCGGCTATGCGGACTACGACTGGTTCCGTTTCGAGAAGTAACTCATCGTTATCCGCGCAAAAAGTCCTTGGCCTTTTGAATGGTCACGTCCCGGCTTACATCGGAGATGGCGTCGGTGAGGGGAATACCCTTGGGACAGGCCTCAACGCAGTTCTGGGCGAAGCCGCACTCCTGAATACCGCCGTCGCCGGCCAGGGCGCGGAGGCGATCTTCTTTGAAGACCTTGCCTGTGGGGTGGTTGTTGAAGAGCTTGACCTGGGCGATGGTGGCCGCGCCCACAAAGTCGGTGTCCTCATTGAACTGCGGGCAAACTTCCATGCAGCAGCAGCAGGAGATGCAGTTGGAGAGCGGGTAGTTGGCTTCCTGCTGCTGGGGGAAGACGCGGGGGCCTGAACCCAGATCGTAGGTACCGTCCACGGGAACCCAGGCCTTGACGGCCATCAGGTTCTCAAAGAGCACGTGGCGATCAACCTGAAGGTCACGGACCAATGGGAACTTGCTGAGCGGCTCGATGCGAATGGGCTGTTCGAGATTGTCTATCAGGGCCGAGCAGGCCATGCGGGCCTTACCGTTGATGCGCATGGCGCAGGAGCCGCAGATCTCCTCTAGACAGTTGGAGTCGTAGGTGATGGGAGTGGTCGGCTTTCCCTCGGCGGTGACGGGGTTGGCCGCGATCTCCATCATGGCGGAGATGACGTTCATACCGGGACGCCATTCGAGCTCGAAGTTCTCCCATACGGCGGGAGCATCGGGGCTGGCCTGGCGCTTGATTTCGAGTGTTACGGTCTTGTTTGCCATCGTCAGTCTCCCTTGAGCTATTTGGTTGCGTCGTAACGGCGCGGGCGCGGCTTGATG
>Ga0182030_10009480_pt1 | contig 19922 bp, 25 predicted proteins | sample 812S3MmetaG_FD_121299 | JGI IMG/M metagenome (GOLD analysis project Ga0182030, IMG submission 121299) | Permafrost microbial communities from Stordalen Mire, Sweden - 812S3M metaG (Illumina Assembly) | ecosystem: Environmental > Terrestrial > Soil > Wetlands > Permafrost | place: Sweden... | reverse complement strand
GTTGCTGGCCCGCGTCCCCGACAAGCCGGTGATCTACGTCAGCGGTAATCATGAGGCCTATGGAACCGACATCGACCGCACCATCGAGAAGGCGCGCATCGCAGCCGCGGGAACGAACGTCCATGTGCTCGAGAACGACACCGTGGAGATCGACGGGGTGACCTTCATCGGCTGCACGCTTTGGACCGACTTCGACCTGTTCGGCGACGCCGAATACGCGATGCAGTCGGCGGCCGAGGTTATGAACGACTACCGCAAGATCAGGATCCGCAATTACGAACTGCGGCTGCGGCCGATGCATACGTTGCAGAAGAACAAGGCTTCGCGGGACTTCATCGCCCGCGCACTACGCAAGGAAAAGACGGGTCCCCGCGTGGTCGTCACGCATATGGGGCCGCATCCGGACGCGGTGCGCGGCGGCTTCGAGCGCGACATCTCCTCGGCCGCCTACACCAGCGACTGCTCCGACCTGATGCCCATGGGCGTCGACGCGTGGATCTATGGCCACACGCATGAGCATGAGGCGCGCAAGATCGGGGGCACCCTTTTGGTCACCAACGCCAAGGGGTATGGGCCATGGCCGCCGAACGAGCTGACCTGGGACAACCCAAAGTTCGACCCGCACTTCGTTATCGAGATCTAAACCGCACTCAGGAGGCTGGCATGACCGACACCATCGACAAACTCTCGATCGCGATCGATGCGGCTCACCTTATCACCTCCTCGAGTTTGGATTCGTTTCCATGCACATGTCCCGGGCCGGTCAGATCAACGGCACTCCTTTTGTTTCAGCAAAAACTTCCACCGCGATCCCGGCGCGCTGTGCGCTCGTTCGAGATGCGCTTGTGCAGGCGTCGCTCGATCCGGCGGTTCGCTCGATTGATTTCACTCCGTCGGCGCGGGTCGGCGCGGCGCAGGTAGATCTGAACGTCGTCGTCATCCACCGCGATGACGGCCGCTTCTATCTGGATGTGGTGGCAACCCGCCCGCTGCGGGACGTGGAGGACGAGGGCCTGGCGCTGATCGCGCTGCAGAACCTTGGACTGACGGCGATTACGCTGACCGCGGCCGACATCAAGCGCGAGCCGCGCTTTGCCAACTCGAACCTGGTCTGGAACTACCGCGAGCATCCGGTCGGCATCGGCCTGCGAATGCGAATTCTCCAGATCCTCGCGGACGACGGGCCGATGCCCTTGTCGCGGCTGCTGGCGGCTGTCTGGAGCGATCGGGACCCCAGTGCCGCAGTCATGTCCTTGGCCTGCGCCGACCTGATCGAACTCGACCTCATTAGCCGACCTCTGGGACCCCAGACCATCGTGAGGGCACGCGCATGAGCTGGAACAACAAGAAGCTCCGGGAAATGTCGGAGTTCTGGCGCCAGGCCGCTCTGACCCAGGTGGTGCCGGAGACACTGATCGGGGCGGACGACCAAAGCGAGATGTGGAACGACGCGGTGGCACGCGCCGCGACCGAGCTCGGCATCGTCGCCACGGACGGCCGCGGCGATAGCCATGGGCTGATCGTCCATCATAGCAAGCCGGTTTCAGGGAGCTCGGCGTCCGGCAGCGCCAGGAAGCGACCCCCGAAAACCGATACCGCCGAATACGACGCACGCGCCGCCCTGGTGAGCGCGTCGCTGGAAGCCGTCACCACGCCGGCCATCCGCCGCCGTTTGTCCGGCAAGACCGCCATCGCTGTTGTCATCGGTGTCCCTTCGCCGGCATGGGTGAAACCGGTCCAGGATTTCCTGGACGCAACGGCGACGGTCCCATGGTTGATCTTCGCCCGCGATGGATCAGACAAACAGCGGCACAAATCCTCTTTCGGCAATGACACGGTCTCGGAAAAGCTGTCTGCCGGCCGGCGCGTCGTTGGCATCGCGGCCAATCCGGAAACGATTTTGCCCACCGCCCTTGTTGCCGCCGCGGACCTTACCATCACCATCGAGCAGCCGTCTGGCGCGGTTGTGCTCGACACCATGCGTCGCTGCCTGCGCGGACGCATGCCGACCCGCATCGACGACGTTGTCGTTGCTGGGCTGGAGATCGAGGACTTTGTCTCCGCCATGCGCGCCGGCTCGACGCCGTCGCAGGTCGTGCAGCGATTGAAAATTGCGTCCCGACAACGTGTCGGCAGCCAGGAAGCCCGTGCACCGTTGCTTGAGACCGCCGTCGAATATGGAGCGGCGCGGGAGTGGGGACTTTCCTTGGCAAAAGATATCGCCGACTACCGCGCCGGCCGCCTGGCCTGGCGTGACGTCGACCGCGGCGCGGTGTTCTATTCCGAGCCGGGTTGCGGAAAATCCGTGCTGGCCGCATCGATCGCGCAGGCCTGCAAGATTCCGCTGATCAGAGCTTCGATGGCCGAATTTTTTTCTGACAATGCAGGTGACCTCGGGGCCGTCATCAAATCGCAGAGAGCGGCGTTTGCTCGTGCAGCGAGTATGGCGCCAGTTTTGCTACTTCTGGATGAATGTGACGCGATCCCGAATCGAAAATTTTTGTCGCCACGTGGCGCCGACTGGTGGCTACCCGTAATTACAGACTTGTTATTATTATTGGACTCTACCTTAGGTAGCCGAGAGGGGATCGTCGTTTGTGGGGCGACAAATCGAATCGAAGCGGTCGATGCTGCGCTGCTCCGTCCAGGCAGACTCGAGCGCGCGATCGAGATCGGCCGGCCTGAATTGCCGGGCGTCATCAACATCATGCGATACCAGTTGGGTGGGAGCCTGAAGGGCGCCGACATTACTGCCGTCGCTCGACTGGCTGAGGGATTGACCGCCGCGGAAATCATGGACGCCGTTCGCGGCGCACGGCGCATCGCACGCCATGCCGGACATGATCTGGCGCTCGATGACCTCCGCGCGCAGCTCATTGGTGCCACCGACGAGCAGCCGGATTTTCTTCGCCGGATCGCGGTTCATGAAGCCGCGCATGCGGTAACGGCGGTGGTGATTCCGATCGGCGTGCTTGTCTACGTCAAGCTTGCGGCCCGCGGCCGTTCCGCCGGTCATACCAAGATCGCATACCAGGACGACGACTTGACGGTGTTAGCGGACGTCGAAAAGCGTGTCGTGTCGATCCTTTCGGCCAGTGTCGCCGAACGCCTTCTTCTCGGCGCGGCCTCGACCGGATCCGGAGGTAACGACAACTCTGATCTGGGCGTCGCGACTACCATGCTGGCTGTTATCCACACTTCAACCTGCCTGGCGGGCACTCTGCTTCACAGGTGTTCGAGTAACGATGCGCTGGCGACGGTCCGCGGCGATCCGGTACTTCGTCGTCGGGTCGAACTTCATCTTCGTGAGCTCGAGAAGCGGGCTGTCGAATTGGTTCAACGTTACCGCGACTGTATTCTTGCGGTGGCCGACGAATTGGCCGCGAAAAGGCACCTCACCGGTGACGCGGTGATGTCGATCATCGAGCGAATTGATCGCCAGAACACCGCCAAAAAGAAACCCTCGCAAAAGTAGCGTTGCCATTGATTACTGCAGCAGAAAGTCAAAGCAATGCTTCTTCTTCCCATAGATCCCTTGCCTAGCGGCAATGCTTCGTATCCCCGCGGTTGACCGCTACTCCGAGCGATGCCGATGAACCAAGCGCCCCTGTCGGACCCCGAACCGGGAGGAAAGAACGCAAGTCCGTGGATGACGCACCGCAGGCGTCGACCTTGCCTTCGGCCGGCCGGCAATGCCGAAATACTTCGATCGGGGGCCGCGCCGCCCGCCATCGACGCGCCGCTGATCAATGATTGGAATTTAGGCATGAAAATACGTTCTTCCTATTCGGGCGGAAGCGAGCCCCAAAGCGAGCGTGAAGCTGAGCTTGTTCCAACCCCGGCTCTAGCGCTGATCCGGGCACTGGCCCGCCATGAGGCCTGGCTAGACCAAAACAAACGGCTCGAAAGGCAACTACGCCTAATCGATCTGAGTGTATTGACTCCGATCGTTTAGATATATATATGTGAGGCCTCACCATGTGTATTCGATGGCCAAGACTGCATTGCCGACTGCACGATCGCGATGGTGAATCGCAAGCAACCAGAAGCGCAGCGAGCCGCGCGCGAAACGGAGGCCGATGCAAATGACACAAAACGAAAATGGTCAGGGCAAAGATCCCTCACTGGCCGATCGGTCGTGCGAGATTCAGGCTGTGCCCGCTTCGCCAGCGACGACGTACGGAGCGGAGCCGCCGTCCTTCTGCGCACCGGGTATCGACTGCGTCGCTTACATATGTCCGCCAGCGGCTAATTCATCTACCAATTACAAAATGTGCCACGCGTTTGCTGCGGCGAATGGCTTCAAGATAACGGAAACGTATTTCGACCAACATATCGGGCGTCGACCTCAACTTGAACGGCTAATGTTGAACGCAAAGCTCCGTCATTTCAATCAGGTCCTCATTTCGGATATTTTCCGCTTAGTTGGACCGGGATTGCGGACATTCGACGTTGTCGAGTGCCTTCTTAGCTGCGGCGTCACGGTGCACTGTGGAAATCGGGGCAGCCTGATCTCATTGCGCGCAACTGATCTCGCTGACGCGACTGGCAAAGCTGCACAAGTTTCTTTTTTCGTGAACCTCGTCAGGCGGTCAGATCCGCCGCCCGGCGGACGCCGCAAAAACCGCACCGGTCACAACCTCCTCCTTCGCAAGACACTGGAGCCGAACGATGAACAACATCAATCATGATCCCGCCATCCCTTCATCCGGCGTCGCAGCGGGAGACCAGGATGTCGCAAAAGGTCAAGTTTACGGCACCGGCGCTTCTCGCCTGACCGTTACCCAACGCCCCGGTCTTGAGTGTTTGATACAGGATACTCGGCGCGGCAAGCTCGATACCCTCATCCCGGAAGACCTCGACCGGATCTACCGACGAATATGGGTGGCCGAAGGACATCCGCAGTCGATAATGCGTCGCCGTACCTACCCTGGAAAAATCACCTACCGGCACTCTCCCTTCGAATTCGTTGCCTGGTTGATGCGGAAGTCGCGCGAAGCAATCAGTCTTTGTCGCTGAGTGACGTTACGACCGAAAACCACGTCCAATCTTACATCAATCAGCTGAGAGTACCCGCGTGACAGAACCGAGAATAGCTGGCCTTAAGACAGGGTCAAGCCTCCCTGCGCTCTACCTGCCGCCACCGTCTTCGTTGCCGGTCGAAACCCGATTAAGCGACTCGGACCGTGCCGTAGACTATTCGCGTTTTTCCACGCTAGGCCAACGCGAAGTTTCAATTGAGCGTCAACAAGAAGACAACGACTTCTATGCTAACAGACATGGTCTTAAGATCATCGGCCGCTACGTCGATCGTGGCAAATCCGGAACGACAATTGACGAACGTGCCGATCTTTTAAGGTTACTTGCCGACGGCGAAAAAGGCCTGTTCGGGCATGTCATTGTAGAAAGCCTAGATCGACTCGCGCGAAAGCTAATTGTTGCAGTAAGCATTTTCGAAACGTTACTCGGTCTCGGGATCACAATCCACGACGCCGAAGAAGACCGGGCCTTATCAATCTTTGATATCGGCCAAAAAGGAGCTGCCAGCCAAGCGGCTCGTGACCTTCTCGTCAAACGGGCCAGGAACGGAATACGCAGAAACGCGGCACTGGGTACGTTCGGCATCGGTGCTTGCTTAGGTTACATTCAAGATTGGGATCCCGAGAAACAAGAACTAGTTTGGAAGGTCAACCAAGCCGAAGCAAAGATCATTGTCGAAGCTTTCGAGCTTTTTGAGTCCGGCGTCAGCGCAGGACGGATCGCCGACTTATTCAATGCGCGACCGCTGAGTGAAAGAGGGTTCCCGGTTTGGTCGAGATCCACCTTGGTCGGCGACAGACGCCTAGGCACCGGCATTTTACGCCGCTTACGCTACGTCGGCACGAGGATTCACGGGCGCGTTAAGCTCGTCAAGAAAAACGGGAAGTGGAAGCTCGAAAATCACCCGATCAGCAATTGGGTTATCGGCGAACTTGATCCTAAACTGCGTATCGTCGAGCAAACACTTTTCGATAGTGTGCAGCGTATGCTCAATGATCGCGCCGATGCAGCCGCAGCGAAACGGCCGGCGTTTCCACGCTACACAGCCAAACACACACCGTTGAGAGGTCTCTTTTTTTGTGCTCACTGCGGAGGCGGTATGACGCCGACGCAAAAGCGGAATGATGGAAAGCCGCGCTTACTGTGCAACAAGGCCCGCAACAAAAATGGGTGCACAAATCAGCACAGCTGGACTCTGGAGGCTGTGGAAGATGAAATACATGATATCTTCGTAAAGAACCTGGGCACGCCCGCGGCTGTCGTTCCCTTCGTCGACGAATATAATAAAGACGGCGACAGGCGCACCAGCGGAGCCGAAGAAAAACACAGGAAATTGGAACGTGACCGGGATGCGCTAATCAAAAGCATGAACCGTCTCCGCGAAGATGAGGAGCAAGGGCGTTATCCAGCAAGCTACCTCGAACCTTTGCGGCAGAAAGCAATCGCCGAGTATGCGGGTTTAGAGAAAGCTTTGACCGAACAGGCGTTTCTTATGCGCGACGCATCGACCCGCGTTGATCCGATAAAGCGGGCGGATGAACATCGCAAACTGCTCAAGTCCATCGCCGGTGTGTTCAGCAGCCGGTTTGAAGCAACGTCCGAGACGGGCACCATTGTTGTGGCGAAATTGCGCGAGTTCATCCATTCGGTCGTACTGGACATTGGTAAGACCGGATGCTCCATTATGATGATGTGCCGTGTTGCGGATGCCAAATCTAATGCTGAGAGCAATCTGGCCTTTTTTCGGTCTCGGCTAGAGCGAAACACAGGAGCGTGGTCAGCATCCGTCCGGGAAGTTCGGCGTATCGATGACCTTGCTCAAAGCGGCGCGCTCAGTCTGACGGACGAAGAATGGCAACAAATTTCTCATCTCGTTCCCGACGCCGTTGCGAGGAGCAAACGTGGGGGCGTGCCCGTCGATAAGCGCAAAATCGTAGAGGCCGCGCTACTCCATTTGCGTGAGTCCGTGCCGCTGCTGCATATGCCGGCTGTATTCGGTCCCAAGGACGCTGTGTTTGCCGGATTGAAGCGACTGTCTGAAAGTGGTGGCTGGGACGCTGTGGCCGATGCACTTCACAAAATATCGCCCGAGCGAATTCCCGACGTACGTTCCAACATGTTTGCGACGGATCGCAGCAAGCCATCGTCGGCGTTGAAGGGGCTGCCGCGCATCAGGGCTGAACATGGTATCGCCGCTGGTGCCGGCAAACATGCACCTAGCGATGAGATTTGGGAGAAAGTTCGCAAGTTGGTTCCCGAGCAGATTTTGCAAATCGGCAGGGTGCCCGCTGCGATTTCACCACGCACTTTCCTCCACGCATTCTTGTACGTTTATTGCGAAAATATTCCGTTAACGCATATTCCCCTGATGTTTGGATCGGAGCGTCATTTCAATTTTGCGATGTCCCGTTTTGCTCTACATGGGTATCTCGATCAAGTTGTCGAAGTGTTGCACGAGTGTTCGCCTTCACCGATCGAGGGGGCGGACTTAAAGCGACTCGATCGGTTCCCAAGATCGGCGAAGAAGGTTCCCATTTGGCGAACAGCTCTTCCCAAATCTAGCGATTTGGATGGTGTGCCCGATCATTTTCCGGAGAACCGGATATGGAATTTGGTGCAACACCTTTTTCCGCCTGACCTCCTATTCTTCAAAGACGAGACGGGGATCATGAACCCGCGCTTGGCGGCCCATGCGGTTCTCTATCGAGTCCTCGAAAAAATTCCTTTTAGCGTCATGCCTGCTTACTTTGGTGAGGGCAAAGCCGTCGAGGCTGTCATCAGAAAATGGGTATTCCATCATTTGTGGGAGGAATTCCGCCGTGTCCTCCAGGAACACGCACCGGAAGTCTTGCGTGACGCCGATTTGGCCGCGTTCGACCACTACCTTCGCGGTCGCCTGTACAAATACAGAGATCTCGTTGCCACGGAGCGGCTGCCGCCACCTGCCCACGAACCTAGTGATGACGACTTTGCGTTGGTAAAGGACCTGATCCCGTGGCAAGTCCTGACGATTCGCGGCGGTCCGGCCATCATGGAGCCAAAGAAGTTCTTCCACGCATTTGTCTTCATGCTCAAAGAGCGAATTCACTTCGGAGGATTGCCTCCATATTTTGGATCGAACAACGACGTGCGCGTTGCCACCAGGCGCTTTGTTGCGCATCATTATTGGGACACCATGAAGGCGCGGATCGAGCAATTCGAACCCGCCTGGGCGAACGACGCAGATTTAACGATGTTCGATTGGCTGAAGCGCTCGAAAAATCCGGAGCCAGGATTTCGCCGCAGTAGGCGGCGTTAACTTGTAAATCACTGGGATCGGCTGTTCCGGCGGTCTGAAATCGGCTACAACTTGCTTCGGTAGCCGCTAGAGCGAGACTTGGCGACGGAACGTAAGCAAGGATTATGGCGACATCTCCAGCACTGATCGAAGCAGTCGTAGCCATGACTGGCGAAACAAAGGCCTCGGTGTCGGTGACGCTCTCCAGACTGCGGAAAGCCAGACTTATTCCCGTCGGCGGGCGCGGGCTTTATGCGATTCCCATGGACGCCGAGGCAGCGATGCGCTTGCTCATTGCAGTCTGCGCCGCTGTCCCACTCGAGCCGGATTCAGCGCCCAATGCCGTGGCGCGTTTCGAGCGGCTGCCATCCCACCCTCCCAGTATCGAACCCGAAGAGTCCAAAAAGGCCGCGAAATCGATAGTCATGCCTATCGATGAATTGTCCAGGAACCACACCTTCGGGCAGGCATTAAAGCGGCTCATCGATGCCGGCGGCAAAGATGAGCTTTTTACCTATCTTGATGGGCCCCGGGGTCGCCGGAAGAAAGGCTACCAAACCCCCGAAATACGAGGCTTCCTCAAGATCCAATTCATGCTGCCGATCCCGCAAGCCCGGATCGAGCATCAATTCGGCGCCTGGTTAAGGAAGACGTGGGTGTATGGATTGGAACAAATCGATTTTGAAAGATATAATAGTGCCTGCCGCTCGATAGGACTTGGCGACCGCGGCCGGTTGATATCTGTAAGCGAGGCGACGATAGAGGAAGTGGGAAAGGCCATTGGACTGGTCGCTTAGCTTCCTCACCCGGTTTTTGCTCGAACTTCCCAGAGCACCGACTGGGAGCAATCACGTAAAACCTTCACTAAGCAGCTTTCCAAGCCGCAAGTTTCTTATGGACGTTGGGCAGAACGTCAATTCTTGGTCTGCTTAAGTAACGCTCGGGCCAACCGTCATCTTGCAACTAGGGTTTCGGTAAGCTTTTGATCAGAAACAAAAAAATAGACGTTCGTCCTTGCTAATCCTCGAATTCATCTTGCGTATCTAAGAGGCAAAAAGTCCTTAAAAAGGCATCGCTGAGCCTGCCCAGTTCAACACAGCGCAAAAAGAGATTGAACAGCGTGAGGTAGAACACTCGTTGTGTCCGGCTCGGATTTGATCCGATTGAGTAGTAACCGATTGCAACCAAGCGGCTTGAGAATCTCCGGCGAAGACCGTTCGTTCGCACAATCAATTTAGGGCCCAGTCTCTGCCCCACGCTTCGCTTGGCCAATACTCGGGTGTTGCTTGAGCTGACCATTCGGCTGGTCCAACGCCGCGGAGAAGGCCGAGCCCTGTTCGATGTCCGCGTCAGCCAGTGCCGGTATTGCTGGCAGTGTTCCACCCGACGGTCGTTGTGGTCCCCAGGTGTGATCAACCAAGAAAGATCGCGGACAGACAGGTACCCCGACCTGACTGGCCTACAGGCGGTTCAGGGGAGTTGCGCGGGCCACGAAGGTCTTGGCGTGGCAGGGGACCGGGGCGAGGCGCCATCATGTTGTAAAGGGCAAAATACGCCCGCGATCAGCTAAGTACGTGTCCGCGATACCGCCCAAAATACGTCCGCGCGGTGATGTCCCGACCAAAGATTGTCCGTCCATCCTAAGGACTTAGTGCCGGGACTCTTCGGCTTGCTCTTCGCTGGTCGGTGTGAGCCCTCCACGGATGGCTTCGTAGGCCCACCACCGGCCATCTCTCGGCATGCTCGCTCGTCGAAGCGGTTCGGACTCGGTGAAGATAAAACGGCGTCTAAAAGCCAAGGGACTTTCCGCGAGCAGAAACCCCTTCATACGTTCATGGCCCATAAACCAGGGTCGATCTAAAAAGCGTTCCGGTTGGCCGGTCCAGCCCGGTGCGGCACCGATATTCCATCGTATTGACAGATGTTCGCCAATGGCGCCCAAAAGCGCGTTCATCTTGGGATCGTTGGTCAAGCCAGGGTCTTCAGCAATGCGTCGCGCACGCGACTCCAGGTCTTCGTCCCGGTAGAAGTCGTCGAGAAAACCCGCCATGCAGAACCTCAGCTTCTCGCCTTCACGGACGAGTTGCAGGACCTGTAGCAGCGTGCCAGGTCGGATCAGGTTCGTTTTCCGCTTTTCGGTATTCATCGACCAGCGTTTCAATCATGGCTTTGATGCGCGGCTTAATTGCAGGAATAACGATCCCCGGCGCGTTAGGATAGCACTCCTTGAGCAGATCCACTAGCTGCTGCTCGGTCGTGAGTTTCGTCACCTTCATAAGCGCGACCGCATCGTTCAAGTCGCTTTCGATCTTCTCCGTGTCGATAACACTGCGATTAGCGAGTATCTTCATGGCCAACATATAGGCCGGCGTAGGCAGGTGAACACGCAGACCTACGATGGAGTTCGGGACGCGAGGATACTCCCCCGCCAGGAACAAATTCGGTTTGGGATCTCCCGGAGGCGGGGCGACGAACTTGACGCTTTCGTTAATCCAGTCGTCGATCAGACCCAGTCGCGCGGCGACGATATCGGCTATCTCGCGAACGTCCTTGCCGCCAGCAAGAAACACAGCGTCAATGTCGCCCGAAGCGCTCCGGATGTCGCTGGCGAGGATCAAGCAGGCGCCCCCATAAACCGCAATTTCAATCGTTATGCCCCGAGCGGCCGCGAGCGCACCCATCTCGTCAAACGCCCGCTCGATGATTTCTCTGGTGAGTTCCGTATTCATGGGTTGCTCCGAAGCCCACACTCCCCGCAAAGTCAGAAAATTGCAACTATCGACGCAAGTCACTCCCGCGGTGCCAGTAGACCTACAACTGACCGCCCCCCCGATCGCGGACGTATTTTGCGCGGTATTGTGGACATTCGGCGGCCAAAACCAAAATTGGTGCATTAGAAAGACCGGCCATCCAGCCACGCGTATGCCCGATGGGACGATGCGCTGTTTATAAGGCGAGGCGCTTGCCCCGACTCAAAGCCAGCGTTGATGACCGCCTGATTCGCGGTCACGCCGTCTTCGGGCGGCCTTTTGGTTGATGCAACATTTGCATCAGCTATATTGGTACATGGAAAACCCCAGTTTCTGGATGATCCGTCAATATTGGAGCGTAGTCGTCGTTATTTGATCGGAGTATCATCGCCACCGGAGGTACCGGCGCAGTCCTCGGCGTTCAGACGCCGGCTAGGCAGCAGGGTCTCGAACCGGCGGACATCACGTTTCAAATCACGCTAACGGACCTTCAGCAATGTCCGCAGTTCGGCAGTCATCCGGGGATGCGGACTTGGAGCTTTAAATATTTTGAATTCCGGCGCACTCGCAATTAAATGCTTTGTAATAGGCTGCGCCCGCCTCGCTTGATTATTGACTCTGGGAAAAATACATTGTTAACTATCGGTATTAGTAAAATTGTACCTCGGCTTTGCAGGCGTTGGCTTCATGGCCTATCGCAGGAAGTCAAAGCCTGCATTGATGGCCGCCTGATCCAACATCTCGAGGTTTGGCAGATTAACCAAGCAGATTTATTTTGACGGAGGCTTGAGCGGAAATGACGAGAGCTGTGATGTTTGTCGCGAGCATAGTCGCGGCATTATCTTTCTTTGCGGCGCCCGCATCGGCGACGACCGTTGTTGTCGACGCCAAATCAGACATCTTTTTGGCAGGTTTGAGTACGATCCCTACCGATTTTCCAGCTAACTCGGGAGCCCCAGGATTGGGTGCAGGTCTTCTGCCTGAGGCGGTCGCTGTCACACCTGGCGAACTGCTGCTATTATCCACAGGAACGATATCGTGCTGCCTGGGAGGATCGCCCTCCAATGGTCCTGATGGCGGCGGCCTTGGTGGGACTGCTTCTATTCCGGGTTACGGAAATGTTGGCCCGTACACTGGGATACAGTTCCCGCTGGTCGGCGTTTTTGGCGGACCCTCCATACTCACACCGTGGTCGATCTTTCTGGTAGGAAGTTCCTCTACGCTAACCGTGCCTGTGGGCGTTACTACCTTGTACCTGGGCTTTCCCGATGCGCTCGGATTCAACGATCCTCCCGGATATTATAATGACAACACCGGAAGTATTACGGTGAATATCTCCGCTGTCCCGGAGCCTTCGACATGGGCAATGATGATCTTCGGCTTCGCTGGCGTTGGCTTCATGGCCTATCGCCGGAAGTCGAAGCCAGCTTTGATGGCCGCCTGATCCGAATATCGGATTGAACTTAAGAGCCGCCTTCGGGCGGCTTTTTTGACGAGAATTAACCCGGAGCAACGCCATCAAGCTTAACGAGTGAGTTTCGTTGCTGTGTGAAATCGGTGCGCTATGTATTCCGCATCGGGCAATTTCTCCCGCATTGGGCACAGTGGCAGGCCCGTCAGGCGATCATATAAAATGATGACTTTGCAAACAACCGTAACGCGAACGGGTTTTAGCATCATCTGCGTCAACTGCGACGCCATGGGAATTATCTTCGAGTGCGCAGAAGCGGCACCATCCACTACATTGATCAAATGCCGTCAGTGCGGAGCGCCGCGCGGTACTCTTGGCGATCTCCGACAGCTTTCGATTTCAGACACGAAAGATATATTCGAGCTCTAACGACTTTCAACTTACACGGTTGGAATGGGCACTGAACGGGTCTGAGCGTGTAGCCTGACGAGATCGTCTTCACAGGCATTCGCTTCATGGCGTATCGCCGAAAGTCAAAGCCAGCAATGACGGCCGTCTGATCCGCGATCATGAGGATTGAATTTATTAGCCGCCTTCGGGCGGCTTATTGCTTGAGCGGCTAATTCTGCGACCGAACCCGAGCAAGCTTCCGCCGCTTGCTCGTCCACGCGACCCCAACTCCGATCAAGATCAATGCGAGCGTTGCGCTCAAGCTGCCCGGCGAAAAGCAATTGATGCAGCTCTTTACGAGCGTTGGAACTTCGTTCATTTGGCACCTCGTGGGCGTTTCTTTATTTAATTTGGACTGAATTCCTACAAAGTCAATCCACAATGGGCGGTCCACTCCGGTCAGATGACTCAGCTTGCCGAGCCCCTGACGCGGATGGACCTCATCGACCTCGTTCCATCATCGTCACCACCAACCTTGCTTTCGGCGAATGGCCCAGCGTGTACGGCGACGCCAGGCCACGGCGCTGCTCGACCCGATGACCAGACAACCCGTGCTCGCTCCGTCTCCGCAGCCCGGCTAGCTCAGACGGCGCGAGCGCTACCGCCGCCGCTCAAACGGGGTAAAATTGGGCTCCAATCAGGGGACAATTTTGGGTGGAGTGGACAGCCCTTTCTGGACCCATTGACCTTGACTGCGCTGAAGAATGAGCAGTTGCTGGTCAACGGGTAGCTCTGAGGGGGCGATATTGAATTTTAAATGTTTAATCGCGACCTGCGTTCTAATGTTGAGCGTAGGGGCCGCGAGCGCGAGCACCTACGATTTCACGGGGGTATTTACCAGTGGAGCAATCGACGGATGTTGCTCACTGCCCGCCCCCACTCCTGCGAGCGCCGATACTCTCTCCGGCACGCTCACATACACGGGGGTACCTAACCAAGCAGGATCAATTACTGGGCAGACGGCCATCATTGGAAATCCCTCCTTGAGCTTCACCACCGTAAGCTCAATCTACTACGGGGACGGATTCGACATCGTGATCGCAGCATCGACGAGCGATGGGTATTGGCTAACAACTGAATATAGCGTTTGGTGCTATTATTGTGGGGAAGGCTCGACTCCAACGAATACGATCTATGGTGTAAGCGCCACACTTTCGACTGGACCAGAACCGACGGCTTATGACGGTTGTGGTGGCGCTTGCGGTACGTCGGGCCCTGTTTTTGAAGGCACGTTTGTGGAAAGAGTCGCAGCCGTCCCCGAGCCCTCCACATGGGCGACGATGATGCTCGGCTTCGGCGGCATCGGCTTTATGGCCTATCTCCGCAAATCAAAGCCGGCATTGATCGCCCCCTGATATAGTAATCAGGGTTGAAATGGAGAGCCGCCTTCGGGCGATTTTTCTTTGGAGCACCATTGGCTCGGCGATATCGGCTCATGACTCCGACCGGATCTGCCGGGGTGGCCCGGTGATGTCCTTTTCCGGGGGAGACCGGAAGTCTCCGCCAGACATCAGAGTGACGCGATTGACCGGATTCCGACAACAGGCGCAGGCCGATTGGTGAGACCCTTACGTCCCATGAGGTGGCTTTTGCCGTTGACGCCTATTGCCTGCGGGCGACGTCGGCGCTCAAACTATTACATCTGAGTCGGCTTGGGGGGCCGAGAACATGCGAAGGTTGTGCATGAGTATGCTGGCCGCCGTGCTTTTGACCGGCTGCTCAAACGAACCGGAATACACCGATCAGCAACGGGTCTGCATCGCGACGCTGTACAAGGACTACGACGCGAAGCAGATGAGCCAGTGCGTCAATGTCTGCAAGTCCTGCATGGCCGGCAACACGACTACTTGCACAACGTCTTGCAATTTAAAGGGCGCCCGTTAACCGACATATTGAAACCGTCCTATCGGCGGCGCGGGGCCGGAGACACCAAAGCAACCAAGGCGGCCCCATGGATATGAGGGTAGCGCGGTGATGTCGCTGCGGTCGTCACCGTTTGTAAGAGGGCAGCTTTCCGCAATTGTTCAGCTTTAGGCGTCAAACGGGAGCCCGCTACGAGACCAGCGCTTTCCAGTGTGAAGAGAGCGAGAGCGTCGCATAGTCTGGTCGGCATCCCTGCCGCTATCACTGCGATTGCGCGCTGCTCTGCCGAGTTTAGATCATTCCACGAAAGGTCGTCCATCGCCCACTTCCCACCGAATCCTGCGGAGGTATTGTACCGATCTAGCAAAGGTTGCCCGAAGAAATTTGCTCGCTTGGCAAGGTGCTCGACCCGCTAAACATCATACTCTCGCGCTAAGAGCGCATCAATTTCAGTCTTGCAGTGGGCGATAGCCTCATCACGGGTTCCACGGGCTTGGGCTATAAGGGTTAGATCCGATGCCCTCCTAGGAAGGATGGTCCAGCGCCATACCCCCACACCCAAGATATCGACCTCAAAATTTACGTTTCTATATTTCATCAAGCCGTCAGTCATTTTCGATTTGCCTCTGTTCCCAGCCTGTAACCGACCAGGACAAAACCGATCCTATCGGACCGCACGACGTTTATTTAGATTGGTTCGGCACATAGATCTGCAGGCTACGTATCTGCCTATAATGACAGGCCGTCGCCAGAGTTCTCAATCCGGCGGTAGCTTGGGTGCAAAGTCCTGATGGCCCTCGTCGCCTCAAGCTAAACTGACTTCGGCAGCGCGGGTTAGGCTAAACGAATCGTCTATCTCGGCGCACTTCAAGTTCTCGCCAAGAAATCAGACCGTTGCAACTTTCGACTTTTGCAAGGCACCCCGGACGCCGCATGTCTTGGCCGTCACGGCGGGCTTGAAACACCGATCCGCTCCGCGTAAGCGATATCCCGCACGAAACAATCGCTTGCTTACCTCTGGATGTTTCATGGACATTTACTATTTTAATCTGTCTCCATTTGGAATTCTGCAAAACAAACCCAATTTCAACGTCCGGGCGGGTCTTCTGAAAGCATGCAACCAGGGGGCATCCGCCACAATCGCACCAATGGGGGGATTGTTGAAGCAGCTGGCAGCGAACCTTCCGTTTCGTTTAGCGACAACTCGATATTTGAAAGATCCCGCTTACAGCGGACACACAATTGCAGCCGCCATCCAATCCTTCGCGCGATCCCGGTGACTCTTTCGAACGTCGGAGTAGTCTTTACGGTTGTCAATTCGTCGTTCGGCTCCGCAAGAACTTACGCCGCCCCCATCACATTCAACGGACTTGGCGGAGAGACGTTGCATATGGCTAAATCAAAGGAGGTCGAAGCCATCATGCCGCATGAACACTGATCAACAGATTTGAGTTGAAGAGCCGCCTTCGGGCAACTTTTTCTTTGGGGGCCCGAGCTATCGCGACCCGACCAGATCGGCTATGACGTTCGGATGTTCCACAAGCTCATAACCGTTTCAGCCTGGGCGCTCCTCGCCTTCATCGCTTATGCGACAATCTCACCCATCCAGGACAGGCCGACGTTGCCCACGTCAACCAATTTTGAACATCTAGCCGCGTTTGCAGTTCTTGGCGGATTGTTTTGCTTGGCCTATCCTCGGCAAATCATTCCTGTATGCCTGATTGTTCTTGGTAGCGCCGTGCTTCTTGAGTTTGCGCAGCTACTGACGCCCGATCGCCATGGCCGAGTCCAGGATGCTATTGAGAAAATAGCCGGGGGTACCGTTGGCATTTTGGGGGGACGGGCTGTTCTTTATTTCGGAAAAGCCAGCCGCTGGCTCCAGCGTTAGCTGGCTCGCAGTCGCTAAGCGCTCGCGGTGGTGAGTTATTGCTGCGCATGAACCCGGTGTTGATCGGCACAAAACGACAGTCATCGCGGTGCAACGGCGTGTCCGGTGTTCCGGACAGACCGGAAGCCCGTTTCGGATCCGTCAGGACCACTGCGCTACTTTCACCATTTGCATTACGTGGGTCGGCCTAGGAGCTGATCAGCTTCGACAATGGATACCTCGCCTACCATCTGACTGGCACCTCGGCGAAATGCGCATACAATTTTGGGGTCGTGCCGGGGACTTCTGTACGGTATATCGGGAATCAGGCATACGTTTCCTGGAACTGAAGTAGTTTCGGTTCGTTAAGCTTGGGGAGCGTCGGGCCGTAGACTGGGGTTTTTATGCACGACGGCGATCACGTCAATTTCAACGCGCCTGCGGTTTTGCGAAAATGGCCTTCTCTTGCCGGGGACCGTATTCCTTCTGCCCAGGGCGCGCGACCCTACCTCATCGTCGATGGGACTTTGCGGGAATGCATCGACGGTTTCATGGCAAAGCCGGTAAGCACGCATCACCTCTATGAAATACATACCGCGCCGCAGGGAGAAATCGTCCCCGGCGTTATACCAGCGAACCTCATCGTGGAAATCGCGCGGCTCCGCGAATTTCTTTAGGCCCAAACCACATCATTAGCAGAACAAAAGCAAATCCCTGCCGGTTTCAACCGACAGGGAGGAGCAGTAAACGCGGCAAACGTCCAAGGTCTGGGAGACTTGCGAAGGAATTACTTGCCAAGGCAAGTCGCCGGCGGTTATCCACGCGTATCGAGCGACACGCCCAGCTGGTGCGCTTTGACCGCCGTTGCGGCAATCGTTCGCTTCAGTGCTTTTGAGATCTTCGTAACGCCGGTCTTTTTCTTTGCCAGCGACTTCAACTCACGAACGTCTGACGAAGTCCAAACGCGTCGTACAATTTTCTTCTTCTTTTTTGCCATATCGGCTCCTTTTCGAATCGGGCCTCTATCCCAATAAACTTTGTTCGAAATGAGCCGCCGCATCCGCAGTGAGGTTAAACTTTCGATGGGTCTTTATTAAAACTTACCTGGTATCAATTGATAGGCTGCGAAGTTCGTCAATTTGGCACGCAAAGTCCAACGCATTTGCCTTCAACACATCCATCGCATGACCGTGATGACCTTCCTCTTCTAATTCTGAGATTCGTTCGTTCAAGGCGTCTAAGCCCTTCTGCAATTCCTGAATCTGATGCAGTATCGGGAATTGCCGAGCGGAAATATTCTCGGAGGCGTGGCGATTTGCTCGCCCTGATAACTGATCGCCGGTGCTATGTCCCCGAGCGGTCATGCCGGCCTCCCGATATCGCGACGCGCTAAAGCAAAGCATATCGCGATTCGCTGTCCGAAAGTCATTCTGCACCGCACCTGAAATGCAGATTCACTTCACAATCCGCAGGCCACTCCGATGCTCCAGCCGGTTCATCGCTTCGGCCAACTCCGGCGTGTCCAGCACCGCCACCAATTGGAAAATCACGTCGCCAGCGTCGTGCATACCCAACTCAAGATGTTCTGCGACAATCAATCCGACCTGACGCATCGCAAGAATAACTATTTGTTGATCGGTCATTACCAACACATGGCTGAATTTAAGAGTGGGCGGAGCCGCCGGCGGTGGGAAAACGCCGACGGCCCCTTTCGCGCCTGATTGAAATTGTGGCCGGTGACTTGGGGAGTCAGTCGGTCAGCCCTGCGCGACGATTGATGATAGCTTGACAATGTAAAGCCTCAACAAAACTCGCTCCTTAACCTAACGGGTCAAGGTTACTGCGGAGCAATCCCGGAGCGGAAACAATAGCAAGGTTACATTGCGATCAGGTCACTCGGCGCGTCGGCCCCAACTTTTGCAACACAACCGCGTTGATCGCCGGACGCCAGACCATGCGTGCATCAACCTACCGGGCTTCTTTTGTTCTACAAATCTCGCAATGTTCTTTTCGACGTCCGTATTCAACCCGTCAGGTCGTAATTCGGATTGGGAAACGACCGATCGGTGGCGCTATTTGTATGACCTTGGCGGTCTCCATGAACAAAGGTGAACGATACTCGCCAAATCGTGGACGACGGGTAAAAGCCGCCAGCTCAACAAAATTCCCGCCGGGGTAAGCCGGCGGGAGTTTCGCAATTCAATTCGCGGTGTGAGTTACGAAGCCCGCGTGAACAACGCTATCGACGGCGCGTTAACAATTACCCAATCGCAGGTCGGCGCCCTACCTGTTTTGGCAACGCGATGCAGCCTGTTGGTCGATCAAATGCCGGCTCGGTATTTTTACGAACATATCAGGAAATAGCCTCGAGAGTGCAACGTCACATATCCTGCCCGTTGACCGACAGTTCGATCCGGCGTGACGATCCGCGCGACCGCTCGAAAAGCGCAATAGCCCCCAGTTCCCGAATTAACCCACCGCCCCGACATCAAGATTAATTCGCGAGTTTCGTTGCGCCGTTGGAGGCGCAAGATACGCTGAATTTGATGACGATTTCCAATATGGCCAGCGTAGAATGATCAGCGAACAAAATCAGCCAACGTCATGCAGGTGCGTCGTGAGAACGCCGCGCAGGATGAGGTTCATATTGGCAGCCGTCTTGTTCAGTCAGATTGCCGCTGCCTCGAGTTCAGCCGATGCCGAAGTTAGGATCACGATCGAAAAGTGGCCGGCGGATTTGAACACGCTGTCGTGCGACGCTTTTGTAAAAACACCGAACGGTGGTTGGGGCTTGGCGGGAACGATAGTTGTAAAATCATTCTCAAATGCTGTTCTGACAGGAAATACCTACGTGAAGGGTAATGCCGTTGCCGACATCATCGAGCGCAGATGCGGCAATCCCTTTGAGCCGCCGCGTTAGTGTTGCCCGACGACAACGACACAGCGCCCCTTGCCCATCGATCTCCTCCGATCAGACGTCAGCTTCGTGCCGGTTTGAGCTCCGGTGCCCCCGTTCTTGCCAGGCGTCCTGACAGATTCGACGGCCGACCACCTAGCAGACCAGAATCCTCTCTGATTTAATTGCCGACGACGCCCGCGGGTCGGTTGAGTAATTGAAGTGACAGGCCCAATATACTGATCGCATGGGGCGTAAGGGCTGGTCTAGCGCGTCAATCAAGATGGGAATCCCGCGACAATCAGGATGAGAATGCGCCGCTGCCGGGGTGACGAAGGGAGGGCGTAGCCCGACCGGAGTTACCCCGG
>Ga0182030_10009479_pt1 | contig 19924 bp, 19 predicted proteins | sample 812S3MmetaG_FD_121299 | JGI IMG/M metagenome (GOLD analysis project Ga0182030, IMG submission 121299) | Permafrost microbial communities from Stordalen Mire, Sweden - 812S3M metaG (Illumina Assembly) | ecosystem: Environmental > Terrestrial > Soil > Wetlands > Permafrost | place: Sweden... | reverse complement strand
TCGCCGCAGGGACAAGTCGTGTTTCCGACCCTCAGCGCCACCAATTTTCAAGCCCCTTCGTTCGATTCGCACTTAGGCAGATTGTTCCTCGCATTCCGGGACACGGAAGGGTTCAGTGCGTACGGCGAGCCCGACTTTCAGCCGGGCAAACTTTATACCGCGCCTTCGAGTTTGCCGCGTCCGAAAAGCACTTCCCCCTCATTGACTGGGATTCGCGCCTTGGATGTGGACAGCGGCAAACTAATTTGGTCTTACGCATTGCCGCGATTCGCGTCGCAGTCTGGCGTGCTGGCGACGGACGGCCACCTGGTGTTCGCAGGATCGGTGGTGGGCTCCTTTTTCGCGTTGAACGCCGACAGCGGCGCGCCGCTGTGGCACTTCGGCGCGGGCGGCCAGATCCACGCCTCGCCGATTTCCTACGCCGTCGACGGCCGGCAATTCGTAGCCATCGCGGCGGGTAATATCGTCTATAGTTTTGCTTTGCCGCAGGCAATAACCGAGAATCCTCCATGACCGAGAAAAAGACCCCGGAAAACTTGCGAAGCACGCGTTGGTTCGCGCCTGATGACATGCGCTCGTCCATTCATCGCCAGCGCATCATGCAAATGGGTTATGCGCCAACGGAATGGCGGGGCCGTCCGATGATCGCAATCATCAATACGTGGTCCGATATTCAACCGTGTCACGCGCACTTCAAACATCGCGTGGACGACGTGAAGCGAGGAGTGCTCGAGGCCGGTGGATTTCCGTTGGAACTGCCGGCCTTGTCGTTAGCCGAGATTTTCGTCAAACCGACCACCATGCTCTATCGCAACATGCTGGCCATGGAAGCGGAAGAGCTGCTGCGCTGCCATCCGGTCGACGGCGTCGTTTTGATGGGAGGCTGCGACAAAACCACGCCGGCGCTGTTGCTGGGCGCGACCAGCGCGAATCTGCCCGCCATTTATATTCCCGCCGGTCCCATGCTGCGTGGCAATTGGCGCGGCCAAGTGCTTGGATCCGGATCCGATTCGTATCGGTATTGGACCAAGCGCAGGGCGGGAACCATCAGCGACAAGGACTATTTCAGCCTCGAGTCTGGCATGGCGCGAAGCTATGGGACCTGCATGACCATGGGAACCGCGAGTACGATGACGGGGTTGGCTGAAGCCCTGGGCATGTCGCTGACCGGCGCGTCCTCGATTCCCGCGGCGGATTCCAATCACATCCGTATGTGCTCGGAATCCGGGCGGCGTATCGTGCAGATGGTGTGGGAGGATGTTGTCCCCGCTCAAATCCAGACGCGAAAGGCATTTGAAAATGCCATCGTGGTGGCAATGGCCATGGGATGCTCGACGAACGCTGTGATTCACCTGATCGCACAGGCCCGCCGTGCCGGATGCGACATCGGATTGAATGATTTCGAGAAAGCAAGTCGCCGAATTCCGGTTATCGCCAATGTGCGGCCGAGCGGCACTACCTATCTGATGGAAGACTTCTACTATGCCGGCGGCATGCCGGCTCTCATGATGAGATTGCGCGATCAGCTGCACCTCGATGCAATGACGGTAACTGGCAAAACGATAGGCGAGAATATCGCTGAGGCGGAAATCTACAACGACGACGTCATCCGACCGCTCGATCGCCCGATTTATGCTGAAGGGGCGCTGGCGGTGTTGAGAGGTAATCTCGCCCCGGATGGCTGCGTGCTCAAGCCGAGCGCATGCGACCCGAAATTTCTGCGGCATAGTGGTCCGGCGATGGTGTTTGACGACTATCAGACGATGAAGGATGCCATCGAAGACGAGAACCTCGATGTAACCCAGGATCATGTTCTCATATTGCGAAATGCCGGCCCGCAGGGCGGTCCTGGCATGCCTGAGTGGGGGCTGCTGCCGATCCCGGTAAAATTGCTCAAAGCCGGTGTGCGCGACATGCTGCGTATTTCCGATGCACGAATGAGTGGGACAAGTTACGGCGCCTGTGTTCTGCACGTCTCGCCCGAAGCGTTTGTCGGCGGCCCCCTTGCTCTGGTTCGGAATGGCGACATCGTCTCGATCGACGTGGCGGCGCGTTCGATCCATCTTGCGGTGTCCGAAGAGGAGTTGGCCCTCAGACGAAAAGCCTGGCGCCCGCCTCCGCCTCGTTTCGCCAGGGGATACGGCTGGATGTTCACCCGACACATCGGGCAAGCCCAGGATGGATGCGATTTTGATTTTTTGAAAACCGCTTTTGGACCGAACCCGGGCGAGCCGGCGATTTTTTGAACGTCGTGATGCTCACGGACTCTGGAGAGAACAATGGCACTAGAATCCCCAAGGTCCGGTAATGCGTTCCTGCGACGCTTGAGAGCGGGCGAAAGGCAGCCGGGGCTTTGGCTCGTGCTCGATAGTCCTGCGGCCACCGAGATTCTCGCGGGCTCAGGCTATGCATGGCTGCTGCTCGATTTGGAGCACACGTGTACCGACCTCTCCTCGGTTCTACATCACCTGCGCGCCGCCGTGGGCGGCACCGCCGAGCTAGTCGTAAGAGTGCCTGCAAATGAACCGGTTATTTTCAAACGGCTGCTGGATGCCGGCGTGCGCTCCTTTATGGTTCCGATGGTTCAGTCACCCGAGGATGCCCGCGCGGCCGTTGCCGCGACACGCTATCCGCCGCAAGGCATTCGAGGCGTAGCGGGTATGACGCGCGCCACCCGCTATGGTCGCGCGACGGATTATATGCAACAGGCACATCTCGATATCTGTATCGTGGCGCAACTCGAATCCGCCGCGGCGATTGCCGATGCAGACCGCATTGGCGCCGTGGAGGGGATCGATGCAGTGTTCGTCGGTCCGAACGATTTGGCGGCGAACATCGGCAAACTCGGCCAGCCAGGTTGTCCTGAAGTGCAGGACTTGATCGAAATCGCTTTGCTGAAAAGCCGCAAGATTGGCAAGGCCGCCGGCATTCTGAATTTCAAACCCAGCGATGCGCGCAATTTGTTCGAGCGCGGCTATTCATTTATCGCCGTCGCGAGCGATGCGGGTATTCTGGCTAGGCGCAGCGAAGCGCTGCTAGAGGAACTAAAACTGCCTTGATGCAATCGGCGTGCCGGGGGCGCGCGCTGATGCAGGGCGCAAATGTGATTTAGCGGAGAACTAAAATGCGTGTGTTTACGGCGATGAAGTGTTCACTCATGGCGGCGGCGATAGTGCCCGTGACGGTACTGGCCGCTGCCAAGACTTTGGATATCTACTACATCGACACGGAGGGTGGCCAAGCCTCCCTCTTCGTGGCTCCCCACGGACAGACAGTATTGGTTGACACAGGATTTCCCGGAACGCGCGATGCGCAGCGCATTTTTCAAGCCACCAAAGCAGCTGGCGTCGATAAAATAGACTTCCTCCTAATCACCCACTTTCACCGCGATCATATTGGGGGATATGAGGAGCTATCGAAGCTGATCAAAATCGAACACTTCGTGGACCATGGTCCCACCGTGCAACCCGAGCAGTCGGATAGTTCCAAGCAGGCTTACGATGCTGCCATTGAGCATGGCCCGCATATCGTGGCGAGGCCGGGTGACAGGCTGCCCATTGCCGACATCGAGTGGACGATCGTGTCTTCCGCGGGCAGCACCTTGTCGCGCAGCATGGCGGGGGCGCCTGGCGCGGGGTTGAAGAACGATTATTGCGCCGACTTCAAACCGAAGGACATCACGGTCGATTTGGAGAACGCGCAGTCGGTCGGCAGCGTCATACGCTACGGAAAATTTCGCACCGTCGACCTGGGCGACCTGCTCTGGAATCTGGAAGCGAAGCTCGCATGTCCGGTCAACCTGCTGGGCACGGTCGATCTGCTTTTGACCACGCACCATGGGAGCAACTGGTCCGGGGTCCCAGCATTGATATATGCGCTGCATCCTCGCGTGGTCGTCATGAACAATGGCACGCGCAAGGGCGCCCAGCTGGAAACCTTCCAAACGCTGGAAGCATCACCTGGACTGGAAGATCTTTGGCAACTTCATTGGTCGGTGAACGGCTTGCTCGAACACAACACGCCGGGCGTGTTCATTGCGAACATCGAACCACCTGGCATCTCGAGCTCCGTTATTGCCAATCCACCCGCGCCCCCTGCTGAGGGCGTCCGACCTCCCGATGTAGGCGACCCCAATCATTCGCCCGCTTACTGGATCAAAGTATCTGCGCAAATGAACGGCACATTCGGCGTCAGCAATTCGCGCAACGGATTTTCAAAAACCTATTCAAGACACCCATGATCGTTACTCGCGAGCAGGTTCTTGAGGCCAGCCAGGGAATGCTGCAGCTGCAGTGTTACATGGTTCATTCGTTTCCGACTGCCGGTATGGACCCGGTTATGCAAAATCTGCCGCGGCACCTGGAGCATCAATGCGCGATGGAACGCAGCGGCGTGATGTTGGCGGCGGGCCCGCATTGGGACGATGAAGAAACCGGGTGGGACGGCGAGGGCACATTTGTCATTCGTGCCGACTCGCTGGCTCACGCGCGCGAGATAGCCGCTGCGGACCCCATGCACAGTTCGGGCGCCCGCGCGTTCAAAGTGCGCCCGTGGCTTATCAACGAGGGTGGCTTCACCTTGCGCGTCACATTCTCTGATCGAAAGTACGTGCTGACCTGATGCCGTCCCTCGAGTTTGGCGGTTAATATCGTTGGGTCAGAGCCGAAACGGAAACGCTCGAGGGTAGAGTACTGGTTGGTCTAGGAGAAGGCACAATGAATCGAATCGCTACGTATTGCTTGCTTGCGGCGTTGGTCGGTACTTCGGGCGCAAATGCGCAGACAACCGTGTCGAAGCCGGAGGAGGGGTTCTCCACCAAAAAACTGGAATTGATTCACGAGGCTCTCAAGCTGCACATCGACAATGGCCAGATCCCCGGCGGGATTGTCCTGGTCGCTCGCAATGGCAAAGTCGCATACCTCGAAGCTCAGGGGGCCGAAGGCGTCGGCAATCCCAAGGCTTTGAAAACTGATTCCATTTTCCTACTTGCTTCGCTGTCGAAGCCCATCACCGCCGTGGCGATTTTGATGTTGGCGGACGAGGGCAAGATCGATATCGATGATCCCGTTTCCAAATACATTCCGGAATTCGGCGCGCCCCGACAAGTTCGAGTAGTGAAGCCAGGTTCGCCACCGCCGCCGTACACGCCGTTACCGTTTGTGCTGCCGGAAAAAGCGGAGTTCGGGCCTGTGCAGTACGAGATGGTCCCCGCAACGCAGCCGATCACGGTTCGCAACCTTCTCACCCATACATCCGGTATACAAATCTTCGGCGTACCGAATGACTTTCCGCAGGACAAGCCGGGCGACACTCTGGCGACGCAAATTCCCAAGCTTGCCGGCCTGAAGCTCGAGTTTCAACCGGGCTCGCGCTGGGGCTACAGCAATGGGGTGGGGTTTGACGTGCTTGGCCGAGTCGTGGAGGTGGCGTCGGGGATGCCGTTCAATCGATTCCTCCAAGAGCGGCTATTCGGCCCGCTGGGCATGAAAGATACGAATTTTGGCGTGGCTCGTGCGTCGATCGATCGCGCCGTGCCACTGGCGCCGCATGCGCCGGTTCCGGTCGCGGAGACGACAACCTATTTCAGCGGCTCTGCGGGTTTATGGTCGACGGTTACCGATTACTCTCATTTTGTGCAGATGTTGCTCGACGACGGCAGTGCCCACGGTCATCGGTTTCTGAAGCCTGAAACGGTCAAACTCATGTCCAGCAATCAGATCGGGCCGCTACTGATGTACGGCTATCCGCCCATGGGAATGCCCCCCGAAGGACTTAAATTCGGACTGGGCGTTCTAACCGTGGACATTCCTCTGGCGTCCGGCACCCAAGTACCCGCGGGAAGTTTCGGTTGGGACGGAGTTGGATCGAGGCGTTGGTGGGCCATTCCCGGGAAGCACATCGCCATCGTGATGATGGCGCCGTTGTTCGGACCTGGCGCGGTTGCTATGCAGCGAGACGTCGAGAGCGCGGTGATGAGCGCGATCATCGATAAGTAATCAGACTCCGGCATTCGAGGAGGAGGACCACCGGCATCGTAACGCTGCCGGTGGTCTCCTTGTAAGCGCCGCAGGGCTTAGAACTTGATGTCGAAAATCACGCCATACACTCGCGGCGGCCCATAACTACGAGTCTGATAGTAGTAAGCCTGCCCGTTGCTGGTGTAACCCGAACCCGTCTCCACGAGGCGATTACTGAGATTGTGGCCGTAGGCCGTGAGCGTCCAGTTGCCCGTGGGCGGCGAATACCGCAACGACGCGTCTTCGGTCTCATAGCTCCTGCCGACGATATAGCTGGTCGAACCTGGTACCGCTTGGTTGGCGAGCAGGCGACGCGTGTTGAATTGCATGGCAACCTGCGCATCGAAGGTGCCGATGGGCGTTCTGAAAAAATGGTCGTACCCAACATTGCCGGACCAATGCGGCGAGAACCCCATTGCGGTGTCCGAATAATCAGACCCGCCCTGAGAAGTAAGGTCGAACGTATCGTACTTTGCTTCCAAGTAAGTTACGCCGGTGGTGATCTGGTCGTCCTTGGTGACCAGATAGTCGACAGTCACCGCCGAGCCGTAGAGCGTTGCCTTACCGGCGTTGCGCACCGTGATGTCTAGAAACACCGGGGGCGGTTCGGGGGTGGCAATGGTGGTTTCGAAATCCTTGTACCGGTAATACCAGGCAGACCAGTTGACCTGCAGGCTGTTGTCGAGAAAGCGGTTTTTACTTCCCACCTCGAATGCAGTCAAGTGTTCGGGACTGTATTCCGGGGTGGTGCCGTAAGCATAGCCGCCGGCTTTGTAGCCGGTGGAGATGCCGCCATAGATCGAATTGACGTTGGTCAAGTCGTACGCCAGGTTGGCCTTATAGGTGAATGCGTCCCAGTGTGCGCTGCCGGCGAAGCTGGAACTCACGAACGGCGCGACCACGTCGGTGTAGCCGGTGGCCGATTTCGAATCGTAGGTGTAGCGTCCACCCAGCGTCAGGTGCAGGCGATCCATCCAGTCCGGCGTGAGCGTGGTTTGTGCGAACGCGGCGTACGACCGGGCGCTCTCGAACGGGTTCGCGATATCGAAGCCGGACACAGTGGATCCATCTCCCACGTATTGGTCCAGGATGTCATTGGTCGTATTCTCGCCGAACCGGTACAGGCCGACCACCCACTTCTGCGTCGCGGAGGGAAGGGAACTCAAGCGCAGTTCTTGCGAATTCCAATACGAATAGGCGTGGCCCGTGCCCGCAGCGGGCGGGAAAGCGGTCTGCTCCCAGCCGGTGGCCGGGGTAGTGCCGAGGGTTCCGAAGCCGCTGGTGTACTTCAAGTCGCGATAGCTCGCCTGCCCGGTCAAAACCGCAAAAGGCAGGTCGAGGTCGTACTGCGCCATGTAACCGCCCGAGCGGACATGGTTGTAGGTATTGTCGGCGTCGCCCAGATCCGCCGCGTTTTCTCGCTGGTTGGTGGGCACCACGATGTTCGGGCTGCCGGAAACGATGTTGCTCGCAAATCCCTTACCCCCGATTTCTTGGGTGTCGACCGTCAGCAGCAAGCGTTGGCCGTCGGTAGGCGTCCACAACACTTCCGCGCGACCGGAAGTCTGGTCGGCATCATCGGTGCCGGTGTCGATGTAATAGCCGTCGTGCCGATAGCGGCGCCCCGCCAACCGAATGGCGAATGTGTCACCGATGGGGAGATTGATGGCGGCGTTCATCTGTTGCAAGTCATAGCTGCCGGCCTCCACTTCCGCATAGCCCTCGAGCGCATGCGTATTCGGTTTGGCCGTGACGATGTCGACCGCGCCGCCGGCGGAATTGCGTCCGTACAGGGTGCCTTGCGGTCCGGCCAGCACTTCGATGCGTTCCAGGTCGAAAAAATTGCCCGCCAGTGCCGTCGTACGGGATATGAAAGCTCCGTCGATATACGTGGCATTCGGGGTTTCGCCCGTGGGGCCAAAGTCGTTGGCGCGCACTCCGCGAATTTGAATGATGGTCGCCCCATCCGCATTGTTGACCTGCACTTCGGGCATGAGCTTATTGAGGTCGCTGAAGTCGTAAACGCCGGCGCGCTCCAACGTATCATGAGTGACGACGGTGACGTCGATAGGAGTCTTCTGCAGATTCTCTTCACGTTTTTCCGCTGTGACGACGATTTCCGTCAGCTGACCGGAATCTGCTTCGGAACTGCTTGGGACGGCGGTTTGCGCCCAAAGCGGAGCGCTCAGCAGCGATCCGGCTCCGCAGATTAATGCAATGGTAATCCGTAAATTCATAACAACTCCCGTTGGCCAAGTTAGAAAATTCGTGCTGACATTTGCCGTCAGTCACTTTTGAGTCCAAAAAAAGTATCCAAGAATTTTCGCGGTTCGCATCGCCAGTGCGATGCGGCGTTAATGAAGGGGGAGAGATGACAGTCGAGACTCGTTGCTATGGAAGTCGCAAGCGCCCCGCGTGCGCGCGGCGCATGATTTCGCGGCGCTGCAAGGCGAGCCTGTAGCAGGCTCGCGACTACGTGTCTATCGTTGCTGATGACTATCTACTCCCCGGTTGGAAGGATAGGTTGATTGCACAAATTATCAATACGATTTTGAGGAGCTTCAGTATCTGCCACAGCGATAATGGGCGCGTTGCTTTTGTGCAACGAAGTCCTCAAAGATCCGATTAACCTTGAGTGTTAAGCGTTTCGCCGATGCCGCGACGTCTTGCCGTAGAGCGATCGCTCGACCGGCTTCCATTCATCGGAAGCATCGTTGAACAGTATGGATATCTCGTTTCGCAACCATCGATGTCCGACTTCATTCTGGTTGCGGCGATGCCAAAACTGATGCACGGGAAAAAGGGGAGGGGGCGCGAAAGGCAGCGGCAGGAGCTTCACCGTGCCCATTTTGGCGAAGCGCGCGCCGGCAGCGTGAGGTACCGTCGCGATCAGGTCCGTGGTTTCCAGGATGTCGGGTACCGTCAAGTGATGCGGCGTATGCAGCACCACCCGCCGCTTGATCCTGTGTTGTTTCAGCCAGTCCGCAAACAAGCTGCCTGTGCGGGCCGGTAAAGTCACCACGATATGTCCAAGTTCGCCGAACGCGGCAGCGGTGAGTCGGCCATCATCAAGCGGGTGGTCACGGCGCGCCATGCAAACGAAGGTGTGGACGTAGAGGCGTTGATGGAAAAACGCTTGCGTCAGCAACTCCGGGAAGTAGCCCAACGCGAGGTCTGCTTCCCCGCTTGCCAAGGCCTGCAGCAGTGCTTCAGACGTCAATTGCTCGCAGTGCACTGTCACGGAGGGTGCAACCTGTTGCAGGTGCGCGATCAGGCGCGGGAGAAAGACGATTTGCGCAACGTCCGCCATGACCATCCGGAATTGCGTGCGGGCGCTTTCCGGTTCGAACGTGGGATGTGCCAGTACCCGGCGCTCGACCAGCTTGAGTGCCGGCAGCGCCGCTTGAACGATTTCCTCCGCGCGCGGCGTCGCGGCCATTCCCTGGGACGTGCGCACGAATAGCGAATCGCCCGTGTGCTTCCGGAGGCGGGCCAGCGCGGAGCTAAATCCTGATTGGCTCATGTCCAAATGCTCCGCGGCCTTCGTTACGTTGTGGAAACGGTGCAGAGCCAGCAGCACACGCAGCAAGTTCAAGTCGAAGGTCGCAGACATGTATGGCCACCATGGATGATTATCCATACTATATCGGAATGAACATGGGCCGACGGCCCCTAGAATTGAGACCATGGCTGGAGGAATGTTATGCGAATAATCCGAAAAATAGGCACGCCCCGTTGGGTTCTGACATGCCTAGGCATGGCCTCGGTTTCGTTTGCAGTAGGCGCGCGCACTGCCGAAGGCGCGGCGGATCTTCAGCAAATAGACCGCGTAGTCGCACAGCATATCGAAGCGGGTGATGTTCCCGGCGCAGTCGTGCTGCTGAAACGACGCGGCAAAATTCTATTTTGGGAAGCGAAGGGTGTCGGCGACCCGAAAACGCCGTCGCCACTCAGCAAGGATTCCATATTTTGGATCGCGTCCCTGACAAAGCCGATCGTGGCAACGGGCATCTTGATGCTCGCGGATGAGGGTAAATTGTCCATCAACGACCCGGTATCAAAATACCTACCGGAATATTCGGCGCCGCGCCAAGTCAGAACTCTCAAGCCCGGGTCGAAACTCCCGCCGCCTACGGCGCCTGGCTCCCCCGCCTCCAACGCACCGGCGCCCGAATATGACTATGCCAGCGCAAAACGCGAACTAACCCTGAAGGACCTTTTGACCCATTCCTCGGGATTGCAATCCATCGGCGTGCCGAACCCGGCAATTCCAGAGATCTTGCCTGGCGACACCTTGGCCGGCTGGGTGCCCAAGTTGTCCGCAACCCCGCTGAATTTCCAACCCGGCGAGGGTTGGGCGTACAGCAACGCAGCGGCGTTCGACGTGCTGGCGCGAGTCGTGGAAGTGGTCTCGGGCAAGCCCTTTGATCAATATTTGCAGAAGCGATTGTTCGAGCCATTGCAGATGACATCTACCGGCTTCAGGGGCAAGCGTCCCGATCTGGTACCGCGAGACATTCCGCTGGACGCTCGCCTGCTGGCCAACCCGTGCATAGAGGGGACCACCTTTTTATGCGGCTCTGCAGGTCTTTGGACATCGGTGGAGGATTACGCAAAATTTGCGCAAATGTTGCTGGACGACGGCAAGGCGCCGAGCGGACACCGCATACTTCGACCCGAGACAGTGAAGCTTCTCGCCTCGGATGCGATCGGCAAGCTGTTTCCGGGCACGCAGGGAATTTCGGGCGAGGGGGCAGCCATGGGCCTCAGTGTGCTCGTCATCAAGGATCCCGCGGCAGCGGGAGTAGCAGTACCGCAGGGTAGCTTTGGCTGGGACGGCGTCGGGACGCGGCGCTTCTGGGTCATGCCCGCGAAGAAAGCTGTTTTGGTCATGTTCATTCCTTCGGGCAAAGGACCGCTCGTGCAGCGCGATATCGAAGCGGCCGCGATGAACGCTCTACATTAAAGTCGCCTCAGGAGGAAGCGTCAGCGGAATCAGTGCTTGGAAATCTCACTCGACGCGACGGTGTCGGGATCCGCGTAAATGCTCTTAACGAATCCCGCAACACTGGTGAAAGTCCAGTCGGGATAGCGGCTTTTCACCACAGAAAGGATGCGCTCTGATGCCGCATCGGATTCTAAACCGTCATGCTTTAGCGCGATGGCCTGATCACGCAGGTCGGAGATGAAACCCCTTTCGCTATCGACCAACGAGCCATCACCGGGCGCACTATGATCAGGAAGAACGTGCTGAGGCTCGAGGCGTTTGATTTGATCGAGTACCTTCAACCAACTCGACGGCGTACCGCCATCTCCGGATATATTCGGGACCACCTTATTTTGCACTACATCCCCCGCGACCAGTGTTCTATCGGGTTCAACAAAAATGAGTTCGTCCCCCTTGGTGTGGGCACCGCCGAACCACAGCAGGCGTACTTTCACGTTCCCGCCAAGGTTTAGACGGTATTCCGAATCAAATAAAACATCGGGCTTACGGAACACAGCGTCTTTCAGAAGGTCTGCCTGTTCCGGACTGCGGCCTGAGAATCGCTCGACCGCCTCCTGACCGTGAGCGTTGAGTTCATCTTGTTGAACTCGATTGCGGATCAAGGTCGTGTTGGGCGCAAACCCGGCCTCTCCGGCGGAGTGTTCTGGATGAAAATGCGTCGTCGTCAGATAGACCTTTCGTCGCGGCGCGATCTTGTCGACCGCGACAGACACGGAGCGCCCATTGCGTGGACCCAATCCGGTATCCACCACCAGCACCGCATCCTTGCCGACGACGATCCCAATATTGGGGAATCCTAGAATTGCCCAGACATGCTCAGAGACCTGCGTTATTTGCGTGCCCACCAACGGTGCTGGGCCTTGCGCAAGCACGCGCAACGGCAACACCAAGGAGATAGCCGCAACGTACACGCGGAGCATCACGTGATGCTACCAGCCCGGTGTATCCGGCGCGGACGGATCAAGGTAGTACATGGCCGCATAGATGGCCGAAATCTTGCCTTGTTTCTCCCAAAAGAATTCGCTCAGCAGATTGCGCCTCATCGTTACCCCCGGGGGCCGGTGAAACAGAGTGGCGCCCAACACGACGCCCGCCTCTTCATCAACGACATATCGCCGATGAGTCGTATCGGCGATGGTTTTCGCGAAGCCTTCGAATCCGGAAACGCAATCTCCGGAGCGCGCCTCTTGCGCCATGTTGGGAGCGCCTGCCGGTGGGGCGCCTGCGGGCGCGGCGCCCGGGCCGCCCGGCGTTGCGGGTGCTCCTCCGGGAATGGGCGGCATGGCCTGCGTCCTGTCGCGATTTGTCACCTTGACCCCGTTTTCGATCCGCTCACAGCCGGCAATGTGCGGCACCTTGGAGCCGTCGTGAAGTTTCAGCCCGTCGAAGTACGCGTCGGCCGCTGCGATGAGATCGGCTCTGCTCGTGCGCTGATTCGAAAGGATAGGTGTGTCGGGGGGCGGCGGCATTGCAGCAAGATCGTTCGGCGCAAACATGCCGCCATATTCTTTGCGCGCGATAGTCCATTCCGCCTCCGTGACTTTTTTATCGACGATCTTCAATCTCAACGAAACGATGTCCGGCTCGTTTCCCTCCATCAGCGTGCCGTAAAAGACGGCCTGACCCGAGGTGGTGTCGAAGTATCGACGCTGCACCGAGCCAAATCCCGTCATCGTTTTCCACGCCCCGTCGCCTTTGGCAACCTCCGCGGCATTCTCAGTGGCACGCGCGTTTTTTGCTAAAGGCGCCTTGCTAGGATCATGCGCAAACACGGCATTCATGTACTGGTCGAGTATTTTGCGCATGCAGCCTCGGTCGCAGTTCCGGGCCGCAGCAGCGTTCGAAGCAGGCGCGAGCGATAGAGCGAGCGGCAGCGTGCCGAAGATGAGTGCGAGCCAACTCGATTTGTTCATTTTTATCATCGGGAACTCCAATGCCGCCAGGTGATTGACAAGTGACTTACTCAGGGCCGCGGCAGGGGCATGCTGTAAACATGGCCGGGCCCCGCATCCGGGCCGAATCCGTGGGTAAGCAGCAGCAGGCTGCGCTCGTGATCGGTCAGCAACGCCGAATCGCAACCTTTGCAGTTAGCGGCGAGCACCGTTGGCTCTCCAGATGGGGATATCCGCAACACCTTACCTTCACTCGGAAGATACACGTAGCCGTCTTTAGTCACGTCAAAATCATCCGGGGACGCGACGTGCGCGAATTCCTCGAGCTCGCCAACGGGTTTGCCCTTCGCGGTCTTCAGCTTAAAGAGCATTCCCGCAGCAGTGTTGGATACATAGACAGTATCCTTCAACACCTTGATACCGTTTGCGCCCGGAAACCGGCCGTTCGGTCCGAGCAGTGCGTCATTCTTGAACCAAGCGACCACCTGGTCGGCGTTCCCTGCATACAGCCAAATCGTACCCGAGGCCGAATCGGCAATGAGGAAGTTCTTGCCGATACGCGCAATACCGTTGAAAAACGCACCATCCGGCCCGCGAATCGTTCGAACTACTTTGCCTGACTTGTCCAGCAGAATCAGTTCGGGGCCGAGTTTTCCCATAGCTTCGGCCGTGAATCCCCGCGCCGCGGGAGCGGCCGATGGCGCACCCGGTGCTGCATCAGATCTCGGGGGCAGCGGTCGCGTCATTGCCGAAAAATCCGGATCGCGTTCTTGAGCGGTGACGATGGCGCCGGATGATGTCAATAAAATCACCTGAACAGCAGCACCGACATTGGAAAAGTCGGATACCCGCCCCGTGGTGTCGACCTTATGTATGACATGTGCGATGGCATCTGTGATGTACAGGCTGCCGTCTTGGGCCACATCCAGCCCTTCAAGTCCATTTATCGGCGTGGTCGCCAGCGTCCGAAGTTCAGCAGCCACCGCGTTGGAAGCCACGGAAGCCATGCATAAGGCAGCGCACGAAGCCGCCAGAATTGAAGTACAGGCAGTTCGCATAGTTTTAAGAGGCCTCCCCGGATGCTGAGCTGCGACACCATACGGTGCAGTATCGTGGAACGCAAGTGGTTCGCCGACTCAGCCGCTGACCCCTGCAGGCGTTGACCTAAATTTGATTTGCGGATCCTACAAAATCAACTGACGACTTCGGCAAAAAACTCGATCAATTCCTCCCTCTCTTCAGCGCTCAATTTATCCCGTGTCCAAAGATGAAACAACAGGGCCTGGAGCACATTGTTGAGGACGCGGAGGCGAGCGGGTTTCACGCCATTCGCCTGTAATAGCGCATGTGTCCTTTTCCAGCGAGTCTCGTCCGACCTCCGCACCAGGTTACGGACATGAACGGATCTTCGTGCCCACGAGCGGATGGCGAGTTCCATGCGAATCGTGTCGGCGACTTTGCGGTTCCCCATGCGTTGCGGAGCGGCCAGTATCGATTTCAGCTGCATGCTCGGACTGGCAGCTGAAGCTCGTACCCTGTCCATGAACTCGTGTGATCGGGCCTCATAGAGAACGAGCATGGCATCGAACAAGGCATTTCGGTCCTTGAAATGCCAATAGAAGCTGCCTTTGGTGACCTTCAGCTCCTTCGCCAGAACTTCGATTCGAACGTCGGCAATGCCGTGGCGCGCCATGATGAGCGACGCAGCGTCCACCCAGTCTGATGCCGCGAGCCTAGATTTGACCTTGGATTTGGCTGTTGGCGCCTTCCTCATAAAGCGCACGCAACTCGGGAACTGTCGGTGAATGCGAGGTCCTTGCCGCAGATCACGTGGTGAACCCGATCCAGCGCCCAAAAAAGATGACGCCGGTCCACAATAGCAGTGAGATCGCCCCGGATAATTTAGCCGCAGCCGGTGTGGGGAGTTGAGCGTCCCAATCCTGCACGCGGCGATACGCACCAAAGTGAAACACGAACATGTTTATCCCCGCCAATAACATGCACAGAAACTTCAGCTGAAAATCCAGGTTGTGAATGTAGGTCGATGGCTTGGAGATGAACATCAAGCTGCCCGTTGCTGCGGCGCACGCGAATGCTATCCATGTGTAAGGAAGTACTTCAGCAGCCAGTTTGGTAACCGTTCGGCTGCGTTCTGCTAGCCCCAGCAGTCGCAGATCAACCATGAGAATGGAGCCAAACACCACCGTAAGCGAGAGGACGTGTAGCGTTTCCAGGTTGGGAAACAGGTAATCCCATCCGGTCTCTCCCCGAATGGCCATTCCCAGTGCACTGCTCTGCAAGCTGGTCAGAAACTCGTTCATGCCGCTAGCTCGTTCGATTGGGTGATCACGTGCCCGTGTACCCGATAAACCGGCCGCAATAAATGATGCCAACCCACAGGGCAAGCGAAACAACGGCGAACAGCTTCGCCATTGGCGGGGATTCAGCCCGACTATCCCATCGGTGCGCGTCGCGGGTCACTGCCCGGACAAAGAACGTGGTGAGTAGAACCACAATCACGATCAAGGCCATCTTGATCCAGAAAACCCGCGCGCCGAATTGGCGGCGCGGCTCGATAAGCGTCTGTAGTGCACCCGTGGCGAGCAGCACCGCGAGCGCCGCATACATCCACGGAGAAAGTTGCTGAACGAGCTGGCCGACTGTTCGGCCGGAGACTCTCAATCCCAGGATTCTGAGGCTGATCAGGAGAGCGGATGCGAATACGACTGAAACGCTTACGATGTGAATCGATTGCGAGGTCGGAACGACCCATACTTTATGCTGCAGCCAAACACTCAGCGGTGTATGGGAAATCCATAGCGCCCACTGATGCGCATTTGCGGTCATTGTTGTCCCCGATAATCACGCGAATGTATCGTCCGCCGGAAGCCGGCGGGCTGGTCAAAAGGGAGTAGGGCGCGTCCTCCCGATTGAACGTCCGGTTTATCGAACGTTGATCAATGCTTGGCGCCGTTAACCATGTGCGTGATATCGCGCTCGTCGCAACCATATTCATCATCGATGTGCTTGCCGCTCGGGCCGAGAATCAGCGTGGTCGACATCGCCTTGAAGGGCTCGGCAAATATGGGATCTTCCGCAACCATCTCATATTTCAAGATGTTGCCCTGGCGCGTAAGCTTTTCAGTCAATTTCAGGTCGCCACTGTTGTACGAGCCGTCATGGTCAAGCCAATTGTCCGGCACGAATCCATTGGTTTCGATGACCAGAGTGCTTCCTTCCCAGTGCCCGACGGGATGCCCCATGGGAATTGGCTCCGGATTCTTTTCAGGTTTCGTGCCATCGACAGGAACCACCCGATATCGATTGACGAGGCCGCTGTACATCAATGCGATCGAGCCTGAACGCTGAAAAATTTCACTGGGAACTCCCAGCCGTACCACGCCGGGCAGTTGGCATCCGTAGGTCGGATCCGCCAGATCACCCCTGTCGAAATTTTCGTTCGCTTTCGCGGCGTATGCCGGCTTGTACTTGGGACGCAATGCCGTGTTCGCGCGGCGCTCATCCGCGTGTGCTTTGTCAGAGGCATTGACGTTAACCACCGTCGCTCCTGGCGGGAACACATTTATAGTATTGCCGGGGCCGGGAGGTTGCGGCGGTCCAAATATTCCGGCGTGAGAGTTTGGCAACTGCCAATAGCCGCCAAGGTCGATGGTGCCATCCGCGAGATGCGGGGTAGGTTTGGCAGCCGCTTCCTTCACCCGCGCCTGCAATTCCGGCGTGAGGGCCGGCGGCGGCAGGAAAGGATTTGCCTGCTGTCCATAGGCGAGACAGGCCGCAAGGGCACCGGTCACCGCAAATATGGAACGCACACGCGCTTTGGAGGTGCTCATCATCATTCTCCCTGCCAGCCTGCCCTAAGTGGATGGTTGCGTGAACACAATACGAGGACCACCATCGAAGTCGTATTCCCGTCCGTAACCCAGCGGGTCGCCCTTTTTGAGGGCAGGGTTGTAGTGAACCTTCACGTGCTTTCCAATATTTCCAACCAACTGATCGCGGGATAGCCCCAGCGACTTGAGCATACTTGGCGGGAAACCCTCAAAGGCCCAATCCGTGGTCGTGCCGTCGGCATTTTTGACGGTTACATAGCAATAGGAATGAGGATTGATCCAATCCACCTTCGTGAGGGTGCCATCAACCACCAATTCCTGCGAGGGATCAAAAATCGCGGCGAACGAATGATGGGCGACAGCAGAACCAGCCGCGGCCAAAGCCGCGAAGCCAAACAAAACACTGCCGAGTGATTTTCCCATTGCCAACCCCTGCTTTTTTCAATACGGTGACGTATGGTAGCACCGGCCGTGGGGTGGCACAAGGCAGTGGGCGCGTGCGTTGACTGCTGGAACAGCGGTATGGACGCGCGATTCGTGGTCATATTGTTCAATTGACAAAGGGCGCCGTTCGTAGCTGTTCCGTTCGTAACGGCTGCAAGCGCCGCGGCTGTTCATCCGTTCGACCTGGCACCCCGTTTTAGCGCCATTGGATTTAAGCTTGAGTTTAAGAAAATAAACCACGAAGATACGTACTGGGGAGGGAATTGAATGAACAAGCAAAAGCACGCACGGCTAGTTACGCGTTTAACCCGCATTGCTTTGACCGCGGGATTGCTGACCGGACCAGTGCACGCGCAGGCCACCGCTCCAGAAATACCATTCGAATCCGTACCGAACTTTTTCAAGCTGCCCTCGAACCTCTACCTCGGTGAGGTGGCGGGAGTCGCGGTCAATTCCAAGAACCATGTCTTCCTGTTCAGCCGGGGCAACACCACCGGACCGGCCTATGGTGCGGCCGCTGCGCAACTGCTTGAGTTTGACGCGGAGGGCAAGTTCCTGCGCGAAATCGGGCATAACCTCTATGGCTGGTCTTACGCACACGCCATTAGGATCGATCGCGAAGACAACATTTGGGCAATGGACAAAGGCTCGGATGTCGTCGTGCGCTTCGATCCGCAGGGCCGCGTCACCCTGGTATTGGGGCGCAAGGCCGAGGCATCAGATGAAAACGCTCACCCGCTCGAGCATCCCAAGCCTCCTTTACCCCCAATCGATGGCATGTTCAGGCAGGTAACAGACGTCGCATGGGATTCGAAAGGCAATGCCTACATCAGCGACGGCTACATCAACTCTCGCGTTGCCCTGTATGACAAGGAGGGAAACTGGCGGGGCAGCTGGGGCGAACCCGGTTCAGGACCGGGTCAATTCAATACGCTGCATTCAATCGCCGCCGATCAGCACGACAACATCTATGTTGCGGACCGGGGCAACGCTCGCATTCAAGTTCTCGATCCCACGGGGAAAGTGCTTAAAATAATCAAGATCGAAATCCCAGCTCCGCCCGACAGCATGATGGCGATTGCGAACAAGCCAGCCGAGTCGGGTCCGCCGGGCAGTGCGCCTGCAAACGGACTCTTTCGCGCCGGGGCTCCTTGGGCGATCTGTATTACTCCGGGGTCACGACAGTTTTTATATGTTGCGGACGCCTACCCGGGTCGCATCTATAAGTTGTCACTGGACGGTCAGGTGCTTGGCTGGCTCGGCTCATCCGGCAAGGTGTTGAAGAAATTCGGCTGGATACATGAGTTGGCATGTCCCAGCGAGAATCTGCTGTACGTCGCCGAGCTGTTGAATTGGCGCGCTCAAAAACTTGTGCTACACCCCGCTCAATAGGACGTTCGAATGAATAACAGGCGTGCCTTTTTAGTCGCAGTTGTGGCGACATTGTGGGCGGGACTGCTGCCCGCCGCGGAGAGCCAGCGCGCGCGCGCGCAAATTGTTGCTGCCGAGCAAGAACGCTGCGATGCAATCACACATGGAGATGCGCACAAACTTGGAGAACTGCTCGCGGAGGATTACGTGCATATCCACGGGACCGGCAAGGTCGACTCAAAGGCCGGCTTCATTGCCAACATCGTGGAGCATCCGCGGCGTACCGAGCGCGGCGACTTGACTGTGAGGATATACGGCCAAATGGCGATCGTGACGGGGGAGCAATACAACTACATGCCGAGCACCGAGCCGACGACGACACCGAGTCGCACGACGAATTACGTGACCCAGGTCGTGCGATACTCCAATGGGCGCTGGCAGTTCATTTCCTTCCAGCTGACGCCGATCCCCGCCCGCAATTGATCTAAAGGGTACGGAGAGAATCGCCATGTTCAATCGATTTATCGCGATGTTAATGCTGAGCTGCGCATGTTTGGCCGCCCACTCGCAAGCGGTGACACCCGAAGCTACGGTGCCGCTTGATCGTGCGAGTTATTTCTCCAATAGCAACCTACAAGACATATGGAAGGACTTGGAGACTCGTCAGGTTCTAAACAAGCGGGTGATCGAAGGGGGCAAGTTCAGCGTCAACATTCGCATCGTCCGTCCGACAGACCCGCCGCTGGTGCACGCCAAATCCGTGGATCTGTGGGTCGTGACGCAAGGTAGCGCAACTGCTGTCACAGGAGGCACGCTCGTGGATCAAAAACAGCGTGGGCAAGCGGACGACCTGGCCGGATCTTCCATCAAAGACGGCGTGAATCAGCCACTGACGGTAGGGGACATGATATTCGTACCGCCCGGCGTACCGCATGGCTTCAAGAATATGAAAAATTTTCGCGCCGTGCTGATTCGTTGGGACGTGAAGTAGCTGACGGGCAGATTAAGAATTTGTAGGCGGGTTTCATACTGGCGAGGTTCAATGGCTATATGCTAACGTCTCTAAAACACATTACTGAGGAACTGATGAACAGGCTGGCCAACTTTCGAATGCATGTCGATGGAATAAAAATTCGTCGGGTCTCCCGATTGGGCCGGCTTCTCTCCCAAGTCGCGCTACTCTTCGCAGCCGGCAGCATCACGGCCTTTGCGCATCATTCCTACGCGATGTTCGACATGCAGAAGGTGGTGCAAATAGAAGGCACCGTTAAAGAGTTTCGATTCGTCAACCCCCATAGCTGGATCGTTCTGGAGGTGAAGGATGCGTCGGGCAATACGTCC
>Ga0182030_10009478_pt1 | contig 19926 bp, 16 predicted proteins | sample 812S3MmetaG_FD_121299 | JGI IMG/M metagenome (GOLD analysis project Ga0182030, IMG submission 121299) | Permafrost microbial communities from Stordalen Mire, Sweden - 812S3M metaG (Illumina Assembly) | ecosystem: Environmental > Terrestrial > Soil > Wetlands > Permafrost | place: Sweden... | reverse complement strand
TCCGCATTCAACGCGCGTTCCAGCGCCTGGATGACCTGCCGGCGGTGCTCGGGCTCCTCCATGTCGATGAAATCGATGATGATGATGCCGCCCAGGTTGCGCAGGCGCAGCTGCCGCGCGATGGTCACGGCCGCCTCCAGATTGGTGCGGAAGATGGTTTCCTCGAGGTTTCGATGCCCCACGAACGCGCCGGTGTTCACGTCGATGGTCGTCATGGCCTCGGTTTGATCGATGATCAAATGGCCGCCGGACTTCAATGACACCTTGCGATCCAGGGCCTTTTGGATTTCCTCCTCGACGTGATGCAGCTCGAACAGCGGCCGGGGGTCGCCGTACAAGTCGATGCGCGGCAGCGCCTCCGGCATGAAGGCGGCGGCGAACTCCCGCATCTCGCGATGCGCACTGGCTTGATCGATCAGCACTTTCTCGACATCCGGGCGCATCAAATCGCGAAGCACGCGCAGGTGCAGGGGCAAGTCCGCGTGGACCAGTTTGCCGGGCTGGGTGCGCAAACCCTTCTGACGGACAAACTCCCACAATTTGCGCAAGTAAATCATGTCGGCGCGCAACGCCTCGGGCGCGGAATCCTCCGCCGCGGTACGCACGATGAATCCCGCATTTTCTTGCGGTTCGATGGCCGCCTCCACCGCCGCGCGCAGGCGTTCGCGTTCCGCCTCATCCTCGATGCGCGCCGACACGCCCACTCCCCGGCCCTTTGGCATGTACACCAGGTATCGGGAAGGCAAAGTAATGTAGGTACTCAGCCTGGCGCCTTTGGTCCCCAAGGGATCCTTGACGACCTGGACCAGAATTTCGTTGCCTTCGGCCACCAGCGAGCGAATATTTTCGCTGTGCGGCGGCTCGATGCCGGTATCCGCATGACGCGGATCGAAGATGTCTGAAGCATGCAGGAATGCCGTGCGTTCCATGCCGATATCGATGAAGGCCGCCTGCATGCCCGGCAATACTCGGGAAACGCGGCCCTTGTAAATGTTGCTGATCAGTCCGCGGCGGCTGGCGCGCTCCAGAAAGACTTCCTGCAGCACGCCGTTTTCGACGACGGCCGCACGCGCTTCATGCGTGCTGGCATTGATCAGAATTTCGGTGCTCATGGCGCGAGTGCGGCGCTTTGCCAGAAGCTTAAGCCTGCCGAACTCAGCAGCGCCGCGGTTTCGAACAGCGGCAATCCCATCACGCCGGAGTAGCTGCCCCTAAGGTCCGCGATAAAAATGGCCGCAAAACCCTGAATCGCATAGGCGCCCGCTTTGTCGCGAGGCTCTCCGGTATTCCAATAGGCGCGGGCCTCGGCGGCATCGACGATCCGGAAAGTAACCGAACTTTGACTTAACCGGATCTCGTTGCCTGCTGCCGAGCGAAGCGCAACGGCGGTCATAACCTCGTGCGTGCGCCCTGATAACTTGAACAGCATGTTCTCGGCATCGTCCCTGTCGCGTGGTTTTCCGATAATTTCTCCGTCAAGTACCACGGCAGTGTCCGCGGCCAGGACCGGCGCATTCACCTGACCCCGGCCGCCGTGCCAGCCCGCGTCGGCTTTGGCCGCGGCCAGGCGCGAGACGTAGGCCATCGGAGTCTCGCCCGGCCACGGAGACTCGTCGAGTTCGATGCTCAGGAGCCGGAACGGCACGCCGATTTGCTGCAACAATTCGCGCCGTCGCGGAGAACCTGAGGCTAGGTAGACGAAATCTGGGGACATGCCTGCAGGATACCGAAGGCTGTCCTCTTAGGCTCGGCGATTGGCGGCACATCCCCGCGCTTTAGGCACGGTGATAGGGATGCCCGGCAAGCAGGCTCATCGCTCTATAAATCTGTTCGGCAACCACGATCCTGACCAGCGCATGCGGCAACGTCAACGGCGATAAGGACCAGGTGTAATCGGCCCTTTCGCGGCAAGCCGGGGCCAGCCCGTCGGGTCCGCCGATCAACAGGGCAAGCGGCCGCGCGTCGCGCAGGCGCTCGGCCAGCCACGCGCTCAATTGCTCGGTGGCCATGGACTTGCCCGCGATCTCCAGTGCCACCACATAGTCATCCCGGCCGATGGCCGCCAGCATGTCGGTGCCTTCACGCTGTACCGCTCGCTGGGGGTTCTCGCCCGCGCTGCGAGTGGCCACGGAGATCTCGTGCAGTTGCAGAATAAGAGGCGTGCGCAAGCGCTTCTGATATTCGAGGAATCCACTGTTGACCCAGTCGGGGAGACGGGTACCGGCAGCGATCAACCGGCATTTCATGCCGGGCTTAAGCGCGCGCCGCGCGCTTCGTCACAGTCATATCCCACAATTTCTCGAGCCCATAGAACTCGCGGACGCGCGGCAACATGACGTGCACGATCATCTCGTTCAAGTCGATCAGTACCCAGTCGCCGTCCTGCTGTCCCTCAACGCCATGCGGCCGAAAGCCGGCCTGCTTGGCCTTTTCGACCACGCGCTGTGCGACCGAGCGAACATGCCGATCAGAGGTTCCGCTCGCGATTACCATGAAGTCCGCAATATCGGTCAGGCCTCGTACATCCAGGAACTTCACTTCCAGAGCCTTCATGTCGGCCAAAGCGTCGATTACGACGGTCTTTAAGGAGGGTCTGGCGGCAGTACCTTTGCCCGGGGCGGCCGCTTTTGGCTTGCGCGCCGTCTTGGATTTGGCGACGGCCTTCTTGCCGTCTTCTGTCTTGCGGTTAGAGATCTTTCGCTTTACTGGCACTAAGTCCGATTCCTAGAGTAACAATGGGTATCCAGGATCAGTTTACGCACTGGATCGGGCATGAGGAAGCGCGGATCACGGCCCATGGCAATTAATTGCCTGACTTCGGTGGAGGATATCTCCAGTTGAGTGACGGCATGAATAAAGATGCAGCCCGACCGCGATTCATGCAGATCGTTGATGCGGCCGGTACCTCGGTCCACCAGCAGCTCTCCCAAAGGCCCCATGCCCGGCGCACGCCAGCCTGGGCGGTGCGCCACGACCAAATGCGCCAATTGCAGCAAATCCTGCCACTGATGCCACTTCGGCAGGCTCAAGAAAGCGTCCATTCCAACGATGAGACAAAGGCTCCGATCCGGGTATTCATGCCTCAGTTCGGCCAGGGTCTCCACGGAATACGAGGGCCCTTCCTTGCGCACCTCACGATCATCGACGAGGAATCCCGGCTGCCCGGCCGTCGCCAATTGCACCATTTGCAGGCGTAGCTGCGCATCAGCAATGGGTTGATCGCGGTGCGGAGGATTACCGGCGGGCAGAAACCGGATTTCCTTCAAGCGCAGCGCCTGCTGCAACTCAAAGGCAGTGCGCAAGTGCGCATAGTGAATAGGGTCGAAGGTCCCGCCAAAAATGCCCATCGGGTTCATGAGCTTACCCTGCCTGATTCCGCGGTGGCTTGCAAAGCACCGGCAAATGCGCCGGTAAGACCCGTCAGCGCGGTCCACGCATCGCCCACGGACAGTCCTTTGATGACCCGGTCGGTATGGCTGGCCTGCATCAGCAGCGGCGCCAGCGGCAGCTTCTTCAGGCGGGACAGCGCCCGCGGCGAGGGTGCCGCCGCCAGGTTCCAGCCGCTGCCCCGAGCCGAAGAGCGCAGCCGGTCGCGTTCACGCGCCTGCCACATGCCGCGCAACTCGCGCAGCAGCGCCCATAAAATCAGCGTCGGTTCCACACCCTCGCTCTTCAGGCCAAGCAATACGCGCAACGCGCGCACAGCATCGCCGGCCGCTGCCGCCTCGGCAAGCTGGAACACGTCATAGCGCGCGCTGTCGCCGACCGAGCGCAGCACCAGGTCGACGTCGATCGAAGCGCCGTTCGCCAACAGCTCAAGTTTCTCCAACTCCTGCTGCGCGGCCAGGAGGTTGCCCTCGACGCGATCGACGATGAGCTGCGAGGCTTGCGGATCGATCTCAATGTGCAGCATTTTCGCCCTGCCGCGCAGCCATGCCGGAAGCGCTGCCGTAGCCACCGGCACGGTGGTCACCCAGGCTCCGTGCTTCTCGATCGCCTGCACCCAGGCAGCATCGCCGGCTTTCCGATCGAGCTTGTCGGTGACAACTAGATAAATCAGGTCGGGGGCCGATTGAGCGGCCAACTCCGCGAGCAGCGCCCCACCCTTGTCGGGTTTGCCGCTCGGCATCCGCAACTCGAACAGCCGCTTCTCCGCGAACAGCGACAGGGATTGGGCTGCAAGACGCAGCTCATCCCAGCTAAAGCTGCGGTCGATGAAAAATACCCGGCGATCCGCATACCCCGCCGCACGCGCAGCGGCACGAATGGCGTCCGCGGCTTCACCGACAAGAAGAGGCTCATCGCCGGAGACCAGGTAGATCCCGGTCAATCCTCGCGCCAGCGCGGCCGGCAATTGTTCGGCGCGCAAACGCAATTAAAGCAATGTCCGCATGGCGCGCGGTTTCCGCATCGCGCCGCGCGTGCGTATAGCGCGCCGCATTCGCACACCGCTAATAATTGAAGCTCTCGCGCGCGGCTGCGTATTCGCGCTCCATCCGGGCGACGAGCGCATCCACAGCCTCGATGTCATGGATGCCGCTGACGCTTTGGCCGGCGCTCCAGATGTCGCGCCACGCTTTTGCCGCCGAGTTGCCCCCCGTGCCGAAATTCATCTTGGTCTTGTCCGCCTCGGGAAGGTGATCGGGATCGAGACCCGCGTGCGCGACGCTGCCGCGCAAGTAGTTGCCGTTGACGCCGCTGAACAGCGATGTGTAGACGATATCTTCGGCGGCGCTGTCGATGAGCATTTGCTTGTACTCGGCAGGCGCATTGCCTTCATCCGTCGCGATGAAGCGCGTTCCCAGGTAAGCAAGATCCGCACCCAGGGCGCGCGCGGCCAATACATCGCCGCCGCTGCTCATGGCACCCGACAGAATAATCGTACCCGGATATACCTCACGAATCTGTTTGACCAGGGCAAAGGGGCTCAACACGCCGGCGTGGCCGCCCGCGCCCGCACACACCGCGATGATGCCGTCCACACCCTGTGCCGCCGCCTTTTCGGCATGACGCAAGTTAATGACGTCATGAAACACGATGCCGCCATAAGCATGTACGGCGGCCACCACTTCCGCCGGCGGCCGCAGACTGGTAATGATGATGGGAACTTTGTGTTTGACACACAACGCAACGTCCTGTTCCAGACGGTTGTTGCTGCTGTGCACGATTTGGTTGACTGCGTACGGCGCGACCTTTGCATGGGGATTCGCCCGCTGAAAGACGGCCAGTTCCTCGGTGATCTGGCCAAGCCACTCGTCAAGCTGGGAGGCGGGCCGCGCATTCAGTGCCGGAAAGGAACCCACGATGCCGGCCTTGCACTGTGCGAGGACCAGTCGCGGAGTCGAAACGATGAACATGGGCGCGCCGATGACGGGCAATCGAAGGCGATCGCGCAAAATGTCGGGGATTGGCATCTATTGGGACTTCTGCAACTCGGATTCCGATGGACAGTCTGGCATTATGGCGCACTCCGGCGAACACCTACACTGCAACAGGATAATAAGTTGAAACACATCGTATTGACCTTTACCGTACTGGCTGCAGCCGCGTCACCATTAGCGGCGCTCGCTGATCAGCCGCCCCTCATCGATCGCAATCTGTTTTACGGCGAGGTGGCCATCGCCGGCGCGCAAGTTTCGCCCGACGGCCGCTATCTTTCATTCTTAAAGCCCTACAAAGGCACTCGTAATATTTGGGTGAAGGCAGCGGACGAGCCTTTCAGCGCTGCCCGCCCCGTGAGCGCCGAAGCAACTCGGCCTATACGAAGTTACTTCTGGAGCCGCGACTCGAAGTACATTCTGTACGTCCAGGATTCGGGCGGCGATGAGAATTTCAACGTTTATGCAATCGATCCTAAGTTGCCCGCCGATCCGAAGAGCGGCGTGCCGCCGACGCGTGCGCTCACGAGCTTGAAGGGCGTTCGAACTCAAATTTTCGCGGTGCCCAAGGCTAAGCCCGACACTCTCTACATTGGACTGAATGACCGCGATCCGAAGTGGCACGATCTGTATGAGCTGAGCATCTCGACCGGCGAGAAGAAACTGCTGCGCAAGAACACGGAAGAGATTGCCGAGTGGCAATTCGACGACACAGGTACGCTGCGGCTCGCGGTGCGCACGACCAAGGCCGGCGATACGGAGACATTGCGCGTCGATGCCGATGGCTTCAAGCAAATCTACAGCTGCAGCGTGCTCGAAAATTGCGGCGCGTCCGATTTTGACTCGAGCGGCAAAAACGTCTACCTCGCCACCAACAAAGGCGCGCTGGACCTGACGGAGCTGGAGATGATGGATGTGGCCACCGGCGCCACGACCAAAGTGGAAGGAGATCCGGAAAAGCGCGTCGACCTGCGCAACGTCGAGATCTCGCAAGTCGACCATCGCATTCTGTTTACCGAATACGAAGACGACACGTTGCGGCGCTACTTCAAGGACCACGCCTTCGAGAATGACTACCGGTGGCTGAAGTCGAAACTTGCGGGACTTAACGTGAATTTCGGCGCTAGATCGAACGACGAAAATATTTGGATTGTCAGCGCTTACAGCGACGTCGAACCGGGCGTTGTGTATCTGTGGGACCGCAAAGCGAAGACCCTGGCGTTGCAATATCACGTTCGCGAGGAAATTCCCCGCGATGCGCTGGCGCAGCGCAAGCCGTACCACTACAAGTCTTCCGACGGCCTGGATATCCCGGCCTATCTGACGCTGCCCAAAGGCTTGCCGGCGAAGAATCTGCCGCTCGTGATGTTCCCGCATGGCGGACCCTGGGCTCGCGATTCTTTCGGCTATGACACGAACGCCCAGTTTCTCGCCAACCGCGGCTACGCCGTACTGCAGCCCAACTTTCGCGCGTCCACCGGCTACGGCAAGAAATTCCTCAACGCCGGCAATGGCGAGTGGGGCCGGAAAATGCAGGACGACATCACCTGGGGCGTCAAGTCGCTGGTCGCGGCAGGGATCGTCGATCCCAAACGCGTCGGCATTTCAGGCGGCTCCTATGGCGGCTACGCCACGCTTGCAGGAGTGGCATTCACGCCGACCGTTTATGCCGCGGCTGTTGCCTATGTGGCGCCTTCCAATTTGATTACCTTGCTGGACGCGATACCCCCCTACTGGGAAGCGGGACGCAAGCAGATGTACACCCGCATGGGCGATCCGACCACGCCGCAGGGCAAGGCATTGCTCATCGCAGAGTCGCCCCTGACGCAGGCGAAGGCCATCGTCACGCCGCTCTTGGTGGTGCAGGGCAAGAACGATCCGCGCGTCAATGTGCGCGAGAGCGATCAGATCGTTGCGGCGGTGCGCGACAACGGCAAGCCGGTCAAGTACATCGTGGCGCCGGATGAAGGCCACGGCTTTGCGCGGCCCATTAACACCTTGGCATACGTGACGGCATCGGAAGACTTCTTCGCGCAGTACCTCGGCGGACGCAGCCAGAAAGACGTGCCCGCGGATGTGGCCGCCAAGCTCAAGGAGATTACGGTCGATCCTAAGACGGTAAGCGGGGCCGTGAGTCTCAAGGGTGCGTTGGCGCCCGCGGGATTGGCGAACTAGCGGCGGGGGCGGCGAACGGCGCGAACCGCAGGTTTAGCGATCGGGTGCCAAGCCTGCGGGCCGATTTATGCGCGGCGGCCGATTTTCGCGAGCGGAATTTTGATTTCGGCGGGTGATGGCTGCGGCTCGGAAGACGATTCGGTGCCGCAGTTATCGCAACCGCCGCACGCGCCCTGCGCCTTGGCGGCGGACGCGGCGTTGAGCCTTCGCGCCGCTCGGCCGAGCTTTAGAAAAGCCGGAGCGGCCGCCATCGCGCGGCCTAATGTCTCGAGAATGCGCTTCCTCAAAGTTCGCGGCCCGAGCTTGTAGAAGGCGTAGCCCACGCTGGCTAGCAGCGCCACGCCCACCAGGAAATTGTCGAGTACCGTGTTCATGTTTCCATGCTCAAGTCAGCGCCGTGGCAATGCGGAACGTGATCCAGGATCCGACGTAGGCCATCGCGAATAAATACGCCGCCATGATAATCGGGTAGCGCCAGGAATTGGTCTCGCGCTTGACCGTCGCCAACGTCGATAGGCACTGCGGCGCGAATACGTACCAGGCCAGGAGCGAGAGCGCCGTCGGCAAGCTCCACGACTGCGTGATCAGCGGCGTCAAGGCGCTGTTAATGTCGTTGCCCGTCGCGGAGAGCGCATAAACCGTACCCAGTGCGCCGACCGCAACCTCTCGCGCCGCAAGACCCGGCACCAGCGCGATCGATATCTGCCAATTGAAGCCGATGGGCTTGAACAGCACCGCGAGCCATGCGCCCAAATGTCCGGCGATGCTGTACTGAATGGCCGGCCCCGTCGATCCGGGCGGCGGCGCGGGAAACGAACTCAAAGCCCAGAGAATGACCATCAGCGACAGAATGATGGTGCCGACGCGGCTCATGAAAATTTCGACGCGCTGCCACAGGCCGATCCCTAAATTGCGCAAATTCGGCCAGTGATAGGCGGGCAGCTCGAGCATCAAGGCCTGAAATCCGCTGCCCTTACCGCTGTGCTTGAGCACGAAAGCCACGGCCATGGCGCTCGCGACGCCTGCGACATACAGGGCGAACAACACCACCCCCTGCAATTCCAGTCCGCCCCACACGGTACGCCGCGGAATGAAGGCGCCGATGATCAGCGCATACACCGGCAAGCGCGCCGAACACGTCATCAGCGGCGCAATCATGATCGTCGCCAATCGATCGCGTGGATTTTGAATGGTGCGTGTCGCCATGATTCCGGGGATTGCACACGCGAAGCTCGACAGCAAAGGAATAAAGGCCCTGCCTGACAGCCCGACGCTGCCCATGACGCGGTCGAGCAGGAATGCGGCTCGCGGCAGATATCCCGAGTCTTCGAGAACCAGGATAAAGAAGAACAGAATGATGATCTGAGGCAGGAACACCAGCACGCTGCCGACGCCGGCGAGAATGCCGTTGATCGCCAAGTCCTTCAGCAGGCTGGCCGGAAGTGCCGCTCCCAGCCAATCGCCGAAGGCGGCGATACCCAGTTTGATTTCGTCCATCGGCACCTGCGCCCACGCAAATACCGCCTGAAACACCAGAAACAGAATCACGGCCAGAATCATCGGCCCGAGCACCGGGTGCAGCACCAGGGCGTCGAGGCGATCACTGAAGGTCACGCCGTCGAGCCGATCACCGCCCACCACTCCCAGGATCCTGCGCACCTCTGCTTGGTCGTGCTCCATATCCGACCTGCTCAACGGGTGCCACACGGCCTTATGCGTGCCGCGGTCAGGCATGGGCGTGGCATCGAGAACCTTGATCAACGCTCGCACGCCGGCCGTTTTGACGCCCACCGTTTCAACCACCGGCGTGCCCAACTCTACGCCTAAGCGCTCGGCGTCGATGACGATGCCCTTGCGGCGCGCAATGTCGGTCATGTTGAGCGCCACAACCATCGGCAAACCTAAGCGCTTCAGGCTCAAGACCAATCGCAAGTTCTGGCGAAGATTGGTGGCGTCAGTCACGCAGACGACGAAATCGGGCGCGGTCTCGCCGGTGCGCCTTCCTAACAGTACGTCGGCCGTCACCTGTTCATCGGGGGTCAGCGGATCCAAGCTGTACGCGCCCGGCAGGTCCAGTATTCGAATCCGCAGGCCCGACGGTGTAAGCAGCGAACCTTCTTTGCGTTCGACGGTTACGCCCGCGTAATTGGCGACTTTCTGACGGCTGCCGGTAAGAATATTGAAAAGTGCTGTCTTGCCGCAGTTGGGATTGCCCACCAAAGCGACCAAAGGACTCGGGGCGCTGGGCGCGGCGTCCATGGAACTTACGGGAGCTGCGGCTGCTCCGGACATACGCGGATACAGGCGGCCTCGAAAAGTCGCAGCGCAAAAGTGCCTGTCCCAATGCGCACGGCGATCGGCGCGCGCGCCAACAGTCCGCGGGCAACGATGCGCACGGCCTCACCGGGCAGAAATCCCAGTTCGGCCAAGCGCCGCCCCACGTCCGCAGGTGCCTTGGAATCGGCCCCCGACACGGAAACCACCCGCGCAGACGCTCCTGGGGCGAGTTCCATGAGCGGGATATCTTGGGAAACCAACATGAACGCAATTCTACATGAGAATCGTTCCCATTACTATTGCGGGTAACAAACCCGAGGCTTCGGATCGGGGCCCTTCCAGGGTTCCCTATGCTCGCGGCAGTTCCTGTTAGTCTTATTGTCCCAGAATCATCCGAGGCGTATGAAATGCCTACGCTTTTTGAGAAAATCATCGCTGGAGATGTGCCGGCGACCGTGCTCTACCGCGACCCGCGGGTGATCGCCTTTTTGGACATTCACCCGGCCGCCCCGGTGCATATACTAATCGTCCCGAACAAACCCATTCCTACAACCAATGATATTGCCGATGAGGACGAATCGCTGATTGGCCACATGTTCATCGTGGCGCGCGATCTCGCACGACAGCAAGGGATCGCGGAAAGCGGCTACCGGCTGATTATCAATTGCAATGCGGATGGCGGGCAGGAGGTGTACCACTTGCACGTGCACCTATTGGGCGGGCGGCCTCTCGGGCCCATGGTGGCGCGGGCATAAATGCGTATAAAAGAGGATAAGCGATGAAAAAGAAAAGAACCGCAGCAGCCAAATCGCGCCCCACTCCACGTTCCGCCAAAAAACCCTCGGTCAGCGCCGCCAAATCCACGCGAGCACTCAAGGCGAGGGAAATTTCCCGCCCGAGTCCCCGCAGCGTACCTCGCCGCGAGTTGTACCCCGCGCTCGAGCCGTATCGACACGGCCACTTGCACGTTTCGGACGTTCATGAAATTTATTATGAGGAAAGCGGCAACCCCGCCGGCAAACCTGCCGTGTTCCTACATGGAGGTCCCGGCGCCGGCTCCGACAAGCGCGCTCGGCAATTCTTCGACCCGCGCCATTACCGCATCGTCGTATTCGATCAGCGCGGCTGCGGACGCAGCCGCCCGAGCGCAAGCCTGATTGAGAATACGACCTGGCACTTGGTCGCGGACATCGAGCGATTGCGCAAACACTTGAACATCGAGCGCTGGCTGGTATTCGGCGGATCCTGGGGAAGTACGCTGGCTCTGGCATACGCCGAGGCGAACCCTGAGCGAGTTACTGAAATCGTACTGCGCGGAATTTTCCTGTTGCGCTATGCCGAAATACGCTGGTTCTATCAACACGGCGCCTCCAATATATTTCCGGATTCCTGGGAAGCCTATCGCGACGCGATCCCCCTCGACGAACGCGACGACTACTTAAGCGCGTATCACAAGCGCTTGACCGGCAGCGATCAGCGTGCGGCGTTGGCAGCGGCGCGCGCATGGTCGATGTGGGAGGCCGCATGCAGCTTCTTGCACAGCAACGTCGATAACATCAAGAAATGGGGCGAGGACCAATTCGCCTTGTCGGTGGCGCGCATCGAATGCCATTACTTCGTGAATCGGGGCTTCCTGCGCAGCGAGAGTCAATTGATCGATGATGTCCCGCGCATTCGGCATATACCGACGACCATCGTGCAGGGCCGCTACGACGTGGTATGTCCCGCGACCAGCGCCTGGGATTTGCACCGCGCATGGCCGGAGGCGGACTTTCGAATCGTGCCGGACGCCGGACACTCGGCGTTCGAGCCGGGCAATACTCACGAACTCGTTCTTGCGACCGATCGATACCGTAGCCGCTGACGAGATCGAGGCAATGAGTGCGCACTAATGCCTGCGCCGCGCTTGCGGCGGCAATGCTGTTTTTCTCCACAGCCTTGGCGGCGGCGGGCAACGCGGACGCTGCGGTCGGCACCAAATTACTGCGATTTCCCAATGTGCACCATGACCGCATCGTCTTCAGCTATGCCGGCGATTTGTGGACCGCCGACACCCAAGGGGGAACCGCGACGCGTCTCACCTCTCACCCCGGATTGGAATTGTTCGGTAAGTTTTCACCCGACGGACGCTACATCGCCTTCACCGCGCAGTATGGCGGCGATGAACAGGTATACGTGATGCCGGCAGGCGGCGGCGCGCCGAAGCAACTGACTTTCTATCCGGCGCCCGGACCGCTCGCGGAGCGCTGGGGCTACGACAATCAAGTGTACGGATGGACGCCGGACGGCAAGTCCGTGCTGTTCAGATCCGCGCGCGATGGCTACATCTTGACGGACGCGAAGCTGTACACGGTCCCGATGAGCGGCGGCGCAGCGACGCCGCTGCCCATGCCGAAATCGGGCGCCGGCAGCTTTTCTCCGGACGGTACAAAGATTGTCTACTCGCCCCTGTGGCGCGACTTTCGAAGCGAAAAGCGCTACGAGGGCGGCCTGGCAAACGTCCTCTATGTTTTCGACCTGGAGAATACTTCGCTTCAGCAAATCACCCATGATTCGCGCACCGATCGCGATCCGATGTGGATAGGCGGGGCGATTTACTTCAATTCAGACCGCACGGGCACGTTCAACCTCTATCGCTATGACACCGCCGACGGTCAAACTCGACAACTCACGCATTACACGGATTGGGACGTGCGTTGGCCGAGCGCCGATGCGGAGGGTCAAATCGTCTACGAATCGAACGGCGAATTGCATATTTACGATACCCGCAGCGACCGGGATCGCGGCCTGTCGATCAACGTGCCCGCCGACAGCACGGTGTCGCGGCCGCAGGCGGTGAACGCGGCGGACAACATCGAGAGCTTCAGTTTGAGCCCCGGCGGAGAACGCGCCGTCATCGTCGCGCGCGGCGATGTGTTCTCCGTCCCGATAGAACACGGCGTGACACGCAATCTCACGCAATCTTCGAATGCCCACGACCGGGAAGCTGCCTGGTCGAATGATGGCAGGCGATTGGCTTACGTATCGGATCGAAGCGGTGAAGAGGAGATTTATCTGCAGCTCCAGGACGGCAACAGCCGCGCCATCGCGTTGACCGCGAATTCCGCGGGACGCTACTCGGCTCCGGTTTGGTCGGGGGACGACAAGCGAATCGCCTTTGCGGACAACGCCAACCGCCTCTATGTCATCGACACCGCCGCCAAGAAACGCATCACCGTGGCTCGAGACCCTATCGGTCTTTCGGTGGATTATCGCTGGTCTCCCGACGGCCGCTTCCTCGCCTATTCCCTGAATGATTCGAATAATTTTTCGAGCGTCTTCGTTTGGTCCGTGGCGGACGGGCAATCGCATCGAATCACGCCGCAATCCTTCGCCGCGCAATCTCCCGCGTGGGCACCGAACGGCGAATTACTCTACTTCTTGAGTCAACGCGAGTACCAGCCGATCGTCAGCACCATCGAATTCAACTTCGCCACTGATCGGCAGACCGGAATCTTCGCGGTGACTTTGCGCAAAGACGTCAAGAACCCGTTCGGCATTCGCGACGATGAGCCCGGCGCCGACAAGGAAGCGGACGCGGACAAGGACAAAAAGACGGACAAGGGCGCAGCGAAGTCCAAACCCGAGGTGAGGATCGAATTCGACGGCATCGAACATCGCGCCATTCGAGTTCCGCTGGAAGCCGACAACATCAGCGGCCTGCAGGCGGGCGAGGAGGATTTACTGTACCTGCGCAGCGGACCGTTTTATTACGGGCGCGAACCGGGCATCAAACCGGCTGTGATGGCCTACTCGATCAAGGAGCGCGAGGCAAAGCCCGTAGCGGAAGATGTGGTCGATTGGTCCGCAACCTCGGACGGCAAGCATGTGCTTGCGGAGCTGTCTTCCAAGGAATTCAAGTATTTTGAAGTCGGCAAGAGCGACGATGCCAAGAGCGTATCGCTGGCGGGCTTGATGAGTTACCGCATTCCCGCCGCCGAGTGGCACGAGATTTTCGCGGAAGTCTGGCGCCGCTATCGCGATTATTTTTACGTCGAGAACATGCACGGCTATGACTGGGCGAAGCTTCGCAGCAAGTACGAGCCGCTGCTGGACGATGTCGGCCATCGGGCCGATCTTAACTATGTGATCGGCGAAATGATCGCCGAGCTGACGGTGCAGCACGCCTACATCGAGGGCGGCGACTTAGGCTTGCCGAAACGGCCATTCGTGGCATTGCCCGGCGCACGATTCGAACTCGATTCAAAATCCGGCCGTTATCGCGTCGCCAGGATTTTCAGCGGCGAGAACGAAGAGGAACACTACCGCTCGCCGCTCACCGAGGTTGGCGTCGATGTGCATGTCGGCGACTACGTTTTGACGATCAATGGACGGGAACTGAAGGCTGGAACCGACCCATATGAGTTGCTGGAGTCGCCGGCGAACCAGCCGGTCGAGTGGCGCGTGGCGGCCACGGCCGACGGCGCGGCGGCGCGCACCGTCCGCTATCAACCGCTGCGCACCGAAACCGGCCTTTTATACCTTCAGTGGGTCACCCAGAACCGCGCGCGTGTCGAGAGCTTAAGTCACGGTCGCCTGGGCTACATTCACGTGCCTGACATGGGCGAGGCAGGCATCCGCGAGTTCATCAAGTGGTGGTATCCGCAGGTCCGCAAGGAAGGTCTGGTGATCGATGTACGGGACAACGGCGGCGGCAATATCTCCGAGATGTTGATCGAACGGTTAGCCGGCGCTTTGCATGAAACTCGTTTCGCGCGCAATCATGAGGCAACCGGCACCTATCCGAGCGTGGTGCAGCCCGGTCCCAAGGTCGCATTGATCAACGAGAGCACTTCATCGGACGGAGATATTTTCTCCTATCAGTTTCGGCAGTGGAAAATCGGGCAATTGATCGGCAAGCGCACCTGGGGCGGGGTGGTGGGAATTACCGACCACGGAACTTTACTCGACGGCGGCAAGGTGTTTGTGCCAGAGTTCGGTACGGCGGATGAGAACGGACGTTGGATCATCGAAGGACATGGCGTCGATCCCGATATCGTCGTCGAACAGGATCCCGTCAGCGTATTGAAAGGACATGATCCCCAATTGGAGCGCGGCATTCAGGAACTGATGAAACTCTTACCGGCGACGCCGGGCGGTTTACCGCGGCGACCCGCGTCACCCATCAAATCCGAGGTGCATTGAGCGTGTCGGAACTCGCCTCCATCGGTTTGGCGCGGGCGAACGATGCCCGCGAGATTGCGGAGATGTCCCGCGATCTCATCGAACAGGGATTAACCTGGTCGTGGACGCCGGCACGCGTGCAGCATTTCATCTCAGGACCCGACTCATCCGTGGTGGTCGCACGCCGCGAGCAGCGGATTGCGGCGTTCGCCATCATGCACTTCGGCGACGATGTCGCGCATTTGAACCTGCTCGCGGTGGCGCCCGAACATCGGCGCCAGCGCCTCGGGTCCCAGCTGATCGACTGGCTGACCATGACCGCCCTTGAAGCCGGCGTGTTCCGCATCAATCTCGAATTGCGCACCCATAACGACGCGGCACGAATTTTCTACGCGCGCTTGGGCTTCGATCAATTGGGGATAGTCCAGGGCTACTACCAGGGCCGGGAAGCGGCACTGCGAATGTCGCGGCACTTGGTGAAATCTTAAAGTTACATCGAGGCGGATCGAGCCGCGGCCGTGCCGCCGCTCTCGGCGTTCAGGCCGGTTTGCTGAGCCGGCCGTTTGGCGGCGCCCAGCGGGAAAACCACCGTCACGCAGCAGCCGCGGCCGGGGCCGGTATCAACGGTCATTTCACCGGCGGCTTCACGCACGCGGTCGGCAACGCTCCAGAGACCGAATCCATGCGACCGCGGTTCGAATAAGCTCAATTGCCACTCGAAGCCGACGCCGCGATCTTCCACCACGGCACGTAATTCGTCGGGGCTACGCGTAATCGTTACCGTTGCCGACCGCGAGCCCGAGTGCTTGACGACGTTGCGCAGGAGTTCCCTGACGACCTTGAACACGAGCACCCGCAGCTCAATATCGATTCCCGACTCATCCGCGGCGACATGCAGGTCGACCTGCAGATTGTCCTTGCTTCGCATGTAGATGCTCAGCCACTTGAGCGCCGGTTCCAACCCCAGTTCATACAGACCCGGGGGGCTCAAGTCGGCGATGACCCGCTGCGCAATGGCTTGTACCTCGCGCACGGTTTTAGTCGCCTCACCGAGCAACAGGCGTATTTCGGGCGGGGCACGCGACACCAAGGCATCGAGGGTCATCGACAGTCCCACCAGTTGTTGGCCGATGCCGTCGTGAAGGTCCACGGCGGTTGCTCGGCGCGCGCGCTCTTCGGCGCCGACCAATTCGCGCGCGTAGAGTTTCAATCGTTCCTGCTTTTCGCGCAGACGCGCGTTGAGTTCGACCAGTTCCGTCACGTCGCGCGCGACGCCCCAAACTCGCACCAATTTACCCTGTTCGACGACACCGCGAAATCCGCCGATGTAGGCGAACTGCCGCGAACCGTCCGCAATGGTGAATTGCAGGCCGTCCATTGAATGGCGTTGCTGCGACGCCGCGCCCAGATGCTCTATGAACGTTCGTACCCAGGGCATGTCGTTGCGCCAGCGGCGCGCATCCGCCTCTGCGAGGCCCATCAGCCGATTCAAGCGCTGATAGGTCAGGTTGCTCTCCGCGACGTACGCATGCGTTTGCAGCCAGGTAATTTGATCGGCCACCGGCAGATTCGTATCCATGGGTTCGGACAGCTCGACACGCCACACGGCCTCGGAACTGTGTTCGATGAAGTGGCGATACCGCTCATCGCTGCCGTGTAATTGCTGAAACGCATTTCGCTTCTCGAGCAGCACGACGGTGAGAAGGAAATTAATCGCGACGAGGGTGGCAAGATACAACTGGACGGCACCGACGCGCACGAACGGATTCGGATCGCCCGCGAACGGCCCGAGGCCGCGGCTCGCGAAGTACGACACCAAGATCGCTGTCGCGGCGCTAAGAATCATGGACCACCGCGGCGGCATGCGGAATGCGGCGACGACCACGAACGCCAGCAGGACGAACGGCATATCTAGGATGGTGGTGACGCCGCCCGGCGGCACCGAGAATACCCAGCTCGTCATGGCCAGCATCGCGAAGGCGATGAACATCATTTCGACGGCGGGTGGCGCCGACGCGGAATATTGCCGAGCGAGTAGGCGTACGGTCCAGGCCATCACGATCGGTGCAATGCAAAGCGACCCCAGCCAATTCCCCGCCCACCATAGCTGCCATTCGCGCAGGTACTCGGGTCCGCCCACCGTGTGAGTCGTACCAAACGCCCCCACGATCGCACTGGCCGCCGCGCCGATCGCGACCGAGGCGATGAATAGCAATACGTTTCGCAACCGCGGAATTCGCGGGTTCACAATGAGCCGCGAGGCGACGAATGCGCCGACCATGCCGTCGAGCGAGTTGGCAAGCGCGAACGGCAGATAAGTCGGGAAACTGAAGTGTTCGGATTTGACCGCGCCGGCCGACATCTCGATCGTCAGTTGTATCGCGAGGATCCAAATCCAGCGGCGGCGCGGCGCGAGCCAAAGTGCCATAAACAGCAGCCCCGCTGCCGGCCAGATGATCGTCAGTTCCTCGACATTCTCGTGCAGCACCAAGCCCATCCACACGAGAACCAAGTACAGCGCTGCAAAGCCGGCTAGGGAGAGGGCGCCTTTTGCAAATCCATGGCGCATGAAATCCCATTCAAGCCCTGGCTGCGTGTCCGCGGGCGTGGTCGGCGTCGGCACTTTAAGACCTCCCTGTTTCGAGATGATTGTGCTCCTGTTTCTTGCAATACTCCAAACCACATGGCTGCTAAAAACATCACCCGCTTGTTCGGCACTACCGGCCGAGATGTCGCTTGCGTGGGACAGGGCACCTGGAAAATTGAGGGCTCAGCCGCCGAGGGCGCCATCGCAGCGCTGCGGCGCGGACTGGATCTTGGCCTCAGCCACATCGACACCGCGGAAATGTACGGATCAGGGGCGTCGGAAAGAACGATCGGCAAAGCCATCGAGGGTCGGCGCGACGAAGTTTTCTTGGTCTCCAAGGTGCTGCCCGGCAATGCCTCGAAACACGGCACGCTTGCCGCGTGCGATAAGTCGTTGGCGCGGCTTCGTACCGACCGGCTGGATTGCTACTTGCTTCATTGGCGGGGGAACTTCCCCTTGGAGGAAACGATTGCCGCGTTCGAAACTCTCGTGCGCCAAGGCAAGATATTGTCCTGGGGCGTCAGCAATTTCGATGTCGAGGATCTTGAGGAGGTGAAGGCGATCGCCGGTGCGGGCCACCCCGCCTGCAATCAGGTGCTGTACCACCTTCAAGAACGTGCCATCGAACATGCCGTGCTTCCCTGGTGCCGCGAGCACCGCAGCGCGGTCGTGGCGTACACGCCCTTCGGCCAATCACCGGAGATATTCGACGGCGCATCAAAGCAAGGCAGCGTGCTGCGCGAGATCGCCGCGGCGCATAAAGCGACGCCCCGTCAGGTTGCGTTGCGATTTCTCCTGCGCCATCCGGAGACATTCGTTATTCCAAAGGCGTCCGACGTGGCGCACGTGACCGAAAACGCCGCGGCGAGTACCTTGGCATTGAACGATTCGGAAATTGCGAGGATAGACGCAGCGTTCCCGCTCGGCAAAGCCTCCCGCGGACTGCCGATGATCTGACGGCGACCGTTATCGAGCGTCAAGTCCTCAATATCTGAGGTCCGACGGCGTCGATGGTCGATGTTCCCGTCAACGCCAACGTCACGCGCAGTTCGTTGCGCATGATTTCGATTGCCTTGGTGACGCCGGCTTCTCCCGCTGCCGACAGTGCGTAGAGAAACGCCTTGCCGATCAGCGCTCCGCGCGCGCCAAGCGCCAGTGCCTTGGCAATATCTTGACCGGAGCGCACTCCGCCGTCGAACATGACTTCGCAACGTCCGCCGACCGCGTCCGCAATTTCGCTCAATACCGAGATCGACGATGGAGCACCATCAAGCTGGCGTCCACCATGATTCGATACGATGATCGCGTCCGCGCCGGCGGCAACGGCCAGCCGCGCGTCTTCGGCATCTAGTACGCCTTTCAGGATCAGTTTCCCGGGCCAGCGGCTTCGCACCCACTCGACATCCCGCCAGTTGGCTGACGCGTCGAACTGGGTCGCGGTCCATTCGGCCAGCGTATTGATTCCGCTCGAACCGCCGATGCGGCCGACTAAATTGCCGAATGTGCGTCGTTTGCCGAACAGCACCTTGAGCGCCCAACTCGGTTTCGTTGCCACATCCCAGGCGTTTCGCAGCGTCAAGCGAGGGGGAATGGTCAGTCCATTGCGTGGATCGCGGCGCCGCTCGCCGATGACCTGCAGATCGAGCGTGAGCATGAGCGCGGAACACTGTGCGGCCGCGGCTCGGTCGATGAGTTCTTGATTGAAGCCCCGATCCTTCATCAAGTACTGCTGGAACCAGAAAGGATGCTTGGTCGCCTCGCGAACATCTTCGATGGAGCAGATCGACATGGTGCTGAGGCAGAACGGAATGCCGCAGGCGGCAGCCGCTTTTGCGCCGAGAATCTCGCCATCGGCGTGAAACAGCCCGGCGAGACCGGTGGGGCCAATGGCCAAAGGCATGGATACGGGCGAGCCGAGAAAGGTCGTGACCAAAGATATTTTCGACACATCGACCATCACTCTCTGCCGAAAGGTCATGGCGTCGAGATCCGCGGCGTTGCGTCGAATGGTGCGTTCATCGTAGGAGCCGCCGTCGGCGTAATCGAATATCGCACGCGGAATCCGCCGCCTAGCAAGCTCGCGCAGATCGTCGATATTGAGAATCATTGGCTATCCCCAAGGCTTCGTCGGCACAAGATACTATATTCGCGCTCCAGCCGCGCGCGGGGCCGTGGAGCCTCGCACCGGATGCTAAGCTTTGGGAAGCCGCGCTACAGGCTTTTGTATCCAACGGGGGACTAAAAAATCATGCTCCAGCCAGGACTGATGATGGATCGGCCGCTGCTGATCTCCTCGATCATGGAGTACGCGGCGGCACAGCATGGCGACACCGAGATCGTGTCGCG
>Ga0182030_10009477_pt1 | contig 19926 bp, 17 predicted proteins | sample 812S3MmetaG_FD_121299 | JGI IMG/M metagenome (GOLD analysis project Ga0182030, IMG submission 121299) | Permafrost microbial communities from Stordalen Mire, Sweden - 812S3M metaG (Illumina Assembly) | ecosystem: Environmental > Terrestrial > Soil > Wetlands > Permafrost | place: Sweden... | reverse complement strand
TCGGCGACCTGGCCAACCGCAAAATCATGATCGTGGGCGCCGGCAAGATGTCGGAACTGGCGGCGCGCCACCTGCGCCGCTCGGGCGCGTCCCACGTGTTCGTTACCAATCGCACCCACCAGCGCGCGGTGGAAATGGCCGCGCTGTTTCAGGGCACGCCGGTGGAATATACGCGCTTCGTCAGCATGCTGCCCGAAGTGGACATCGTGATCACCAGTTCTGGCGCGCCGCATTACATCCTGCATAAAGACGAGATGCAGCGCGTGATCGCGGCGCGCCGCAACAAGCCGATGTTCCTGATCGATATCGCGGTACCGCGCAATATCGAGCCGACCGTGAACGACGTCGATAACGTCTACCTGTACGATATCGACGACTTGCAGGAAGTGGTCAATTCCAACCTGCGGGAGCGCGCCAAAGAAGCCGACCATGCCGAAATCATGGTGACGGAAGAAGTCGAGCGCATGATGGCGCGCCTCAAGGTGGCCGAAGTCACGCCCACCATCGTCGGCTTGCAGGAGCAACTGGAACAGATTCGCGCCGCGGAAATCGACAAGATGCGGCGCAAGTGCGGACCGCTCACGCCGGAGATGGAGCACGCCATCGAGGCCATGACCCGCGCCATCATCAACAAAGTGGCCCACGGGCCGATCTCCGAATTACGCAACCAGGCCGGACAGCCCGAGGGCGCCCACGTGGTGGCGGCCATCCGAAAAGCGTTTCACCTCCAGGATCACTAAATGCTCGTTATCGCGTCGCGCGGTTCGCAATTGGCACTGTGGCAGGCCCGCTGGGTGAACGCCCAGCTCACTGCCCTGGGCCACGAGTGCCGCATCGAAATCATCAAGACCACGGGTGACAAGATCACCGACGTGCCTCTCGCCAAGGTCGGGACGAAGGGGCTGTTCACCAAGGAGATCGAAGAGGCGCTGCTCGATGGGAGCGCCGATCTGGCGGTCCACAGCTTGAAGGATTTGCCGACGGAACTGCCCGAAGGGCTGGTGCTGGCAGCAGTGCCGGAGCGGGAAGATCCGCGCGACGCCGTGGTCGGAAAGCGGCTGGCCGACTTGCCCGCGGGCGCGAGGGTGGGCACGAGTTCGCTGCGGCGGTCGGCGCAATTGCGCAAGCTGCGGCCCGATCTGGTAATTGAATCGGTGCGCGGGAATCTCGACACGCGCATACGGAAGCTCGATGAGGGCCAATACGACGCCATCCTCCTGGCTGCCGCGGGGTTGAAGCGGTTGGGCTGGGGCGATCGCATCGCTGAAATCCTCGATGCGGAGACCATGTGCTCGGCGGTCGGACAAGGCGCCCTGGCGATCGAGACACGCGCCAGCGGAGCGGGCTTCGACGCGGTCCAGGCGATGGATCACGCCGATACGCACGCAGCGGTTTTGGCGGAGCGCGGCCTCCTGGGCGCACTGGGAGGCGGCTGTCAGGTGCCCATCGGCGCGCACGCCACGGTGGAGTGCGGAATGCTGCGGCTGGTCGGGCTGGTGGCCTCGCCTGAGGGCGACGAAGTGATTCGCGGCGAATCGCAAGGCGCGGCCAGCAACGCGGAGAGTTTGGGGCGCGCGCTGGGAAATGAATTGCTGGAACGCGGCGCACGGCGGATTCTGGACGCGGTCTATGCGGGGTGACGGCGCGCGGGGTGACAGCGGTACGGCTAAGCCACGGAAAGCGTCAGCCGGCCGTTCGCGCGGCTTCTCGGTACCGGCTTGACCACAATGTGGACATCCCGCCCCAAGCGGGTGAGGCATTCCAGAAGACGGTGTTCCGAGATCCCGCGAAATCGCCCTTTCAGAATTGCGCAGACCCTGGGTTGAGTGAGCCCCAAAATCTCCGCCGTGCGGTTTTGCGTCAGTCCACGACGTTGCACGATCTCAGCGATCTTGGCGACGAGCCGGGCTTTTACCAACATCCCTTCACTGTCCGGGTATCCGAGGTCGGCGTATACATTCCCTGAGCCCTGCTCAAGAGAGATGTCCTTTATGACTCTTTGTTTCTTCATCGCGATAGCTCCTTAGCCATCCGCTCCGCAACCTTCAGGCGCTCGCGGATCAAGTCGATATCCGCCTTCGGTGTGGCGACTCCGCGTTTGGACTTCTTTTGAAACACATGCAGTACAAACACCGCCTTTTTCGAATCGCACAGTGTAAACGGCACGGTATGTGTTGCGATCCCAATCCTCGACGATCTCCAGAACGTCGGCAGAGCCGAAACCCTTAAGGGGCTTCGTCTGCTCATGCTTCCTGCCATCCTGCGCGAGATACAACGCGAAGCCAAAGAGATCCATAACGGACCCAGGCAGTGTAAGCAAGTCTCGCTTCGAACTCCCCCACTCAATACAGCGGCTTCGGCGGTGAAGATCGGTCCATCTGCGCTCATTATACCCATATTGATATAGATGGCGTTCCGCATCAAGAAACTCTCTAACCAGGAAGACTTTGTTGTGCCGTTCTAACGGCCCTGTGCCGCCCTGTTAGACTGCGTACAGAATGCACGGTAAGGTCTATCTCATCGGCGCCGGACCCGGCGATCCGGAACTGCTCACCTGCAAAGGACGCCGCATCCTCGAGCAGGCCGACGCCATCCTGTTCGATCATCTCGCGCCCGCTGCCCTGCTCGATCTCGCTCCGCCTGCCGCCGAGCGCATCTACGTCGGCAAGAAGAAATCGGACCACGCATTCTCGCAGGAAGAAATCTGCGCGATGCTCATCGAGCGTGCGCAACGCGGCCTCGCCGTCGTCCGGCTCAAGGGTGGCGACCCGCTGATTTTCGGACGCGGCGGCGAAGAGGCCGAAGCGCTGGCCGACGCCGGCATTCCGTTCGAAATCGTGCCCGGCGTGACGGTACCCCTGGGAATCGGAGCGTATGCCGGAGTTCCGCTGACGCATCGCGGACGCAGCACCTCGGTGAGCTTCGTCGCGGGCCACGAAGTGGACGCGGTCGATTGGAAGACCGTTGGGCAGGCCGACACTCTCGTCATCTTCATGGGCATGTCGAACTTCGCGGAGATCGCGCGCGCGTTGATTGCCGCCGGACGCTCGCCGGAAACGCCCGCCATCGCGGTCCGCTGGGCCACGCGTCCCGACCAGGAGAGTATCGAGGGCACGCTCGCCACGTTGCCCGAACTCATCGCCGACGGCGGTATGAAGCCGCCCGCCACCATCATCGTTGGAGAGGTGGTCCGCCTGCGCGAGAAGTTGAACTGGTTCGAGCGCCTGCCGCTCTTCGGCCGCCGTATCGTCAACACCCGCCCCAAAGGTCAGGCCGAGGCGCTGTCGTCCCGCCTGAAAGCTCTGGGCGCGGATGTCATTGAGATGCCCACTATCGAGATCCAGCAAGCCGCCGACTACCGCCCGCTGGATCGCGCTCTCGGAGAACTCGCTGCCTACGACTGGCTGATCTTCACCAGCGCCAACGGTGTGCGCTGCTTCGTCGAGCGGCTCGATGCGTCGGCTGTCGATCTGCGCTCGCTGCGGGCGAAAATCTGCGCCATCGGACCGGCCACGCGCGCCGCCGTCGAAGCGCTGCATCTCAAGGTGGACCTGATGGGCCGCGAGTACGTCGCCGAGGGCCTGATCGAAGCGTTCTCCGCCTACGATCTGGCCGGCCGGCGCGTGCTATTGCCGCGTGCCGCGGTGGCGCGCGACCTGGTGCCGGTGGAACTCTCGCGCCGCGGCGCGCAGGTCGACGTAGTGGAGGCATATCGCACCGCCGCACCGGACAGCACCGGCGCGCAAGCCGCCAAGATCTTCGGCGACCGCCGCAAGCCCGATTGCATCACCTTCACCAGTTCGTCCACGGTGCAGAATTTTGTGGCAGTAGCGGGATCGGGCGCTCTGGCGGGCGTGAAGGTAGCGTCGATCGGCCCCGTGACCACGGCCACCGCGCGCCTCCTGGGCATCGAAGTGGACGTGGAAGCGCGCACGTTTACCGTCGATGGCCTTGTAGACTCGGTGCTCGGGTTGTACACTGGGACTTCGCATTTCAGAGGATGAAACCGCACATAATTGGCATCGCTGGACCGTCCAGTTCGGGGAAAACCGAACTGGCGCGGCAACTCGCACGGAAACTCCCCGGCACCTCCATCGTTTCGCTGGATTCCTACTATCGAGGTATGGAAGAGATTCCGCTGGAGGCGCGCAAGAAGGCGAACTTCGACCATCCCGATGCGCTCGAATGGCCCCTGCTGCGCGCACATCTGGAGTCCATAGCTGCCGGACTGCCGTTCGACGAGCCGGTATATTCCTTCGCCGATTACGCGCGCACCGCCGAGACCAGACGCATCGAGCCCAGCGATTTCGTGATCGTGGAAGGCTTGTTCGTGTTTCACTGGCCCGAACTGCGCGAACTGCTGGACACCAAGGTGTACGTCGAGACCGACCCCAGCGTGTGCTTCAATCGCCGCCTCAAGCGCGACGTGGCGGAGCGCGGGCGCACTCCGGAATCGGTGTGCGAGCAATACCAGCGCACCGTTCGTCCCAGTGCCGAGTGGTTCGTGATTCCCAGCCGGAAATTCGCCGACCTGGTGGTGTCGGGCGAAGAGCCTCTGGAGCATTCCACCACCGCAGCGTTGAACGCGCTGGAGCAGGACTGCAATATGAGCCGTGCGTAGCTACCTCCCACTGCTACTGGCCTACCCGCTCACGCTAGCGGCGCAAGATCCATTTGAAATCCACGTCTACGAATATGAGCCGATGCCGCGCGGGCAGTACAGCCTGGAAGCCCATACGACCTTCCTCACGCAAGGCACGGGCTTGCGCGATGGAACGCTGCTACCCACCGATCGCCAGACGCATCTCACCCTCGAGCCGACTATCGGACTATCGGAAAACGCAGCCATCGGGTTCATGTTCCTCAATGCCTGGGAGCCGGGATACTCGCCGCAATTCGCGGGTTGGCGCGTGCTGCCGCACTTCTACGCGCCGGAGGATTGGGACCTGCCGGTGCGTCTCGGATTCGTGGCGGAATTCTCGTTTCAGAATACCCGCTACGAGGAGAATTCGCGGCGTGTGGAGCTGCGTCCCATACTCGATCGCGAATTCGCGCACTGGCAGATCGTGTTCAACCCCGTAGTCGAGCGCGCCCTGCACGGCCCCGGAACGGAGCACGGCTGGAATTTCGAGCCGGCGTTGCTGCTGCGATGGAAGCGCCAGATCTTCTCTCCCTCGCTCGAATACTACGGCGAAATCGAGAGTTTCAATGTTCCGCCGCGCGCTCAGCCCGAAGTGCACCAGCTCTTCGCCGGTGGAGATTGGGACGCGCAGCCCGGGTTCAAGGTGAATCTCGGAGTGGGCTTCGATCTCGGTCACCGCGGCCCCGGCGTGGTGCTCAAGAGTCGCCTGGAATGGGACTGGGGCAAGCGTAAGTAAGTACCGCTCCCTCTGGTCACGGCTCAGAATCGGGGTATCAGTGCGCTTCCGAGCCGTGACCAGAGGGAGCGGTCTGTACTACTGACTCTCCGTTTCTTTGCGGGCCGCGAAGATTCTGCGCCGGCCGACTCCCAGTGCTCGCCAAATCAATAGCCGACTGCCGACACTCGGAAAGCTGACAGCTGAGAGCTGAAAGCTTGCGGCTTTGCCGCGCTGTGCTTCATCCCCCGATGGAATACATTGGCCGCGGCGGCGCCACGAACTTGGTGGAATTGATCTCATGCCCCAGCCATTTCCCCGCGATATTGCGCCGCACCAGTGCGGCGATCTCCTCATCCGGCGCACCCGAGCGCAGCAGAGACTTCACGTCGTCTTCCTCAATGGCAAACAAGCAGTAGCGAATCTTGCCATCCGCCGTAAGACGCAGGCGATTGCAGTTCAAGCAAAACGGGCGGCTCACCGAGGCGATGAACCCCACCGTCCCGCCACCATCGGCGAACGCGTACTCCGTCGCCGGCGCGCGCGGATCGGGATCCGGCACGGCAGTTAGCGGTGAAATCTCGCGCGACAGCATGGCGATGATATCGTCGGCCAGCAGGACTTTGCCGCGATCCCACAGTCCCTGCGAGTCAAGCGGCATGAACTCGATGTAGCGGACTTCGAACCCGTTCTCGCGCGCGAACCGCGCCAACGGCACGATGTCCGGCTCCACCAGGTTCTTTACCGCGACCGCGTTCAGCTTGACTCGGTACCCGAGCTCTTTCGCGCGCACCAGGCCGGCCAGAACCTTGTCGAGATCGTCGCGCCGCGTGATCTGCGCGAAGCGCGCGCGGTCGAGCGTGTCAATGTGCACATTGATGCGACGTAACCCGGCCTCGTACAATGGCTCCGCCAGTTCGGGTAGCAGCACGCCGTTGGTGGTAAGCGCCAGATCGCGGATGCCCGGGATGGCCGCGAGACGCCGGATCAGCGCCGGCAGATTGCGCCGCACCAGCGGCTCTCCGCCCGTGACACGCAGCTTAGTAATCCCCAAGGTCGCGGCAATCTCTGCGAAGCGCGCGATCTCCTCGAAGCTCAAAATCTCGCTGCGCTTCTCATAGTGCCCGCCCTCTTCCGGCATGCAGTAGAAGCAGCGCACGTTACACCGGTCCGTCACACTGAGGCGGAGGCTGTCGTGGACCCGCCCGAACGAATCGATTAGCGGCGTAACATCCATCTATTTCACGGCAAGCATGCGCTCGAGCGGCACCAGAGCGCGTTCCATCAACTCAGCGCTCAACTCCACGCGCGGTTCCAGGTGCAGCAGGCAGTCGCGCAGCTTCTCCAGCGTGTTGAGCTTCATGTACGGGCATTCGCTGCAATTGCAGTTCTCGTTGGCCACGTAATAGAACCGCTTGTGGGGCGCGAGTTTGACGAGCGAGTGGTTGATCCCGCTCTCCGTCATAACAATGAACTCCTCGGCAGTGCTGCCCGCGACATGCTGAATGATCGCCGACGTCGAGCCGACGAAATGCGCCATCGCCAGCACCGATTCGGGGCATTCGGGGTGCGCCACCACGACGGCCGCGGGGTGTTCGATCATCGCCGCCGCCAGCCGCCGCGCCGGAAACGTAGCGTGCACGATGCAGGAGCCCTGCCAGATCTGCATGTTCTCGCGCCCCGTCTCCTTGCGCACATAGTTGCCCAAATTCACGTCCGGCAGGAACAATACGGGCTTCTCGCGCGGAATGGAATTGACGATCTGCACAGCGTTGCGCGAGGTGCAAAGAATGTCGCTCTCGGCCTTCACCTCAATCGACGTGTTGATGTAGCTGACGATCACGTGGCCGGGATTGCGCCGGCGGAATTCGCGCACCGGTTCCACCGGGCATCCCTCCACCAGGCTGCAACTGGCCGCGTGATCGGGCACCACTACGATGCGCTCAGGATTGAGCACCTTGGCCGTCTCCGCCATGAACCACACGCCGCAGAACGCGATCGCATCGCCCGAGAAATCACGAGCTTTGCGCGCCAGTTCCAGGCTGTCGCCGATCACGTCGGCGAGTTCCTGGATTTCGGGTGACTGGTAGTGATGCGCCAGGAGGATGGATTTGCGCTGTTTTTTGAGGTCGACAATTTCGTCGGCAATAGTCGGTGCGGAAATCATAAGGGAGGCCAGAGATCTAACTGATTCTATTCTAGCAATGCGGTCTCCCTCCCACGGGCCTCATAATGGGAGGAGTGCGCGCGGTATTGATCTCTACGTACGAACTAGGACGCCAGCCGTTCGGCCTGGCCTCGCCCGCCGCCTGGCTGCGCGCCGACGGCCATGAGGTCACCATGGCCGACCTTTCGTGCAGTCCGCTGCCGCAACCGGCCATCGTCGACGCGGACCTGATCGCGTTCTTCCTGCCGATGCACACCGCCACGCGCCTCTTTCAGAAGGTGCTCGACCGCGTGCGCGGCCTCAATCCCCACGCCCACCTGTGCGGCTACGGATTGTACGCGCCGCTCAACGACGCGCTCCTGCGCCGCGCCGGAGTCTCGACGGTAATCGGCGGCGAATTCGAGCAGGGACTCCGCGATCTGGCGCGCCGCCTGAGCGTCACTCGCGAGGGCGAGCGTCCGTACCGCCAGCCGGAGCCGCTGATTTCGATGGCGCGACAGCAATTTCTAGTCCCCGACCGTACGGGTCTGCCGCCGCTCGGTGCGTATGCGCGGCTGCGTATGGCCGACTCCACCCGCCGCGTGGGATACACCGAGGCGTCGCGCGGCTGCAAGCACCTCTGCCGTCACTGCCCCATCGTGCCCGTCTATCGCGGCCTGTTCCGGATTGTGCAGACCGATGTCGTCATCGAAGACATCCGCCGGCAGGTGGCCGCCGGCGCGGAGCACATCACTTTCGGCGACCCCGATTTCTTCAATGGCCCCGGCCACGCGATGGCGATCGTGGAAGCTCTCCATCGCGAATGGCCACACCTCAGCTACGACGTCACCATCAAGGTCGAGCACCTGCTGCGCCATCGCGATCTGTTGCCGGCCCTGAAAGAGACGGGCTGTCTCTTCGTGACGAGCGCGGTGGAGTCGCTCGACGATGCGGTGCTCGAAAAGCTCGCCAAGGGCCACACCCGCGCCGGCTTCGAAGAGGCGCTAGGCGAGATGCGCGCCGCCGGACTGCCGCTTTCCCCCACATTTATTCCCTTCACGCGGTGGACGACGCATGCGAGCTACCGCGAATTCCTGCGCGCGCTCATCGATCTCGATCTCGTGGAGCAGATCGCGCCGGTGCAATTGGCAATCCGCCTCCTGCTGCCTGAGGGCTCGCTGCTGCTCGAATTGCCGGAGATCCGCGCCATGATCGAACCCTTCGACGCCCGCGGTCTCTGCTACCACTGGCATAATTCCGACCCCAGCCTCGACAGGCTCTGTGCCGCGATTCAGGAGACCATCAAACGCGCCGAGCGCCACCACGAGTCGCGCTGGGAAATCTTTCGCAAGATCTGGGATCTGGCCGGAGGCGGCGAGTTTCCGGTGGACGCGCCCATGGTCTCGCGGGCCACGATTCCGTACCTGACGGAGCCGTGGTATTGTTGAGCAGAGCCTACCGAAGAGCAGTTAGCTCTTGTTTAAGAATTTATAAGCCACTAACGATAAACGACCTGGGCGCAATGTGAGACCAACGACTCTGGAGGAATCTACCGTGCGGCCGAACCGAAGCGTTAGTGCCCTTGGCCAGTTGCAGAATATCGCCGCCGACACGCTTCCCAGCACTCTTGGCACGAAGAAGGGCCCGGCAAGCTGAGGCCGAGGGCTTGCTTCAGTGCTCATTGCGGTCGGCCACGACAATGCCAAGGTCCGAACCCTGGCGGTTCGGAAGCGCTGACCTTGGGGCGGGCTAGACATCTCGGCTGCAATCGCTTACATTGTATCTTCGGGAAAGGACCGTCCTCGTTGTGGGTACAACAAACGGAAATCCTCTGAAGGGCATACTATGAATACGCTCCGCAAAGTTGCGGCACTGGCAATCGGCGCCGCGGCTGTATTGGCCTCTCAAATCGTTTCCGCCCCGCCTGGCAGTGCGGCTCCCGCCGCCAGGCCCGACGATGCTCCTCGCAGCGTCGCGCCTTACTTCACCCCGGCCACATCGTCCCCCAAGAAGCCGGACCCGGAGGGTTTCCTCCAGCGCTGGCTGCTTCTCGAGCCGATTAACAAGCCGAACCGCGGCAACACCGTGTTTACCGGAACCTATGTCCGGAACGCTTTCAATGCCGAGTATTTCCCCGACCAGTTCACCGTCATTCCGCGCGACGGCGACAAGGTGAAGGTTGGCGACCAGGAACTCGCGTGGCATGCTCTGGATTCGGGCAATTTCAACGTCAAGCTCTTTCGCTTCGCATATGGCTTGAACAAGCAGACTTACGGCGTCATCTTCTGGGCGGTCACCGTCGTCAACAGCCCGCGGGAGATGCCGAACGTTCGTCTGGCCGCCGGGTCCAATTCGGCATCTATCTGGTGGGTCAACGGCAAGGAAGCCGTCGACCTTTTCGACGACCGGCGCATGGTTATGGATGACGTTGTCTCCAAACGGCTCACCCTCAATAAGGGCAGGAACATCGTTCGTGGCGCCGTCATCAATGGCCCCGGCTTAAGCGATTTCTGCGTTCGCTTTATCGATGAGAGCGGTAATCCGATCAAAGATATCACCCTAAGCCTTGAAAACACTGGAAAGTAATGAGTCCCTCTCTGTCGGTCTCTATCGTTTCGTTCGCGGAGCTTTTATGAAATCCTATACTCTGGCCGCAGCGCTTCTTCTGGCGGCGGCGGCTCGTACCCTGCCGGCTCAGGCGCCGGCGCTGGATGGCGAACCCTACATCCACGATCCGTCGACCGTCGTGTTTAGCGACGGCAAGTATTACACCTTCGGCACCGGCGGCGGTGGCTTGCTATCCGAAGACGGCTGGACTTGGCATACCGGCGCCGTACGCCCCGGTGGCGGCGCAGCCCCCGACGTCATCCACATCGGCGATCGCTACTACGTGGCCTATGGCTCGACCGGTGGTGGCTTGAACGGCGGGCACGCCGGCACGATCCACACGATGTGGACCAAGACGCTCGATCCCAAGTCCCCGGACTTCAAGTTTAACGACGACAGCGTGGTCGCCTCATCAGACGGAGTCGAGGATTGCGATGCCATCGATCCGTCTCTCATGCTCGATCCCACCACCGGCCGGCTCTGGCTCACCTATGGGACCTATTTCGGCTACATCCGCCTCGTCGAGCTGGATCCCAAAACGGGAAAACGCGTCGCCGGCAACCAGCCCGTCAACATCGGCATCGACATGGAAGCTTCGGACTTGATCAATCGCGACGGCTGGTACTACCTTCTGGGCACTCACGGCACCTGCTGCGACGGCCCGAACTCGACCTACAACATCCGTGTGGGCCGCTCCAAGAAAGTGACGGGGCCTTACCTGGACAACATGGGCATTGACATGATCAAAGGCGGAGGCAAGCTTGTGGTGGCCGCCAGCGGCCGCTTTGTCGGGCCCGGCCACTTCGGCAGGCTGGCCCTGAGCGATGGCGTGGAAAAGTTCTCCTGCCATTACGAGGCCGACCTGGACCGCAGCGGCCGCAGCGTGCTGGACATTCGGCCACTGCTCTGGAAAGACGGATGGCCCGTTGCCGGCGACAATTTCTGGGGAGGCACCTATGAGATCCAGTCCGAACGCAGCGGCTTTGCACTGGAACTGGCGGTGGATTTCGTGCGGATGGATAGAGGCGCGCGCGGCGGACGGGGAGCCCCTGCTACTCCCGTAACGCCGGTTGCGTCCCAGGAACTCGCCCAGGTGCTGCCGAACTGGCCGGTGGGCAACATCGACATTCGCATCGGCGACTACATGTTCCGGCCGAATCAGAAGTGGACGATCTCGCCGGTCGCCAACGCCGGCGGCTATCCCGGCTCGCCCTATTTCAAGATCGTGATCGCCGGCACCGAGCGCGCGTTGGCTGCCACTGCCGACAGTGAAGTGATCGCGGTTCCCGCCTTTACGGGCGCGCCGGAACAACTATGGCGCATCGATCAGTTAACCGACGGCACCTACCGCATCATGCCCAAGGTAGTGCCCAATTCCAGTGAGCCCGTGGCCCTGACCGCGGTAGGCGCAAGCACACCGACGCTGGCCAAGTTCGACTCCAAGAGCGACAAGGCGCGCTGGAGCTTTAAGAAGCCGTGAGGTCAGACGATGTGTAGGGCAGAGCGAAAAGTCGAAGTTCCCCAGAACAGGTTATTGCCGAAGCACCTGGCCAAATACGTCATCGCTCTGCTGCTCTGCGGTGCCGGCGCGACCGCCCAGAATAGCGCTCACCCAAACTGGCCAGGCCGTGGACAGCTCTTTGTGGGCGCCTGCTATCAGCCGGTGGACCGCTCTCCGGAGCAAATCGATAGCGATATTGCCGTCATGAACCGTGCCGGATTCAATGTCGTCCGTATGGGCGACCTGTCCTGGGATTCCTTCGAGCCATCGCAAGGCAAGTTCACTTTCGAATGGTTCGACAGGATCATGGACAAGATGCAAGCCAGCGGAATCAGGGTGATCGTCGACATTCCGGGCCTCCCGGCGCCAATCTGGCTGCATCGCGCGCACCCGGGCATCGACATCGTGAACGAAAACGGCGCGCGTGTTCCGCCCGCGGAGCGATACATGGATAATATCAGCGACCCGGACTACGTCCGGGAAGCTGGACTCCTCGCCGACGCCATCACGAAACGGTACGCACACCATCCAGCGGTCATTGCCATCGGCTACGACAATGAGATCGGAAACGGATTCATGTCCTATTCGGAGCCCGACCGGCAGCGCTTCATCGCGTGGCTAAAGAGCCGGTACGGAACGGTCGCCAATCTCAATAAAGCGTGGGCCACACAGCGCTGGTCGCGCCGTCTGAACAGCTTCGCAGACGTCGACCTGCCGCTCGCCAGCGGACCCGGCCCGGCCGAACGCTACCTGGACCTCCATCGCTACTGGTCGGATGTTACGGTCGATCGGCTCCGGGAACTGGATGCCATTCGGCGGCGCAATATGCCCGACGTCCCCTCGATCTCAAATCTCTGGGACACGGCCGGGCGGCGTGGCTTCGACTATCTCAGCACCTACAAGTCTTATGTGTCCTATGGCGCGGAAGGGTTTTATCCCGGCGAGCCGATTGGCGGCGCGCTGGGTGCGCTGATGACCAAAGGCGATCTGGACACGCCCATCTGGTTCAACGAATTCACCGCCGGTGGCGGGGGCTTTTACGGCACGCGCGGGAGGAGCCGTATGTACGCCTACGAGGCTCTGCTGATCGGAGCGCAGGCAGTCATGGCGTGGACATTCAACAGTCACATTGGCGGCGAAGAGCAGGCGCTGTTCGGGCTTCTCGATCACGATGGGACCCCGTCGTGGAAAGTCGACGAATTCGCACGCATTGCGTCGGAATTCAAGCAGCTTTCGAAGTTGGGATTTCCCCGCGATGCCCGCCCCGAAGTGGCTATCGCCTACTCGTTCGATTCCTTCGTCGCTTCGCACCCGAACGGACCGTCCAGCACGACACGGCAATACTTCAAAACCCCTTATTCCCAACAGGTCGAAGGAGCGTTTGCGCCCCTGTTCCGCGCGAATCTGGACGTGGCCGTCATCAACGTGGGCAATCACGACCTCTCGCGGTATAAGCTCGTGATTGTGCCGGCCGATTACGTGATGGACGCTGCTGGAGCGAAGGCGCTGCGCGACTATGTGAGCGGCGGCGGCACGGTTCTCATGACGGCGTTGTCGGCGAAAGTCGACGAGCACGCCCAATGGTTCGAGACGCCTTTGCCCGGGGGCTTAAGCGACGTCTTCGGACTGAAGACCAACGAGTTCTATGAGGTGGAAGCTCCGTTGACCTTCGCATTGGATGGCGTATCCGTCGACAGTGGCGTGCGCTGGTATGAGGTGCTCGAGCCTTCAACGGCCACCGTGTTTTCGCGATTCACCAATACGCCAGATCGCTCTCCAACTGTCACGAGCAATCGGTTCGGCAAGGGCAACGCGATCTACCTGGCAACCGAATCTCAGGCGTCGGCCATCGGGCCCGTCCTGAACTCCATTTACAAGATGGCGGGCATTCAACCCGGCCCCAGTACTCCCGATGGAGTGTACGCGAGAGTGGTGGAGGGGCGAACCCTTTACGTGAACACCACGCAGCGGGAGCAGCGGATTCCCATCGAAGGGCGGCGCAAAGGAATGATCAGCGGCCGCATGTACGACGGAGTTGTAGTCCTGGGTCCGCAGGATGCCGATTTGATCCCCTGACCCGAACCTCGATTACGACAACAGTCCGGTAAGTCGCCTATCTCCCCCCATAACCGATTCAGGGGTTTCAGCGTAACGCCGCCCTCTGAACCCGTGGCGCGGAAGGTCTGTGGCGCGCAGCGATTCCGTGTAATCCAGACGAAATGTGTGCGGGAGACGATCCGGCGCAATGCGCATCATGTGCGCGCGATTGTAGTCCGCGGCCTGTTGGCAGGCGCCGGCCAGGAGCGTACCGGCGACGTGGCGTACGGCGTAGCGCGCAATCGCCGCCCGCGTGGCCGGTGTCCGAACCGGCAACGGCATATCACCGCTCCCCATGATCGAATCCGAGCACGACAACCTGACTCCCCAGAAAGGACGGGCCTGTCCCGCGCGAACGCGCGAAATACTCGATCTGCCGGTGAAGGGCGGCGAGTTCAAACCTATTACGATTCGGGTCCCATAAGCGTTTACGCTAAGGGCCTGCTTTCGCACTCGGGGCGTGCCCTGAACCAGTTGCTCGCCGCGGTATATTCATCCCAAAGTGCGGCGTAATTCCTGGATATGTCGTGATGAAGCTGGACTTCCCGAATACGTCCCTAGCGTGGCAGTTGGGCGTTGACGGCCAACGCGGCTGACGTGCTCGTCAGGCCGTCGTCGCGAGCCCGATTTGCGAGGGCGCGACGGCGGCGCCGACGGCGTAGATCCCGTTGTTGCGGCCGGTGTTGCCTCCCACGTAGGGGGAAGCCGCACCGCGTCCGCCGGCCGGTGCGGGCTGGGGCGCGGGACTGGTGGAGGCGACTGCGTCCGGCGCGGGCGCAGCGGTGTCCAGCTTGGCGGACGGTTCGACGGCGACGTAGATCATTTCGGGCTGGTCGCCGGGGATTTCGATTTTGTCCTTGCCGGAAGAAAGATCGAGCTTGCCTTCTTTGAGAACCACCGCGTTGTTGCGGCGAATGGTCCACTTATAAGAGTAAGTGGGTGCCGCCGGATCGGGCGCTACAGTCCAGCCTACGGTCTCGCCGACATTGTAGATGCCGCTGGAGTGATACGGCGTAAAGGTGAGCTGCTGCTCGATCGGCGCCCCCCGCTGCGCCAAACCGAATGGGGCTGCGGCCAGGACGGCGATTAGAAAACGTGCGCGCATGCGAATCATTTGTGGACCTCGCTCAGGGTGGCTGTGATCCCCTTAATCGGCCTATCGTCGGCGTCGAGAAAACGGGCGCAAAAATCGGTGGCGCCGCCGCCGTTGACAATGGCAGCGCGCACTACGTTCGGCCCCTTCTGGAGCGTGAGGCGCTTGGAAACTCCGTCGTCAATCACCGTCTGGCGATCGCCGTAAATCCCGATGACCTCCTTGCCGTTCACCCACCAGACCGATGCCGCATTGGAGCCGATGGCCAGCCGCACGCCGGACATCTCCCGCGGGCAGATGACGATAGTGACGGCCCAGAACAAAACGTCGGACGTCGGCTTGCCCAGTGCGTGAGCAAAGTGATAGAGGTTGAGGTTGTAAAGCTTCGTGTCGAGGGCATACCAGGTGAGCTCGCTGGCGCCCACGGTTACCTTATCGCCGTCATGCGGAATGACCGTGAACTGGTTGGGAAAATACTCCTTCTTGACGGCGGTCTGGACGATGTTGTCCGTGAGTCCGTTAGCGGGGATGGGCTCCAGCACGAGCCAGCGCTGGATGAAGCCACCGGCGTCGGGAGCTCTTTCCGGTGTGGCCGGCTTCGTCAGCGTGGGCCAGGACACTTGAGCCGCGGTGGCGGCAACGGCCAGGAGCGCGAGTGTCGGCAGGTAGTACTTACGGAACGCATTCATGGGAGACTCTCCTGAGCCTACGGCGTCTTGAACAACCAGCGCTGTCTGTCGCTCTTAGGATCGAACTTAGCCAGCGTCGCGAAACTGCTGCCCACGGCCGACAGAACCAGCGGTTCTTTGGAATACAGAACCAGCGGTTCTTTGGAATTCGGAACCGACTTCGGCATGATGCGCCAGGAGCCGTCGGCTAGCTGGTCCATCCGCCACAGTTGTTCGGGCCCGCCGTTGAAGGCCGGGAGGACAACCAGTTCCGCGTCCGGTGTGGCGGCCAGCGCACGGTCGGTGCCGGCGATGGTGATCTTGAAATACGGCGATCCGGGGTAGCCGCCGGCGTCGGGGACGGCGGTAAGCGCCCACTTCTGCTGGGCCTGGCAGAGGTACGTGGCCATGCGAGTGTCAACGTTGCCCGTGGGCCAGTTCGTCGAGACCTGCGCGACTTCCTGCGGCGGAATCGGAGTGCCCGTGCCACCGAACATTCCTCGCCCGGGCCCGCCCGGTGTGCCACCAGGCGCCGCTCCGCCAGCAGGAGGTGCCGCACCGCGGCCTCTGCCACCCCGCGCCCGGGGTCCACCGACCGGCACGCCCTCTACGGCCAGCTCGAGCGCCGTCCCGGTGCGCACGGACTCCAGCTCATACATACCTTCCTTCAGATTCTCGCCGGCGACGGGCCAGCCGTCTCTCCATAGCAACGGGCGAATATCGAGTACGCTGGCGCCTCCCCTTTCGAGGTCGGCTTCCCAGTGCAGGGAGAACTTCTGCACGCCGTCGCCAAGATCGAGGAGACCGAAATGCCCGGGACCGACCACACGGCCACCGGAACCAATCAGTAGCTTGCCGCCGCCTTGGATCATATCGACGCCGTCGGCATCGAGGTAGGGACCGGTGACGTTCTTCGAGCGGCCGAGACGGATGTTGTAGCCGGAGTCCGCCCCGCGGCAGCAACTTCCATGCGTCGCCAGCAGGTAATACCAGCCATCGTGGTACATCATGTCGGAGGCTTCGCAGTTGATGGCCAGGTTGTGCGGTTGATCGTTCGGGTTGATGCGCTTGCCGGTCTTGGGATCGAGTTGGACCAGCCGGATGTAGCCGAAATAGGAGCCGTAGGTGAGCCAAAGCTTGCCGTCGGTGGGATCCAGAAATATGCCCGGATCGATGGCATTGGAGTCTTCTACGCCATCGGACGATGCCACCACGCCGCCTTCCTCCCATTTATACTCGGGAGAACTTGGGTCGAGGGTCTTGCTCCAGATCATGTTGACGGCGGCCTTCGGCTGCGCGCCAATGTTCGCGGCGACATATACGTAGTAACGATCTCCAATGTGGATCACGTCGGGGGCTAGTCCGCGGCGCGGGAGCGCCGTCCCGGAACGCCAAGTCCAACCGTCATCGGAGACAAGGGACGAACCGCCGGTGCCGTAGGTGTAGTATTTGCCGTCGCACATGACGATAGTGGAAGGGTCGTGGATCCCGATTTGGCCGTCCAGTGCAAAGGCGAGCGTGGCCAGCGCGAGAATTGTCGCGAACAGAGCGTATTTCATAAAGGCGGATAGCTGCTTGGCTGCGCAGAATTTTATCAATCTTCGAAGAGGAACGCAATCGATTGCAGGGATCGCTTGCACTGCCTTCTGAGCAGCCTATGAATTTTGAAGAGGATTAGATGTAATCGATTGCATCGAGGCCTTCACAGCCTGAAAGAGAAGTCCGCAGGCGCCTGGACCCAGCCGGCCAAAAACACCGCGGTGTATGCGCACGACATGAATCGTCGCTGTAGCGCGGGTCTCCGACGGTCTTCGCCAATTGGGACCACTGCGATCAAGCTCGAAAATAAAGGCATGGCGCATAACGATTCCCCGCTGCTGTCGTTCGGATCAACAACGTACACGCTTGCAAAACTAGGTTGACTGCGTGGCGTGCCCGTGGTATCCCTGTTTCCAGACCCGAATAGCGACTACACAATGTCGTGCGCGCCGGGTGGTCATCGCACCGCGCACCCAAACAAAGGAGATTGTATGAAAGCCGCGTTTGCTTTAGTGCTGTTGGGCGGCGGAATGTGCTGGGCCCAGACTGCCGACGATTGTAAGCCTTCCGCGTTGAACATTCCCGAAGCCAAATACCCGTGTGTCTATCCCGACAACCGCGCGACGTTCCGCGTGGTAGCTCCGGACGCCCAAAAGCTGTCGGTCCGGATGGGCCGTGGATTCGATATGACGAAAGGTCCGGATGGCGTATGGAGTGTCACTACTACGCCACTGGTGGTGGGCTTCCACTATTACACCTTGCAGATCGATGGCGCCACGGTGGCAGATCCATCGACCATGACGTTCTTCGGCTCGGGATGGCAGAACAGCGGAATCGAGATTCCCGAGCCCGATGCGGACGCGAGCTATTACCAGGCGAAAGATGTACCGCACGGGCATGTGAGCGAGCAGTGGTATTTCTCGAAAGTGACCAACAAGTGGCGCAGGTGCTTCGTCTACACCCCGCCGGACTATGGGACAAATCTCAAGGCGCGCTACCCGGTATTGTATTTGCAGCATGGCTGGGGTGAAGACGAGACCGGCTGGTCTACCCAGGGGCACGTGGATTACATCATGGATAACCTGATCGCGGCCAAGAAGGCCAAGCCGATGCTCATCGTGATGGACAATCTGAATGCCGTCAAGCCGGGTCAAAGCGCCAGCCTGTTTGCGGCTCGCGGCATGGTCCCCGCCCCCGGCGCCGCTCCGGCGACGCCCCCCGCACAGCCGGGGCGTGGCGCCGCGCCTGGCGGGCGAGGTGGCGGGTTCGACCTTTCGACCTTCACCGACATGATGTTCACCGATTTGATTCCCAGCATTGAGCGCACTTATCGGGCGCTTCCGGGGCGCGAGAACCGCGCGATGGCGGGGCTCTCCATGGGCGGCATGCAGACGTTCACCACCGCGCTCAATAGCCTCGATAAGTTTGCTTACCTGGGCGGCTTCAGCGGAAGCTGCGGGGGCAGGGGCGGCACCTTCGATCCCAAGACGACTTGCGGCGGTGCCTTCGCCGATCCGGCGGCATTCAACAAGAAGGTCAAGGTTCTGTTCCTCGGAATCGGGTCGGTCGAGGGTCCGGGAACGAAGCAATTCAGCGATGCGCTGACCGGCGCCGGCGTTCACAATGTGTATTTCGAGTCGCCCGGCACCGCCCACGAATGGCTCACCTGGCGGCGGTGCCTCAACGACTTCGCTCCGCGGCTTTTCAGGTAGGCGATCCAGCAAAACAGTGGTTAGAGGGGCGCGTTGCGAGGAGGGCGCCCCACACCGCACTCGGTTGGACGGTTTACTCCGCTCGGGACGCTGAAGTCGGCGTGGCGTGGGTACCCTCGCCCACGGCCCGGCGGGACCGCATCACAGTGCTACAGACAATTAGCCGGGACAGGACGCTACTATTGTGCCGCCGCGCGGGCGAACTCGATGGTGTAAACATGCCCCGCTTTGACGCTTACGCGCGCCAATGAATCGGCCACCGTGGGCGCCGGAAGCGCCGTGCGGCTGTCCCGTATGCTCCGAATGCCAACGCCGGGAGCGATCCTGAGTTGCTGGACGCTGTCCACCGAGGGCTTGAGTACCGCGCTAGTGGGCAGCCCGTCCGACCAGACCAGATCGATCTCTACTCCTCCGCGGGCGCGCAGCCCGCTCACCTTGCCGGTGCTCCACGCCTTGGGCAACGCCGGAAGCAGCTCGATTTCGCCGGCATGGCTCTGCACGAGCATCTCGGCGATGGCGGCAGTGGCGCCGAAGTTTCCGTCGATCTGGAACGGCGGGTGATTGTCGAAGAGGTTGGGCAGCGTGGAATTGCGGAACAGCGCCAGCAGGTTTTCGTAAGCCTTGTCGCTGTCCGCCAGCCGCGTCCAGAAGTTGATGATCCAGGCACGGCTCCAGCCGGTGTGGCCGCCGCCGTTGGCTAAACGGCGGTCGAGAGTGGCGCGCGCGGCTTTCGCCAGATCGGGCGTTTTCTGCCGGGTGATCTGATTGCCCGGGTATAGGGCGAACAGGTGCGACATGTGGCGATGGCCGGGTTCGGTCTCGTCGTAGTCTTCGGGCCATTCCATGATCTGGCCCCACTTGCCGATGCGCAGCGGCAGCAGCTGATCGCGCGCCGCCGCTACCTTGGCGCGGAAATCGGCATCGATCCCGAGGGTCTGGCTGGCTTCGATCACCCGCCCGAAAAGCGCATACAGGATTTCGGTGTCCATGGTCGGCCCCATGGTCATCGACGCCTTCTCGCCCGATGCCATCTTGTAGGTATTCTCCGGCGAGATCGACGGACCGGTCACCAGATGGCCTTTGCCGTCCGGGACCAGGTAATCGAGGAAGAACTGCGCCGCCTCCTTCATTAGCGGATAGCCGCGGTCGGCGAGGAATTTACGATCGCGCGTGAAGTCGTAATGCTCCGCCAGGTGAAGCGACAGC
>Ga0182030_10009476_pt1 | contig 19927 bp, 12 predicted proteins | sample 812S3MmetaG_FD_121299 | JGI IMG/M metagenome (GOLD analysis project Ga0182030, IMG submission 121299) | Permafrost microbial communities from Stordalen Mire, Sweden - 812S3M metaG (Illumina Assembly) | ecosystem: Environmental > Terrestrial > Soil > Wetlands > Permafrost | place: Sweden... | reverse complement strand
CTGGCGCAACAGCCGTGGCTTTGAGTTGCAGCACCAGGAACTGTGGCGCGAACTCCTCGCACTCAGCGCACCACGAACGATTTGTTGGCGATGGATCAGAGGACACAGCGGCCACCCAATCCAATCACGCGCCGATGCACTGGCCTACCAGGCGGCCAGAGCCGTTGCCGTTCAAGAACGAATTGCCGCATGATGCTGCTGGTAAACCACATCTTCAATAGAGGAGAAAATCATGGCAACGATTGCTGAAAAGAATTCGCTTTTTGAGATCGACGCAGAACTGGATGGCCTTCTCGATGAGATTGAGGAGCAAACTGCACAGGGCGGCGAACCTGACGAGGAGATCGTCGCCCGTTTCCAGCAATTCTGTTCGGCCCACGGTGAAAAGGTGGACCGGATCGGGCGCTTCCTTTGCCGGATGGAAGCGCGTGAGCAGTTTTGCCGCGCCGAAGTTGTCCGACTTAGCGATCGGGCCCGTGCCGCTGCGGGCAAGGTGGAGCGAACGAAGAACATGGTCCTCTACTACCTGATGAGCCGCGAGCTTAAAGCGATCGAGGGACGCGAGTTCACCCTGCGCGCCCAGAAGAACAGTCAGGACTCGGTACGGATTACCGATGAAGCAGCGCTGCCAATTACCTATCGCAAGATCGAAGCCCGCATCGGCGGCGTCCTCTGGGAAACGGTTCTCGCAAATCTTCCCGATGAGCTTAGCAGAATGCTCGAGAACACAGCGGAAGCGTCAAGGCCAGACACCGACACGATCAAGGCAGCCATTCAGCGAGAAGAAGAGGTTTCCGGGGCTGAATTGCGACGCGGATGGCACCTGAGAATCAAATAAAAGAGGATACATCCTCTGAGAACATGAATTTCTCAGAGTCTGGGCTTCCGAGCATTTATGACGAAGCAGCAAGCAAGATCGTACGGCTATGGAAGTGAGCGCCAAGGCCCGGGAGCGCGCGCGGCTCCATGACGAGGGTTACGCACTCGCAACCGCGCAGAACGCCGCAGCAGCGGCGGCGCGTGGCAGTCGGGCGGGCAGGGGCTAGTGCTAAGGCAGACCTGCTAGGCCTGGGCCTATTTGGAAGCTCGCGGGGGAGGAGTGGGCAACCGCAAGCGCGGTCCCTCACCTCCCGGATTGATGTGTGCGCGCCAATCCGCCTCAAGGACATCCTTATCCTCGTCTAGGCCCAATAGATACCGCCACAGTCGTCTGGCAAGTTTTTCTGCCGAGACAGTATTCGCCATTCGCTTTGTAGCGGAATTCCAAAGAACCCCCTTCCACGGAGAAGAGTCCAGATCGTGAAACTTTGAAACTACGGCCCGCAAGTGCTGGACGCTAGTCTTAGGCGCAGAGCCGACTGCACCCACGAATGCCGTGATACCAATCGGACGAACAAGGATATGGCCACCATCAGAAGTACGCAGCTTGTCGACGGTTGCGTCCGGATCTAACAAAGCCTTCCACGGCTCAACTGCTTCGATCATCTTGTCCCAAAGGGTTGAGATTTCCGTAAAGGCGGACTCTAGACTGTCAAAACTCGGAATCTGTTGGTCGTGAGAAAACTCACTCACAAGGTCTTCGGGCAAGAGGTGCTGATTGCATTTCCGAAATGACTCGATCGCCATCAAATAATTTCGATCAGCTGCCGACATTGCATTACCTGCGGCAATCTTTGGTTTGCCATTGCTTCCGATTACCATCACCTTGATTCGCATCTTGAACAGACGATGTTCACGGATCAACCGGCGAGTGACAATTGCAACGCCGTTATCTTCACTCATGGCGGTATGCGTCGCGGGCGAGGTCTTTTTGGCGTACCGATTAACTGTCGTGAAAAGTCGGCGTGCGCGGGTCAACCCGATTTTGTCTTTGTCATGGCAAATGACGATCATCGAAACCTGATCGGCTTTGTACCGTTCAGGATCTCTCTTTTGCTCAATTATGTATGCAGCCAGTCGGTGCTGCCCATCCAGCGCGTAATACTGTTCGGTTCCGTCGAACTGCAGGACACCAACTCGATCTTCAATTTGATCCAACAATGAGGTGTCACCGAGCTTGATCTGACGAAAGCGCGGTTTCCCATCATATGCAGCAACTATGAGAGAACCAAAGAACCGTTGCTCGTTCGTTCGGAGATAGTCCGCAATAACCTTAGCGCGGTCTGAAACTTCGCGCTGAATCATCGTATCTAGACCCTGGTTCGGAGATACTTCTTCCGCGAAGTGAACGTATTGGACCAAGTCGGCGACACCCATCACGGTAACGTAATAGGTCCAATCGCCCATGGTCCCCTTAACGCAGGGGAAATAGGTCGTTTTCATGCGGTGAGCCTCCCTTTCAGTTCCAGTTGCGTATTGCAAAATGGAGTCAGATTGTCCTTAAGAAGAGCCTCCGCTTCCGTAAGCTCATTCTTGGGAACTGGCGTGTAGTGAAAATGAAGATAGCCATCGAACTCATTTAGAACAAGGACAACCCGCTCGCGCGGGTTTGCACACTTGCCTGCCTTCTCCTGGAGGTACTCAGAGTATCGCTTCCGTAGGTTCGTGGCTTTCCCTACATAGACAATGTAGGAGTGGTCCTTCAGATCTCCGCAATAGGGACCGACGACAAACATGTATATGCCGGACGACGCGGGCAGAACGGGCGGAGGGCTCGTGAACGGAACCACTTGCCATTTCCTGCCCTTGTAATAGGCGGCCAACTTTGGACAGCTCCAGAGCTGCGGATATAGCTTGAACTCATACAATCCCTCCCTCTTTGCCTTAATGTCGGCAAGAATGGGATTACCGGCTGGCACTGCTCCATAGCGGCCCATCTATGCGTTCTCCTGTTTGTTGCGCATGGAAGGATCCGACGATCCAACCGCGTCCGCGAATTCGCACAGAAAACGGTCAACCTCTTGCTCTGTCGATTCAATGGACAGGCTCAATCGAATGCAGCTTCTCGCTTGCTCATAACCCAAGCCATGAGCGAGCGCTACATAGGATGGCTTGCGGGCACCGTATGAGCAGGCTGAGCCAGCGGAGATTGCGATGCCTCTTGCAGCCAAATGATCGACTAAGTGTTCCGCCTCGACACCAGGAAGACAGATGTTCAATGTAGTCGGAAGCCTTGTGACAGAAGCTCCCAAGACATAAGCGTCCGCGTATAAAGCGAGTATGCCAGACTCCAAGCGGTCCCGGAGTAGGCCCACCTCAAACAACTGCGCAGATGACTTCAAGATTGTTGAAAGCGCTGCGACCATCCCCACCAGTGATGCTGGATTTTCGGTCCCAGGTCTGAGTCTGTTTTGCTGTCCTCCGCCATAAAGAATCGGCGCAAGAGAGTCCGCGTCCCGGATAAATAGCGCGCCAACGCCTTTTGGGCCATGAAATTTGTGCGCTGAAAGAGATAGCAAGTCTATATCCGCAAGCTCGTCAGACAGGTCAACTGGACTTTTCCCGACCGCCTGAGTAGCATCAGTGTGCACCAATATTCCGGGATCATACTTCTTCACAGTATTCGCTAACTCCCTTAACGGCTGGATAGCACCCGTTTCATTGTTCGCGAGCATAACGGAAACTAGTAGCGTATCCGGACAAAGCACATGACGGAGATCACTGGCCTGAACAACGCCGCTAGGGGATACAGGTAGAATGTCGAGCCGGTAGCCGTCAGCCCTGAGAGAGTCGGCAACCTCCATTACAGAAGGATGCTCGATCGACGAGACAACGACGTGACGACGAGCGGGATTGGCGCGCGCGGCGCCAAGTAGAGCGAGATTATTGCTCTCGGTGGCACCGGACGTAATAATGAACTGGGCGCCCTCATCGGCGCGCAATGACTTGGCGAGGATGGATTTCTGAGCACTAACCGCTCTTGCGACACCACCGAACTGCGCGATCGCTGAAGCCGGATTAGCGAAATCGCGGGTAAGAAACGGTCGCATAGCCTCGACAGTGCTCTCGAAAACGCGCGTTGTCGAATTGTTATCGAAATAGATCATAAGCGGATACAAGCAGCCTTACTCGCGCGACGGCGACAAAAACACCTGGCTCAGGTGCCATTGCAGGTAATCGATTTGTGGTTTGTACGATTCACGATTCGGTCTCAGTATAGGCTTTCTGTGAAATCTGCCCAAATGTTCATGGAATCCCTCTGAGCCATAGACTCTTTCGGAGACAACAATGCACCCGCCTGCATCCACTGTAAATGCACCACGATCAAATAATTTGTGATGCAAGGAGCAAAGGGACAAACCGTTCTCTTGGGTATCCGGTCCCCCGGCCTGATGCCACTTTATGTGTGCGGCTTCCAAAGCCACCACTACATTGCCGATTCTGACATTGAAACCGCAAACAGCGCAGCGATACTCATACGCAGACAAGACTTTGCTCCTGAATTCGGGGTCTCGATCATTGCTTTTCGGAGCCGCTGGTGCTGTTGACAATCCCAAGGCTTCAAGGATGTCTTCTTGTACGGTCTCCGGGAAGTGAGAATTAAGGAGCTCAACTATGACCTTGAATCGTAGCCCTTGGCGAGTCCTTAGTGCTTGGTAGATATCGGGGAGGAATCCTCCTTGTGCATCGCAGCGGATCAGAGCTGCTCTGGTCGGATATCCATTCGGTGGCTTAGGCAGTGGTAAGTTGGTCTGACATTCCCAAACATTATTATCATGCTGGAGAGCCCAAAATGGATACTCGGGATGGCAGACCTTTCTGGGTGGACCGAATTCCGTTAGAAGATCTTGGAGAGGCTTCTCAATAACCCTGAAAGCCAACAATCGGATGTCTCGGATGGTTAGTTGTGAGATCGCGAGGAGACATAGCAACGGCTTATGCGGCGCTCGCTCGCCTCCCTTCCTCCAAATTGTGAGGGAGCGAAACCGCTCAGCAATTTCATCGTCCGTCAATGTAGTCATTCGCGAACCTCAGCTAGTCGACCGTACTGAAGACGAATGAGACGCACGAGCTCAGGAATAGTGTGTTCCATGTCGATGAAAGGAACTTGTGCAAACACCGCGTCGGGCGCGTCGCCTGTTTTCGCCAGCATGTGCCCCCTACCAAGCAGGCGCTCCGCACCGGAGTTCTTGACGCCCATGGCGATTTCTGCGGTCGCAGCGTTATCGACCTTAAGGATTAGGCGGTTTCCAAGCTGTGAGCGAAGCTGCATCGGCATTACGTCCTTGTCAGGGCGTTGGGCAGCAAACATAAGAAATATTCCTGCAGCCCTGGCTTTTACGCTTAGGCGCCCAACAATATCCGGCACATGCTCTCTGTACTCATCTGTCTGCATCCAGTCAGCGAATTCGTCATGAATAATCCACAGGGTCGGCAACGGCTCACCCGTTGCGCGACGGTATGCGTGGATGTTTGGCACCCTTCCCGCCTTGAAAAGCTCATATCGGCGGTTCATTTCTCCGACGAGACCGCCGAGCATAGTTATGGCAGCTTCCGGCGCATCAATAATTCCCCCGGAACCCGCGATTACATGCGGCAATTCGTCCAGCGGGCGGTAATCCACACCGAACTTCGGATCGATAAGATAAATGTGAGCCTCGTCAGGAGTACGTGTCGCAGCAATGCTCAGAATCAGATTCTGCATCAGTACTGACTTGCCGCTACCTGTGATTCCGGCGACGAGAGTGTGAGGCTGATTGAGGGGGTCTAGCAATAGGGGTTGCCCGTCCTCCTCGCGAATTCCCACGCAGAGTTTTTCACCCAACGTTTGCTGGCTGTAACTCTTGAGGTAGGCCAGAAGTACTGGCTCCGTATGTAGGACCTGTCGATTAGGGCGTTCTACAGCAACAGACACCCGTCCCGACTCGGGCGTAGTGTTGATGATTTTGAGCCCTTCCGAAGTGTAGATTTCGTCTGTGCGAGCCTCGATCGCTGGAACAGTGAGATCCTTAGAACCTTGCAACTTAATGATCCCGGAATTGGGAGTCAGAATCGGCTCGAAGCCTTCCGCAACCCGCGCTGATAGGCCGCGAGCCACGAGGGCCTGGCGTAGTTGGATGGTGACTGATTCAAGCCATGCCATTCCATCTTCCTCAGACGTCTGATACATCGCAGCCCGAGATTCGAGAAAGGATATCAGTGTCGTGGCCACCTGTTCTGGTTCCCGGTTGGGCGAGGCACCCACAGAAATAGTGGGTTGGTTAGCTGAACCTGTGACCGGGTCAGCACTTGAGACCGGACCTGTTGTAAGCCCATTCACGGATACGCTCTCACCGCGCCCCGCGCCGGTGAGAGAAGCCGTATTCGAATCGAGCCTCTGTTCTTCAGGCTTGCTGCGGGGTTTGGAAGCCAGGCTATAGAGTCTTGACTTGCCGAATGCAGGATGACCATTACGAAGACGCAATGAGGCGGTAGCCTGAAAGTCGTCGCGGCTATATTGAAGTATCAGCTCGCGCACCTGGCTCGGGCCGAATATCTCCTGGAGTGCATCGAGTTGAGTCCGTCCCCTTGTAGCGGTGACTCCTTTGACGCACGAAACCTGCAAGGGCACGTCTTGCGGTTCATTGATAAAGATGTGCGAGTAACCCCAGATACTCACGGAACACTGTCGCTTCCGTATTGCGCGTCGCCATGCTGCGGTATCAAGGGAAGGCACGCCCGGCGCAACTTCGGTCTGAGAAACAAGAAGATCAGAAAGGCGAGCCAGCCAAATGTCTTGGTCGATAGTGCGTGTCTCGCCATCCATCGCCTCGGTCATTTGAGAAAGCGTATCTACCAGTTGCTTGGCTGACGTGGTGGTAGCCGCCGCAAGGCCATCATGCGTAACGAACTTCGCCTCTGTCACGATGATGTCGAGGTGCTTGGTGCCATCTAGGTTTGTCTTGGGCGCAAGGACAAGCAAATCCGCAATATTTGCACCCTCCTTTTTTCCGAGCCATTCGCTGTAGTCGTCGAGAAAACACCATGCGATGGACCGCGACGTGCCCAGCTCGGATTGCACCAAGTAGCGCGAGAGCACCATGCCAAGGAGCTCGTTTGTGTTATTGGCGCGCCGCGCTGCTTTCAGTACGAGGCCTCCGGAAAGCTTGTTCGCGTCTTGTATGAAACGCTTCCACAAGACCTCAATAAACTCATCCGCTATATCCGATGCCAAAAGAACCTTGAGCTTTTCCTTAAGAGTATTGACTAAGAGCGTTTCCCTCGCTTGAGAGGAAATTACGAGATTCCGACCTTGAGTCGCAGACTGGATATAACGAATTACCTTGACATGCCGTGCTTCCAGAAGTTTTCTGTCCAGCAATTCGTCCTGGTTCACGACCCAAGTTGCAAGTTCATGTGTTTCCCTGAAAATTCGATCAACGCTTTGATCGTCGAAATCAAGCGATCTCATCAAAACGGGGCATTTGTCTACTGCCCATGCTTCATCCGCACCATTGGCGCATAGCACCGCGAGTGAATAGAGATACGACCAACCTGCCTCGGTCTGAGCTGGGCATACAAGCTGGAGACGGACCCTCCTGTCACCCTCTCGCACCGGAAGGCGGCGGCTCCACTGGTGAGGTTGGAGGTCTCTTGGGCTGACCGTCTCACGCTGCAGCCATTCCCATACGGGTTTTGACTCCCTGGAGATTTGATCGCGACAATAGGCGATATCGACAGGCTGGGTCCGCCCCTCTCGACGCAATCTATTTGCAGCGGTGATGTTTACCCGGACTTTGGCAAGAAAATCACCGGAAAGTTCTGTGGGATCTGCTTCGGTGTCTACCCCGCGGGCTACCAGATCGCTATAAATCTGCCGGAGATGTTTCTCATCTCGGTGCATTAGGAGGACCTGGCAGGTAATTTTATTCTCCTCTCGCTTCGAGTTGATTCGGTTAACTGAATCGACAACGGCGGTGGGAAGGTCCGGCGAGTCGCAGTTATAGAGAAGAATAGAGAAGTTGTCTCGTTCGTGCGGCTGAAGCCGGAGATACTCGATCATCTCGCGCTCTATCGTCGCCGCAGCCTTCATAGAATCGTCATCGAGCGCTGGCATTGCCGATTCGCTTGAAGGATCAGGTGGCTGGTGGAGCGTATATGCGTCAAAAGCCTGCGTGACAATGCGTGGCGATGCCTGTGCGTTCTCCCACACGACGGTCATTTCCGGATAGAGTGGTTGACAGAGTAGCTGCTCAACCTCACGAAAGAAAAGCGCACCGCTGCCACCATCCGAAAATGGCGGTCGATCAATCCCGAGCAATTGGTCGAGAAGTTCAAGAATCTGCTGACGACGGGCGGCAGCCGCTTCCATTCGTAAGGGATGCCACGGGCAGACCACAGCCATGGGTGGGCGTCTGCCGAAACGGTCGACCTGAACCAAACCTACTCGCAGAATGACGCGCAAGAGTTGTCTTCTTGCGTCCTCATGCCCGACTTGATTGATGGTGAGCAGGAGTGAACGGTATGCCGAAGCTAGCGGCGAAACGTCATCGATAGCAAGTGCGCTCTTACACAGTGCAACGACGGCCGTGTTATAGAGCAACTCGAAACTGCTGAAAGTTTCTGCAAGTTCGGTTACTTGGATGGGAAGAAGCCAGTGCCGGGAAACTGCGTCATTGAGAACCTGTTTCCAGGCCGATGCGAGAGACTTGATTCGATCCTGAGCTGGTACAAACGCCCCCCGGCCACCTCCCCTCCTCCCATCAGCAAAGCCTTCCACGTTTTCAAGGGACAGCGATACTGGACTGCCCTTGCGACCGACAACTTCATACTCGGCCACGCACTCAACCAGGGTTGTGCCACGATGTGCATGGTAGCGGCAAATAGCGTCAAAGTCTGCACCCTCCTGGCCAAGGACGGACCCAACGGGAAACTTCCAGGCTAGTGATAGCGTCGCGACCTTCCGATCAGTTCCACCTCGTTTCTTCTGAAAAATTGAAACAAGAAAATTGAGCCTTGTTGATTTGCCGCTCTTGTTCGAGCCTTTGAATTTCGTTTTGTTCTTGATCTTAGGAAGAACGGCCTGACTATACTTGCAAATCAGTGTGTCCCTGAATTGAACTCGCTTTTTTGTCTGGTCCTCAAGGGAGCCATATGCGCGTTCGAAATATTCGCAGGCGCGCTGGTTCATCTCGATAAAGCTGTTCGGCTTCGACTGCTTCTTGGCCTCAATAACAATATAGGCGGCATCCGTTGATGAGAGACCCCGAATAGAGCGTTGAAGGCACTCGAAAATCCCAACGAAGAGATCGGAACACTCGATTCTCTTTCCGTGAACGAAGTCCTCCCATTCGAGAAAAAGGCTGATGTCTTTCTCAATCGCTTCTGCCCGCCGGACAAAGAAATCTCTAAATTCCTCCGGCGCAGAGCCTGCCTTCCGAGCAACTTTTCTAAGCGCCTGGATCACAAGCTCATCATCTGGAGTCGGGGTTATCGCCTCAGCTTCCAGGGCGTCACGTGTGCGCTGAGAGAAATCTTTGGATGATGACTTTCTTGCTTTCTCGAAACAATAGTTCGTCCAATTCCAATCGAACTTGAACAGCAACTGCTCTGTGTAAAAGTTGCGCGCACCGTCAGAGTTGATGTAAGCCTGAAATGCATCCAGGATCGGTTCAGGTATCGGGGGCTGTTGCTCTTCGGACCGGAGCTGCACCAACCGTTTCCGGAGCAGGTCCGTATCGAGCAACTCTTGCATTGATCCCCGTTTTTCGAGGTAGCACTCACGGTCATAGTGGCTACGAAACTTTGCCGCCCATTGAGAAGGTTGTGCCATCTTCGCTGCATTCAGTGAACTGAAGCAGTCTTCAAAGAGCGGAAGGCCAATGATTGGCAGGGCTTTCCCGGCAGCTCTACCGAGCGGCTCACTACTGGCACTTGAAAGGACGGCCGTAAGGAAATCTCCCACTTTAGCTGTGGGGCAACGGCGAGTCTCAAATAATCCTTTCAGCATCGCCTCGACCTGCTTGAGATCCTCAGGAAGAAGATTCAGGCCCGCCTTCCTTGCAACAAAATCAACCCAGATGTGGGCGATGGATTTGTCCTTCAGATCGGACGCATCGGTCCGGTCGCTGTCTGCGAGTGAGGCTTCCGCGTCTGCTTCCAGTTCAGCCGTGAGAGTGATCGAACCATCTCTCTCCCGGTTACGGACATTGACCGATGATTCCGTTGTTGTATAAAGCGCAGGAATGCCGTGCGACCGAAGTTCAAACTCAGGAAACTGGATGCGTAGCCTCGAAGCTCTTTCGCCTGCATCGATACGCGCCAGGATGAATCCCGCCAGTTGCTCCGCTGAGAAGCCTGACAGAACATGGAATGCTCCCCGAAAGTCAGGGTCGTCTTCAAGCTGAGGCTTGAATTTCCCCAGAACATATTCAAGAGCTATGGCCCCTACGAGGGCATCTGAAGGATCGACGGTCATGTGAGCGACTCCATAGGGTTGAGAATGTAGATGCACGCGTCGCTCATGCGCTGGGCGAGGCCCATGCCGATTAGGTGTTGACTAAATCTGTCTCGGTTCTTCTTGAAGTCAGAGTCGTCAAAGCGGATTGGTAGGACATCCTGTTTCGCCTCTACCTGTCCAATCACCAGTCGGTAGCGGCTATGTAGGTGACGCAGAAATGCGCTCTCTTCCATCGGTGAAGAAACATTCGCGAGAACCAGTGCGCGGAGTAACTCATCGGTAGGAGCGTAGCGAAGTCGATTCGTCCCGCGTCTGGATGCCAGGCCACAACCGGTCGCAAGTGATGTCAGTCCATCTGCGGTGCCCTTGTGATAGAGCTGTTGGGCAAAACTGTAGACCTTCTCAACAAGCTTATTGTGGTCGTGTGCTTCCAGGGGCTTCTTAAGGGACACCGTGTTGGCAAGATGCTCCATGAGGTAGTCTTTTTTCGCCTGGTCGTCAATCAATGGGTCCGAAAGTCTATTTTCGAGTTCCGGATCGGAAAAAACCTTGAGATCAAGGAACTTCTTAACGGCCCGACTACCGAGCCCATCGTTTGAGAGGTAGGATTCGCTGGCAGCCCTGCGTACGAGATCGATCCGGGGAGCCAGAATTTCGCAAACGATGGCTGGCAGTCCGGTACTTCCCGACCAGTTATTCGCCGTCTCGATGCCGTAGAGGTATAGGTGAAAGCCCAGCAACGGCCCCAAGAATTGAAATGCGTCCTGGTCAGGAAGGTTAAGCGCGAGGACGGCAGCTACATCTTCAGCCATTCGGTCGAACGCGGGGTGCGTTATATAAGGGAGGTATGTTCCACCTTTCCGGGAGCCACGATCCGGTTCTGAATCTGACAGAAGACGCATAACTAGGCGATTTCGGGAGGTGCTGGGATCAAAGGAGGGCGATAGGCGATCCCGTATCTTGTCGCGCAAGGGGGCAGAAGCGCGCGAAAGCATGAGGTATGCCATCTCTCCTGTTCTGGTAAATACACGCCTCGTCAGCTCAAAGCCCTCACCCTTCACAAGGATCGCTTCATAGAGTGCCGCAGGGCCGATTGGAAACACGAATTGGGTTGTCCAACCTCGTTCACTGCCTTGGTCCACGGTGATTCTCCGGAGGAGGCGAATTACTCCGACGAGTTCGGTGAATGTATCGAAGCGCTTGCGGAGATAAGAAAAATCCGCCGCAAGATGATCTCCAAGAGCCGCGTTTTCATTCATCACTTGCAGCCATTGCCTCCACCCATCCTCGTCGCTACCTTGAGCGTTACGCAGGATCTCCTCCATTCTTGGGTTGTTAAAAAGGAGATTGCGCAACTGTAGAGAGCGGTTGGCGGCGTACTCCGGGTTTTCTCCGGGGCGCGTTTCGGCAAAGAGCTTGCCTTCACGATACATTCCCTCAGCCATGCCGAGGAACTCCAAGAGCAGGGCTGAGAACGGCTGGCGCTCGAGCCGATGTCCCCAGATCGCCTCTGCAATCCATGCGTCATTGCTCGCTTTTGAACCGTAGTAAGGTTCGATGTTGGCTGACGAAATCATTGCTCCACCAAATGGACAGGCAACTTGTGAATGGTGCCGCCCGTGTGCACCTGAATAAGATGTAGCGACCGTGAATTGGCCTTAAGCTGAAGATCGCGAAGGCAGCGCTGCTTGAGCGACAGAAAATCGGTGCATGATTCACGCGAAAAACTTGAGGGCATGGCACCGTCGGCGACGCGGCACAGAAATTCGAATCGGGGCAAGGTTAAGGCAAAGCGGAAATCTCTTCCATTGCTGCGAATCAGGACCTCTGGGGCACAACCCGTCTGCTTCGCTGTGATCTCAAGCCCCGGTGGGTCTGAGTCAAGCTCCACTTGCGACAGGTAAATATCGCTTACTGGCGAGGTGGTCAGGTCGAGTCCCGTTGTCAGATATACTTCGTTGGCATGCTCCGCCAAGAGCAACCCAGTCCATATCCGATTAAGTCCGGAGGCAATTCTCCTCAGATGCAGACGCGCAGGTGATTGACCTAATTCGAGCGGTCGCAGTATCTCGTCAAGATACTCTCGTGCATGATGGAAGACAGATGTTTTCCATAATGAAAAGGCCTGAAGTTGGGCCTCGGAGGCATGGAGGAACACGCGGCGCCGTTCGGAAGCCAGTTCGGATAGGAATAATTCAGTTTCATCTTCAGTGCAGATGTCGCCGCGAATATAGCGCCTCAGTAGATTCTCAAAGTCTGGGTTACGCTGGAGAAAGGGATCAGATGCAATCAAACTGTGGTATGCGGCTTTGAGATCTTGATCCCGCGAACCAAAGATGATCAATTCATCAAGATCGTTCGTCGTTTCATCGCCAAGGTGGAGCATCGAAAGAAATCGGAAGATTTCGCGTTTACGGCGATTGGTGAAAGTGAGGTTCTCGCCAAACAGCGTTCGATGCAATGCCGCCTTATGAGCCATTTCACTTCTTGCGATTGCGTCCGCCTCAATCCCAGGACGGATAACTCGATCTTTTGCTTGGGGGTGGCCGAGCAGAGCGTTGGCGATGAGGCAGAGCACCCCACGAATCGGCAAATGGTGCCCGGTCGCGTCAGCAATTCGCGCCAACATGATGAGCTTGGCGCGCACTTGCGGTGCATTGAGAGCTTTGTAATTCCGCGTGAGGGACGATTTCTCCGAAAATAAAGGATTATTGCTTTCCTCTTCGAAGCACGACCATTCGGGACGGTCGAGAACCGCACCAAGACATAACTTCATGATTTGTTCGCTTGGTACAGCGCTCAGGTTAATGAGCCGCAAACGATCCCCTGAATCACTATCGCTCCTGGCGTGAAGACCGATCAGCGTTTTTTCTAGTTTTCGCAGTATGGCCGGTGCGTCAGTAGGCAATGCCCGAAACAGCTCGTGCATCTGCCCGTCATTAACAGCCAGAACAAAGCGTTCATCACTCTCGCCGAAGGAAGCCTCGGCAAACCTTTCAAGGAGCGCGACGTCATCCGCATTTATCTGCCCGTTTGTTTTTCGCCTCCATGCCGTGACATCATAAATGAGCGTAATCTTGCGCGCACCGACGGCAGTCTTAACCCAAATCTCTTCAACCCCTTGATTTCCTTTGGGCCTATTTGATGTCAGTTCTTGGACCAGTTCAAAGCAAAGGGAAGTTTTGCCTTCGCCAGCCGTTCCAGTCAAAACCACATTTCTGAATGCACCGGTGGACTTCGGAAAGCAATCGAGAAGAAGTTTTTGTGCCGGGTGTTCAAAAATGAGCTTCGGGACACCAAGAAAACCTGCAAGCTTGTCTACGTGTTCAGCCTGCATGGCTTCGTTATCTGCTACTGGTGCGTATGCACGTAGCAGTTTTACCCACTTTTCGCCCTTTGTGCGGACCGTTGAGATTGGCATACGCTATTCACCGGTGGCAGAGTAGACATCCCTGCTGAGTTTGAGGTAATACTACCAAGCCGCCCAATGTCTCGGCCAATGACAGATTTTTCTGTCGACTTATGAGTCGCGCCTGAGTCTTGTTCCAGTTTGCTTCAATCTGTTCCATCCTCTCCGGGCGTTCTAACTCGGCCAATGACTCATCCCCGTTCCAACAAAAAACATTGCCATTGACATGGTTCGGCTTCTCGTATGCTTTGGCTTCTTCATAGAGTCCCGGATATCGCTGCTTCAACCTGACCCACTCTATCTTTTGCTGGTAAAAGCAAAAGAAGCAGCCGCTTCGAGTGCGACCCCATTCGGTGTACGGCGGCATACCGAGACCAGAATTCTCAAGAATTCTCTGCACTCCTGCATAGTCGATTCCATCTTGCCGGAAAGGGAATTCTGCACGGATATTCGGCTTGTGGCTGATGTAGCCAACACGCTCCTCATCTGCACGTATCCCAACGTAGTTGATGCAGTCGTCATTGCCAATATAGTTCTCAAAGGGCTTCAGCTTCATCATTTCGGTACACCAGCGCCTATGATTCGAGGGCAACATACCGCCCTTCATCCGCAAGATGCTGTCGAATGTGGTCCCGAACGTAGTTCGAATAATTTTCTGGCCAAGGTATCCCTCAAGACGTTCCAAATATTCATAGGTGTCGGGAAGTTCCTTTCCAGTGTCATGGAAAATGTACTCCATGTTCGACACCCTATCTCGCATATAAACCGCAAGAGCAGCGCTATCCTTGCCTCCTGAAAGGCTGAGTATGTGTCTGACCTGTGTGCTGTCAGCGGCGGATTGAGCGGCAGATTCCGGGGTATGCATGGCCATCGCTTATGACTCCCTCGATTTTCCTTCTGCGTCAAGCTGAGTCCAAATTGCACGCATAGCAGCAGCTAAACCGTGACGCCCATGCTGTGCTAGTATCTGATGAATTTGAGTTTCAACCGGGTGTATCCGATTTTCATCCATTCCTTCCCAATTCATAAGGTCGCCAACTTCAGTTCCGTCACTCTTTGTGATTGCGATTCGTAGAGCATGGCCGTTAAGCCGCTTGGTCGTGCCAATGGAAGCAAGTTCGGTGCGCTTGAATCTGCCAGCTGCGATTCCGAGTTGGTGATGGAATTCTATCTCATCGTTGTCAATCCAACGTTCGGAAGACTTCCGCGCTAACAGGTTTGCGATCGACTCAACCCAGGCCTTATCACTTAAGGCGTTGTCCGCTAGGCGCATGACGAAAGCCTTGAGTGCCGGTGCTGTCACAACAACAGAGAGTTGGGCTGCGCGGGCAGCAATGAGGCTTCTTCCGGCGGGTAATGCTGAATCAACGTCGAAGGCCGCGCAAATCGCGTCACCGAGACGTGCAACTAGCATCGGATAAGCAGTGCGGATTTCATGCAAAGCAATTCGCAAACGCGCGGCCAGCTCTTCTGGCGTCTTGAGCCCCGCCTCCCCTATTGGGGCAAGGCCGCATGCCTCAGGAATCATTGTGAAGACCAGCTTAACCGGATCACGTGCTTCGAGCAATGCGCGGCGCACGGCAACCGCAGTGGCTGGCAAACTATTCGTTTTTCTTGAATATTCTGGCACTTCGCGACTGATAAAGATGGTCAACGGACGCACGAGATCGATAAGGTCTGCCCTGGAGGCATCCCGCGGGTGAATCTTAAGCAGTTCAAGTAGCCTTGTAAACACGTCGGCTCGAACGCTGTCTACCTCGCAATATTGAATGTGAAAAAACTGAGGCTCCTTCATCAACCGAAGAAACACTTCCCCTCCCACCTCGGGGAGGTAGGTACCATCTTCGTAAAGAGCCACACGTTGATGGTGCGTCGAAAGGTAGATCGCAAGGATAAAAGGCTGAAGTCCTTCACGGATGCCAAAAGGAATTTGAGACAAGCCATCGAAGATGCGCAGAACCGGAACCAAAGCATCGGTCCCGCTCTCTTTGAGTAGATCTGTAATATGGTTCAGGGATGGCAGTAGCCTGCAATGGTCCTGTTCTTCTGAAGGGAGCTGGAACTTCCAGCCATCTTTGGTTTCCTGATGAAGTCCGCCTTTCTGGAGAATTGACAGATAGAGAGCCATCTCCGGAGGACGCTTCGAATCGTCCATGTCGAGCATCGGCTTGTTTGGCGCTGTGGCCATTGCTTCAACGAGCTTTGTGCGAGCAGCTACCGCAGCGCTGCTGGGGGACCGGCGATTGATAAGCTCATTGAGAACATGAGGGGACTTAGAGTAAATCTGGTCGCACTGATCGCTCAAAAATCCTAGTAGCTCTCGACCGGACTTCAATCTGACCTCACGGCTTAGGGAGAACCAAGTCATCGGCGGAGCTATGGGAAGCTCAAGACTGTCTAGTCCGCCCAATCGCTCTCTGAAACGACGTTCTGCCCGCGCAACTTGGCGAGCCACTTCTTCGCGCGCATAGCGATCCCCGGCCAGTGCCGGAGTGTTGGTCTGGACCCATTTCCATGTTGAGAGATCGGATAGGGCGGCAGCGCTACTCGTTGGCGGCTGAGCGATGGCGATGTAGAGCCCTTTGCTTAAGCTTTCACGATAGGCTCGCAACTGTTTCTCAGTTTCGCGAAACTGAACCTGGTTAGCGGGCAATATCACCCGCAGATTCAAGTCGGGACCCTTCCCGCTTAATTCTGGCTGGTTTTTAAGTAGTTGAGGTAGTCCAGTTGCGGGGACAAACTGTACTTCACCATAACGAAGTGTTCCGGACCGAAGGTAATGCCCGCGAGGAACGATCTGCTCCGGAGGCAGTTGTCGGCAGAGTAACCCAATACTGTCTTCACCTGACTGTGTTGCCAAAGATCCACGTTTGAATTCTTCGTCAAGATTGACTGATGTATGGGGCCAGAGGCAGAGTCCTCGCACTGTGCCTCTTTCATAGAGGACACTGCGGTTCTTCATTTCCTTAATGGCCTTGGAAATGGCGCGCTGGTTCGTTCCATTGTCCAGCGCCAAGTGAAGGAATTCCTGTGTCGCCGGAAGATCTGGGGCGTCAAGAAGATTGAGAAGTGCGATGCACTTAAAAACGCTCTCTTCCTCGATGTTGTCGAGCGGGGTTGAGGCTAGAAGCGAATCAACATAACCCCAATGAAGGTAAGAGTTTCCCATATGGATGGACGGGGAGAGATTCTGCTTGACGTAATCAAAAAGGTGATGAAGACGATATGGAATTAATTTTGAACCGATCAACTGAATGTGGTGCTGCAATCCCATCGGCTCAGAGGCAGAGATAAAACTGAAAAGAGAACGCTCGTTCTGCCCGAATTTACGAATCGTCCTCACAAGTACTGGTAGTACGGTCGGGTGGAAGGGGAAGATCGCCGGGCCAAACCGACTGAGTTCTAATGCTGCAGAGGAACCATACAGGCCGGACCGGACTGCGCCGAGCATGGCCTTTGTGCAATCAGCTGCTACTTCACGAGGCAGGGCTTTGAGGTTAACACTCAAAGTGGCTGCAACGAGAGTTACAAACTGCTCCAGAGGATGAGTGTAGAGAATTTCTTCCAATCGACCGGCAACCTTATCCCACTCTCTACGAGCAGCGGAATCGAGTCCCGCCGAGTAGGCTGCTACGCCTTGGTGAAGCATAACCACGAGAATGAGAGGTTGGTCACCACTGCGCGTAGCCTCTTCCGCCAGGCGTTGCAGAAGGAAGATGTCATCAAATTCTGGATTTTGAGCGGCGAATTCCAAGTTCTTCCCAAGTTCATCCAAAACCAGAAGGACACCTTTGTAACCATTAGACCGTGCCTGGCCTATCGACTTCTTCACCTTCAACAAAACTTCATCCGTTGTAGGCTTCGTCCCGCGCGATACTTTGCAACCCAGTGCACGAAGTACCGTCACTCCTAGAGGTTCATGATCTCCGGTCGCAAGGCGAGGCTGAACCCGAATACGCTGACAAAATGGATGAAGTGCCTTGGGTAAAGCTCGGGTATTGCCTGCTGAAATGCGCGCGAGTGCCAAACCAAAAGCACTCTTTCCCGATCCATAATCGCCGGAAATGCGGAACGCACGCTGGGTGGAGTCCGACCGGAATGCCGAACTTATGCGCGAGAGCGCGTCCGCCGCGACGGGAGTCAGAACAAACCCAAGCGAAGACGTTGTGTCGGCAAAATCACCCTCCAGATGCACAGAGCGCATGTGTCTGGGGTGAATATTCAACAGTGATTCCATCGACTTTTCGCGTTGGATTCTGGCGACTTGTGTGATCTTGTTCATACAAAACTCGGGGTCAGATACGCTGCCTTTAGTTCACTGAACCCATCTTTCTTCTCGGGGCGTTGCAATTGACGCAGATTCATTGATTCGATGATTTGAAAAATCTTTGGTTGACGGGAAGCCAGCTCGGTTACGCGCTGAAGAATTTCGGTTTCGTGCATTTTCAGGATTCGGCCTGGACTGTGTTGTCCTGAAATCAATTCTCGGAGTGGAGTTGTTTGCTCGTCTGGGTAATGCGTGTTCCACCAATCATGAATGAAGAAGGCAAATAGCTGATTTGGAATTGCGCGTCTAGGCGAAGGATCAAAGGAATAGAGGCTTTCCCACTTGCCGGCAGCATTCGGCCTTTCTCCGAAAGGCTGAATGAGCCGGAGTACTGACATGGCGCTGTCCAGATGATCTTCTCCCTTATTAGCCAGTGGAGGGCGATAACTGTGGAGGAACACTTCCCAATGCTGACGAAGCGTAACCGCAGAATTAGGCCTCTGACTGCGACTAGCTTCCTGCTCGAAGGCTTCGATGATTTGTGAAGCGCTGAAATCCAAAGCTGGCCAACGGTTGAACAGGCACTCCCAAGCGAAGAACGGGGAGACTGTATTGGTGCTGATGAGCCAATGCAGAACCCATGAAGACGTCACATCTTCAAAAAAAGGATCTAGTCCCGTTTCGGGGTGGAATATCTGCTCGCCAATGGGCGTTAGAAACCAAGCTCCATCGACCCGACTGGCGATTTGAAAAGCTTCAATCCAGCAGCGCAAGGCCTCGACCATATTTTTGCCGAGTCCAAGCTCCGTAATACCTTCATCAATGTCGGTAAGCGGATCTTTGCCTGCGACGATTTCCCGCACAGCTTTGGGAATCCACGCAATGCGAAGTGGGAATGTTTGGTGTCCTGAGAATCGGAAGGTGGGCTCGTTTCGCGGTGCGGGCAGCGACGGCGGGACTCCAAGCCGCTGGTCGTTTGAATTGTGCACTTCGCTCGATTTTGTCATGTTTTAAGCCCATAATCCCTAGAGGTTTGCGCAGACTAGCGGTGACCGTAGCTCCAAAAACGGCTCTGGAAAACCGAACTGTAGAGGAGAAGATGCCGCATATCCAGTCCCATTTGGCAGTCGCGCTTCTGGACGGAAATCCTCAGTAATCTTAACAGACTGATGTATCAACTCGTTGACGACGACGGGCCTCGAAAGGCAAGTTGATCGGCTCCCTATCGACAAGTTGGCGTCGTGATCGATGGTGGAATATCCACACTTTACGGCGGTTGCCCCCACTTTCCATCCTGACAAAACTGAATTGCATTCAAGCTCATCGACTTTTCTGATCTAAAGTTGGAGAAAAAACATGAGACTCAGCCGTAATCAACTGTGCCCGCTTCACCACTCCCTCTCCTGCTACAGAAGAGAGCAAATCCCAAGAGAAAGGCGCCAGCGCCAGATGGGCGTTCGCCGCATTGAAGACCCACATCACCCCAGGGGATACCGGGAACTCCGATCAAACAGCGAAATGCGGAAACTGCTCGACCGGAAGATCGCAACTCAGAATGGCTTCTGCGCTCTCTGCAAGGAGAGGTTCACCAACTATGGCGACATTGTGCCCGACTATATCCATCCCCGCGGTATGGGAGGGGCATGGCGGGACGACCATCCAGAAAACATTCAGGCTGTTCACTGGTGGTGCAACGGGGAAAAGGGATCGAGCAGAGCGTGATCTTATGACGGGGCGCTATTACCTTCTATCTTTTGTGTTTTTAATCAGATGCGACAGTGTGGTTGTCATGAATTCTGGATTATCGCACGAATATAACAGTTTGTGTTATATTCAATACATGACCGGAGACGAACTCAAAAACGCCCGCAAGGCGTCCGCCTGGACGCAAGCTGAAGCCGCCGCACGGCTCGGCGTGACCCAGGCCTATTTG
>Ga0182030_10009475_pt1 | contig 19927 bp, 15 predicted proteins | sample 812S3MmetaG_FD_121299 | JGI IMG/M metagenome (GOLD analysis project Ga0182030, IMG submission 121299) | Permafrost microbial communities from Stordalen Mire, Sweden - 812S3M metaG (Illumina Assembly) | ecosystem: Environmental > Terrestrial > Soil > Wetlands > Permafrost | place: Sweden... | reverse complement strand
GCCATCGAGGCTCTTCACAAGAATGGGGTGGCAGTAAAGATTCTGACCGGCGACAACGACCTCATCAGCCGCAAGGTGTGCAAGGACGTGGGCCTCCCGGCCGATCCAATGCTCCTGGGCGCGGACGTCGAAAAAATGTCGGATCCCGAACTGGCCGACGCGTCAGAGAAGACCACCCTCTTCGCCCGGCTTTCTCCCGCCCACAAGCAGCGGGTCATCCGCGCCCTCAGGAGCAAGGGACACGTCGTCGGATTCATGGGCGACGGAATCAACGATGCCCCCGCCTTGCGCGCCGCGGACGTCGGCATCTCGGTCGATACCGCTACCGACATCGCTAAGGAGTCCGCGGATCTGATCTTACTCGAGAAGGACCTCATGGTGTTGGAAGGGGGCGTGATCGAGGGCCGGAAGGTCTTCGCGAACATCCTCAAGTACATCCGGATGGGGGCGAGTTCCAACTTCGGCAACATGTTCAGCGTGCTGGGAGCCAGCGCCTTTCTCCCTTTCATTCCGATGGCCCCGATCCAGGTGTTGACCAACAACCTGCTTTACGATTTCTCGCAGGTGCCGATCCCGATGGACGCGGTGGACGAAGAGCAGGTGGCGCGGCCGCGGCCCTGGAACATCGATGAGATCAAGCGGTTTATTCTGTGCATCGGTCCCATCAGCTCGATCTTCGACTACACGACTTTCTTCGTCATGCTCCGGGTCTTCCATTGCTGGGACCCATCCCGCGCGGCGGTATTTCAGACGGGCTGGTTCGTAGAGTCGCTGATGACGCAGACGCTCATCATCCACGTCATTCGCACCAATAAGATTCCCTTCCTGCAAAGCCGGGCGAGTTGGCCGCTGACGGCAACAACGCTAGCCATCATGGCCTTGGGAATGTGGTTGCCGTATTCGCCTCTGGCGTCTTCGCTGGGCCTCACAAGCCTGCCGCGGATGTATTGGCCGATCCTGATGCTGACACTGCTTTGCTATATGAGCCTTACGCAGTTGATCAAAGTCTGGTTGCTGAAGAAGAAGTGGATCTGAATGTGGTGGCGCTGGGCCTAGCACTGAGGATATCTTTAGGACTTACGTCGAGATCTTCCGGAGTGGATCGTCTGCGCCGCATCCGGGAGGAAGCACAGGCGATTGCCGGCGATACTCTGGCGGGAACGCCGGATCGGAGTGACAGATCATGAGCAAACACACGCATGTCAGCCACCCCATATACCATCTGCTCCCCACGGAGATTACAAGGTTCGATTCCCTGGCGGAACTCGCCTTGGATATGCACTGGTCCTGGAATCATGCCACCGACGAAGTATGGCGACTGCTCGATCCCAAACTGTGGGCGAGCACTCATACCCGCTGGGTCGTCCTGCAGACAGCCTCGCGCGACCAGGTACTCGCGCGTGCCCTTTGCTGGCCCCGCAACTGGTGCCATTGCCCCGCTGATCTCTTTCCCGCAATGTGGAGACACTTCATTTCATCGGCAGTTTACCGCTTGGCGCCCGGCGCTTGCCCGGTTGGTACAGGGCAAAACGGGGATCATACGGGAACTGGGTATCCCTTTCACTCAGCTACGGCTGCGGCGGGTAGCGCTGGTTGCGCCGCGTCGATTGCCCCACTACAAGATCTGGTGGTCGGCTGAGTCAAGGGGATACCGACTATACGGGATTCGAAGGGACGAATTGGGGGATCGTATCGGTCAATCCCAAATCGCTGAATTGAAGACTTTTATCGTTGTTTTGAGTTGGAGGCGCGGGTCGGGATCGAACCGACGAATAAAGGTTTTGCAGACCTTTGCCTTACCACTTGGCTACCGCGCCCGAATTGGAGGCTATAAAGCAAATTACCGCGCTTCGAGCCCCCAAGTCAAACTTCACGCCTCCGCCAGACCGTGCTCCGTGCCGCAAACATTCACCGCGATGCCCATTTCTTCGAACATCGCGGCCTTTGCCGCCAGCGCGGCGTTGGCCGTCGCGGCGTCACGGCCGTAGGCCACTTGAATGTGGTTGGCCTGGTGCTTGGCCATAAACTGGTCCCGCGAGACACCGTAGAACACGGCGTGCATGATGGGCCATTGCGGAGTGGTATCGCGCCATCGGCGTTCGGTCTCCTCCGCCGGCAATTCCACCACCTTGGCACGGCCGATATCGGCATGCAGCCGTCCGCCTTGTACGTAGATCCGGCTCCAGACGATTTCCCCGGGCTTGCTGACACCCTTGATGGTGCCGCCGCCGAGGCGGAAATACATCCCGGGCTGGCGCTCGCTGACGGCGCCCGCGTATCCGCCGATCAGGTGCTGCGGCGGCACGGAGCCGGAGATTTCGAACACCCACACGAACTCGCCGTGGTACGCCTCGCCGTAGCGCACATCGTGGAGCGTGGTCTCCGGATCGTATCCGAGCTTCGTCCACACCCGATTGGTCACCAGCGCATCCAACCCGGCGCACTCATCCACTTCGTTGAAGTGCGGCAGCGGCCGGCCGTCATACAGTATGCGGCCGTTGCCCGCAGCCTTCACCGGCGGACGGTCGACGTTGTTCAACAAACCCTCTGCCAGGTCGGATGCCGGGGCCAGGTCCTTCAACCCTTGCTGATATTGGATGCCGATGACGTCGCAGCCGAAATCGTCGGCGATGCGGAGCGCCGCGATGTACATCTTGCATTGCTCCAGGATCTGGCCATCGGTGAGATCGGTCTCGGCGTTCGGCCCGGTATGGAAATGCATGCCTTTGTCGTCAAGCCAGCGGCGCACGGCGCGAGCTTCTTCGTCCGGCACCTCTCGCATCGCGGCGTAGAGGGCGGACTGGCTCAGCCGCTCTTTGAAGACGCCCATCGGCATCAGGTTCTCGTCGGGGATGATGGCGTTGTACATGCCCATGCAACCCTCGTCGAACACGCCCAGGATGGCTTTCTCGTGGCGCAGTTGGCCGGCCAACTCCTTGCCGGCCGATACCGCCTCGGCAGGCACGCGGAAAGCCTTCAGCGATCGCGCGTGCGAAGTGTCATGGCGCACTGGACTGCCGCTGAGCCACTGGCGCAATCCGCTGACGAAATGCTCATCGGAGAAATCCTCGCTCCACAGCGTGGAGTATGGGACCCCGGCTTTGGTAAGACAGCCGTTGAGATTCAGCATGCCCACCAAGCCGGGCCATTGACCGCTCCAATTCGCCACGGTGAGGATGGGCCCACGATGACCGACGAGCCCCGGCAACACGTGCTGACTGTACTGCCACACCGCTTCGCACACCACCAGGGGAGCGTCCGGCGGGATGTCTCGAAAGACCTGGTTGCCGTGCTTCTGGCTGTCGATGAAACCATGGCCGCGCGCCTCATCGTAGGGGTGCGCGCGTACGATCTCGCGGCCTTCGCGACGGATGGCCTCCATGATCGCTTGCTCCGCCTGGTGTTGGGCTGCCCAACACTGGCGGTTGGCGGACAGGCGCAAGTCCCCGTTCGCCACGAGATAAATGAGTTCGGGCATCACCTACTACGTGTAGCTTAAGCGGGGCGGCGGGTCAACTCGACTTCGAGGTTGATTTTCACTTCTTCACCGATCATCACACCACCGGTCTCCAGGGCAGCATTCCAAGTGAGGCCGAAGTCCTTTCGGTTAATCTTGCCGGTCGCCGCGGCGCCCGCTTTCAGATTGCCCCAGGGATCCTTTACCTCGGGCGTGGGCCCTTCGACGTGCAGGGCTACTTCTTTGGTGACGCCATGGATGGTCATGTCGCCTTTCACCAAATATTCATCGTGCCCGTCGGGTTCGACGCTCTTGCTCGCGAATTTGATTTCGGGAAAGTTGGCCGCGTCGAAGAAATCGGCGCTCTTGAGGTGACCGTCGCGCTGTTCGTCACGGGTGTGGAGCGACGCTACGTCGATGTGGGCTTCTACCTTGGACGCCTTCGGGTCGGCCGGGTCGAAGGTCACGGTTCCCGTGACTTTGGTGAATTCGCCCTTCACGTTACTGATCATGAGATGGCGCACCGAAAAGTGCGCGCTGGAGTGAGTCGGATCGATATCGTAAACAATAGCTGCCATGAGATCTCCTGTTCTCCTATTAGACACCTGAAAGACGTTCGGGCTTCACAATTCCGGCACGGCCGGCAGAACTTTACCGCGGCATTCACCGAGGCCGATCCGCCGGTGTCCGGGAGCCTCACACCATCCGCGCAGGATGACCTCGTCGCCATCCTCCAGGAATTTCCGGATCTCGCCGGTGGGAAGTTGCAAGGGCTCGGTGCCGCGCCAGGTCACCTCCAGCAAGCAGCCGCGATTCTCTTTCTCAGGGCCGGAGACCGTTCCACTGCCGATCAAGTCGCCCGGCCGCAGAGGACACCCGTTCGAAGCGTGGTGCGCCACCATCTGCGAAAGTGTCCAGTACAGGGAGGCGAATCGCGAGCGGCTCACGCGCAGCGGCTCGGCCATGCGCGCCGAACGCAGCCAGACTTCGAGCGTGATATCGTAGGCGTCGTTGGTCGCCGTGCGCAGGTGCGGGAGGGGCTGCGGGTCCGATGGCGGCCGGGGCTCGGGTGCACATCGGAAGGGCTCGAGCGCCTCCATGGTGACAACCCACGGGGAGATCGACGTAGCGAAATTCTTGGCGAGAAACGGTCCGAGCGGCTGATATTCCCAGGTTTGGATATCGCGCGCCGACCAGTCGTTGAGCAGACAGACTCCGAAGAGATGGCCGGGGGCTTGAGATGGCGGAATCGGTTCCCCCGTAGGGTTGCCGGGGCCGAGGAACGCCCCCACTTCGAGCTCGTAATCGAGGCGCCTGGTGGGTGCGAACGATGGCGGACCGCCGGGATGGTCGGCGGTTTGTCCCCAGGGGCGCCGCACGCCTGTCCCGCTCACGGCGATGGAAGAGGCGCGGCCGTGATACCCCACGGGCAGCCATTTGTAATTCGGCAGTAGCGGATTATCGGGCCGGAACATGCTGCCTACGTTGGTGGCGTGGTGTATGGAGGCGTAGAAGTCGGTATAGTCGCCGATCTCGCAGGGGAGCAGCAGTGCGGCTTCGGCCATCGGTACGAGGTGTGCGGCGGCGGCGGGGGATTCCGAGAGCAGTTGGCTGATGCGCTGGCGTACGGCCACGCGCGCGGTCTTGGGGAGGGCCATTAGAGACTGCATCGACGGAATCTGTAACGCCTCCGTCACATCCAGCACTTGATCGCCGATGGCAACGCCGACGTGTGTCCCGCCACCGCGGCGGAAGGTAGCATACGGCAGATTCTGGATGGGGAAATCGCAGCCCGGCTGGTTAGCTGACACTACCCAGCTGCGCAGAGCGGGATCATGGGTGCGGTCGATCATGGCAGAAATCCTAGCAAGGGCCTCGCCCTTGATATCGCTTCGCGATATGGCAGACAGAAGCGACCCCTCCGGGTCCGATGAAGTCTTGACAGCCCCTGACGGCGCTGTCGGAAGACAGAATGCGCGCGCTCGGCTGGCAGCGCCGAGTCATGTTTGCTACATGCCGCCATTCCTGACGTAATTCTGTTGACGAGATGACAGCCACGAATTTGACTCGCGGAGGTCTGCGACTCCAGAAGGTTCTTGCCGCGGACATGAGAAGACGACAACCAGCTTACTGGAGTTTGCCGCGGGCGTCCACGTTCCAAATCGTTTCCACGGTGTCGCCGCGGATGCCATATACCCGCTCGTGCAAATTCACTGCCACGCAAATGTGATTGGGCATCACGTGTACGCGATCGCCCACGGCAAATTGGCGGTCGACGCCGGTGAGGTCTACGAAGCCGTGCTCTTCATTCATCTTGTGAAAGCGCGCCGCGGGTGCTTCCACCAGGTGCCCGAAGGTGACTTCCGCGGAATTGACCGGCCGGTCAGACGAGAACGTCTTCGACCCGCCGTCGATAATCATATGTCCCGGCCGCGCCACCGACACCACCGTCGCGACAATCGACGCGGCGCAATCCGCCATCGCGCATCCGCCGCTGCGCACGGTATTGATGTCGTTAAACAGGTAAGTCCCCGGACGGATTTCGGTCAGCCCGGCGATTTCATGCGAGTGGAAAAGCGTAGGCGTGGAACCGCCGCTGACGATCGGTATGTCGATTCCCGCTCGTTCGAAGTCGGCGCGGATGCGGCCCAATAACTCCGAGAGCTGCGATAGCGCGCGCTGTCCATCGGCGTCGAGTTCCTTAATATGTCCGGGGTAAAACGCGAGGCCCTGGAATTTGAGGTGCGGCAGAGCGCGGATGGCGCGCACCAATGGCAGCAACTCTCCGGGCGCCACTCCCACGCGGCCCAATCCCGCGTCGAACTCCACCAGGACGCCGGGCTCGACATGCGCTTCGCGCGCGGCGCCCGAAAGCGCGCACGCCGCGGCCATGCTGTCGAGCGCCACGGTGACGTGCGTGCGCCGCGCCACATCCATCAACCGCGCCAGTTTGCCGGCGCCGACAATCGGGTACGCCACCAGCAGGTCGGCAGGCTCGGCGCCCAGCATCGTTTCCGCTTCTGAAACCTTCGCCACCGTCAGCCCGGCCGCGCCCAATTCCAGTTGGCGCTTGGCGAGCAGGACGGATTTGTGGGTTTTGGTGTGCGGCCGGAGCCGGAGCCCATGCTTTCCGGCGTAGTCGGCCACGCGGCGCAGGTTGCGATCGAGGATGTCCAGGTCGACCACCAGTGCGGGGGTCTCGATTTCCGATAAGTGCGGCATCATAGATGGCTGGTCTTGTAGGCGATCAGCGTCTTCACGGCGAGGCCGGCGAGGAAGATCCAGACGGCGAGACGGAATTTGCCGTCCAGTGTAACGGCGGCCATTATGGCCAGTGCTCCGTATGCGGCCATCGCCCGGTAAAAGCGCTTTTGCATGAACTTTTATTTTGGCACGCCCCACGAAAGGCTTGCGGAAGCCGTCGTGCCGGAGCCCGGCGAGGTGGCGGAACTCCTGATTTCGAGGAGTCTTGAGTGCGGCCGATACGCTGTCTTCGGGTGCGCGGCCGGGTTTCGGCAGGGGCTCGGATATGGAAAAGGCGGGCTGAAAGCCCAATGCCACATACTTTTCCCACAGTCGGGATTCCGAAGTAAGTTGGTGGGGCGGACCCCCTGGTCCGCGCGGGACGCCCTCGTCCCGCCCGTGCGTGAAGAACCAGTCGGCTGGGACCACCCAGAAGCCGACCAGGGGGTCGGCCGCGGACGAGGGCGGCCGCCCCACTATTTGTGCAATTGCCCGGAAACGGGAAAAGCATGTGGCATTAGTCTGAAAGCCCGCCTGCTGGCACGATTGCCTGCCACACGAAATGCGCGAAAGGCGCCTAGAAGAACCGCCGACCGTTCTGCATTACCGGCTTCCGGCAAGTCCCGCAGAATTCCGCGCCCTTCACATCCAGCCGCTCCACGGCGTGGCTCGATGCCATCACGCAACGCCAGTCCGCGCAGTGCCGCAGTCCGAAGGTGTGCCCCAGTTCGTGCGACGCCTCTTTCACCAGCCGCTCCCGCATCAGATCGTGCCGTGCCGGCAGTCCGTAGAACTCTTCCCCCAGCCGCGCCGTCGACACCACTGCGCAGTTGCCGTCCACCTGCGCCTCGCCGAACACGAACGTCAGCACTGGGACGAACAGGTCGCAATCCGTCACGCCCAACACCCTGGCGTCCGGATCGGCCATGCGCTCCAGCCGCTGGATAATCAACGTGGAGTAATACTGGTTCCGCTGCTCGTCGCGGGCAAACGTCACGTCGAGCGTCTCCGGACGGATCCGGCAAGGGGTCTGGAAGGTGCGCGCCAGGTGAGTGGCCAGGTACTCCAGATCGTTGAACCGCGGCGCCACGCCGAGCCCTTCCCCTCTACCGTTGGGCCCCATACCGTTGGATATCCCCAGCGGTATGAGATGAATCGGTTTCACCGCAGTCCGTAGCGCCGCAGCTTGTTGTAGAGCGTGGTGCGGTCGATGTCCAGAATCCGCGCTGCGCGCGAAAGATTGTGCTGCGTCTCCCGCAAAATGCGTTCGATGTGCGCCTTCTCCATGTCTTCCAGCGTCTTGCCGCCCTTAGGCTCGTCGACCTGGAATTGGAATGAGAAATCCGCCCGCCGAATCTCCGTCGAGCGTCCCACTACCAGAGCTCGCTCCACCGCATTCTCCAGTTCCCGGACGTTGCCCGGCCAATCGTGGGCGATCAGCGTCTCCAGCGCCTCCGGCGAAATCTGCGGCACTTGACGGCTGGTGGCCATGCAGAATTTATTGAGGAAGTGATTCACCAGCAGCGGAATGTCCTCGCGCCGGTCGCGCAGCGGAGGCAGGTCGATGCAAAAGACGTGCAGACGATAGTACAAGTCCGGCCGGAATCCGCCGGCCTTCACCAGGCTCTCCAGATTCTTGTTGGTGGCGGCGATACAGCGGAAATCCACCTTGATCTGCTGGTTGCCGCCCACCCGCACGATCTCCTTCTCCTGCAATACACGCAACAAATCGGTCTGGGTCCGCAGGCTGATGTCGCTGATCTCGTCCAGGAACACCGAGCCGCCATCGGCCACCTCGAACTTGCCCTTCTTGCGGTACTGCGCGCCCGTGAACGCACCCTTCTCGTGGCCGAACAGCTCGCTTTCCAGCAGCGTTTCCGTGAGCGCGCCGCAGTGGATGGTCACCATCGGCATAAAGCGCCGCGGACTGGCCGCGTGAATCGACCGCGCCACCACTTCCTTGCCGGTCCCGCTTTCCCCGGTGATCAGAACGGTGGCCTCCGTGGCTGCCACCATCTCGATCAACTCCACCACTTTGCGCATGGCAGGGCTCTTGCCGATCAGTTCGGTACTCGGCGAAGTCTCCTGCAGATTCTCGCGCAGCCGCACCACCTCGCGACGCGCCCGCTTATGCTCCAGCGCATTCCCGACCAGGTGCGAAAGCTCATCCGGATCCACCGGCTTGGTGATGTAGTCATAGGCGCCTAGTTTCAGCGCCTGCACCGCCGTCTCCACTGACGCATAGCCCGTCATGATAATCACCGTGAGGTCCGGATCGGCCTCCCGCAGACGGGCCTGCAACTCCATGCCGTCCATACCCGGCATCTTGATATCGAGCAGCGCAATATCGAACTCCGACTGTTGGATCGCTTCCAGCGCCTCGCGCGCGCCGCCCACCGGCCTGGCCGAGAAGCCTTCGCTGGTAAACCACTTACCCAGCGAATCCCGTACTACCAACTCGTCGTCGACGATCAGTATTTTGCCCTTGGTCTTTATTGCAGTCGTAGGCTCTGTGGCCGTTGCCATCGGTTCCTCCCGTGTACTTGCTCAAACTTCACTTACTCACCCTGTACTTCGTCACCTGTTACTTCGTCACCCTTCACTTACTCAGACCCGCCGACACCGCCGCCAGCGGCAACACCACCCGAAACTCCGTACCCACGCCCGGCGTCGACTCCACCAGGATGTCGCCGGCGTGTTGCTGTACGATGCCGTTCGCCACCGCCAGCCCGAGGCCGGTTCGATTCTGGTCCTCCTTGGTGGTGAAGAAGGGGTCGAAAATGCGCGGCAGAACATCCTCCGGGATGCCGCACCCGGTATCCTTCACGCGCACCACGCCCTGATCGGTTTTCTCGTCGAACTCGGTGGAAATCGTCAGCCCGCCGCCCTTGGGCATGGCTTCCGCGGCATTCATCATCAGCACCAGGACCACCTGCTGAATCTGATTGGCATCGCACAACACCGGCGGTAAGTCCGTCCCCAAACTCTCCTGGAGATTAATGTTCTGCATCGCCAGTTTGTGTTGTACCAGCACCACCGCGCGATGCACCACGGTGTTTAGATCGTTGGGTTCGCGAATGCTGGGCGCCTGCCGCGAAAAAGTCAGCAGCGATTTCACCAGCTCACCGCACCGTTTACTTTCCCGCTCGATGGTCTGCAACTGCTCCGCCATCTCGTCCCGCTCCGGTACTTCGTGCTTCAGCAACTCGCGCAGCACCAGCCGCGCGTACGTCAGAATGCCGAACAGCGGATTGTTGATTTCGTGCGCGACGGTAGCCGCCAGTTTGCCGATGGAGGCCATTTTTTCGGAATGCAGCAGCGTCTTGTGAACCCGCTCCAGCTCCGCCGTCTTGCGCCGCACCTGTTCCTCGATCTTGGACTGCACGCCGCCCACTTCAGCGGCCATCTTATTGAACGTCGCCGCCAGGTCTCCCAATTCGTCGTCGCGGCGGACCGGCAGGCGGTATTCCAGATCGCCGGCCGCCACGCGCTTCATACCGGCTGTCAGTTCATGGACCGGGCGATGCACCACCACCCACATGAACAGAACTGCCCCGGCGCAGCCCAGCAGCATCGAGATCATCAGGAACCCCGTGAGGCTGGCGCGGTGAGCGGCGACTTGCCGGTCCACCGCCGCCAGCGAGAGCGTGGTATCGATGACTCCCAGGATTCGCACCTCGGCCGGATGCACGTGGCACGAGCCGCTGGAACACTCGGGCGCATTTTCGATTTCCTGCATCACCGCCAGCATGCGTTGCCCGTTCCTGTCGGTGAAATACCGCGTGCGGTCGCGGCGCGTGAGCTTCGCCAACGGGGCCGCTTGGGCGTGGCAGCCAATGCATCCCTCGGCGGTCTTATCCACCGGCGCGCCGACTTCCTTGGGATCGGTGGAATAGATGATCAGCCCGTCTTTGTTGAGCACGCGGACGCGCTGAATCCCCGGTTCCGCGCCATACTCGTGGATCATATTGAGCAAGGCGTCTTTGTCATTGCGCAGCATCTCGTAGTGCGCGCTGCGGACGATCAGATCGGTGACCCGGTTAGCCGTCTGTTCCACCTGGTCCTGCGAGAAATGCAGCTCCGAGCGCAGGTTGACTACCCCGAATAACGCGAAGAAGGCCGCCGTGCTGAGGATCACCGAGATCGCCAGCTTGGCGGCCACTCCCATGCGAAATAGGCGGGCGAGCTTCATGATACTTCGATGGGCTCGGCCTCCCTTTCTTCCATTCCCGCCGGCGCGGTCTCAACCGAGTGCGCTTCGAAAATGGGGAAGTACTCCCCGACGATACGGAAGATCGCAAAACCCGTCGCCACAATCGACAAGGTGATCGCAATCTCGCTCCATTTCGGAATGTAATGAGTCCCCGACCCTGCTTCCAGTCCCGTTGACCCGACATTCAGCCGGTTGGTAATAAAGCCGAACACCACCATTACCGCGCAGGCATACAACTTGCCCGGGCTCGAGCGGATTCTCTGCTGATACAGCAGCACCATGGGAACCACCATCAGCGCGATTTCCAAAAGGAACAGCCATGTCTCGATGCGATTCTGCGCCAGCAGTGCGAAGGCATGGCGATGGCTGAGATCGAGGAAGCGGATCCATAGGTATACGCTCAACACCACCGCCAGCACGCGCCCCATGCTCATCAGGAGCGGCAACTCCAACGCGCGGCCGAAAGCCCGGCTGCTGTGCCAGGATTCGAAAATCGTCATGGCCAGCCCCACCGCGATCGCCGACACATAAAACAGCAGCGGCAGGATCGGGGTATACCACAGCGGATAGAGCTTCTCCGGCACGATCAGGAACAACGTTCCCAGCGAGCTCTGATGCAGCGTCGAAAGCAGCACGCCCAGGATCATCAGCGGCACGGAGATCTTATGAATCCACTGGAGCGGCTTGTGCAGGCCGAATTTTTCCAGCACTACCGGCAGGAATTCCAGGAACAGCACGGTGCTGTACAGCGTGACGCACCACGCCACCTCGAACATCACCGAGTGCGGATTCCACATCACCAGCGGGTGCCACAACCGGTCGGGCCGGCCAAGATCGTAGAGCAGCCCCACCACCACCAGCGAATACCCCAGAAACGCGGTCAGGATCGCCGGCCGCAGAATCGGATGGTATTTCTCGATGTTGAAGATGTGGACCATGGCCACCAGCGTGAATCCGCCGGCCGCCAGCCCTACACCGCACATCACGTCAAACGCGATCCAGATTCCCCACGGGAATTTATCGCTCAGATTCGTCGATCCGCCCAGCCCGTAGAATACTCTCAGGTACGTGGCATACAGCCCGCTCATCAGGATGGCCGCGAAAATCGCCCGCCAGACCGTGATCTTCGGAAGCTTGCGAGTCATCGCCGTCCCTCTTTCTTAGCCACTTCCGTCCGCCGGTTGGTGATCCAGTAGATCCCGCCCAACAGCACCGTACCGGTCGACACGATGTCGGGCACCAGTTCCAGCACCCGCCAGGTAGTCTCCGGCAGCGGTTCCTCCGGCACGTTGGTGCGCAGGCCGATCTGCGCGAACGGAACTGCCGAAAGATACAACACCGAAGTGCCGCCCACTTCCTGGATGCCGTAAATCTTCTGGTAGTACTGATCGGGCTTTTCAGCCAGCCGCCGCTTGGCTTCCGCAACCAACTCGTCGCGGTCGCCATTCACGGTGGCACCCACGGGGCAAGCCTCTGCGCAAGCTGTCGGCTTGCCCGCACTCTGCCTCTCGTAGCACATGTTGCATTTGCGCATCTTCGGCAGACGGCTCGACCATTCGTAGGTTGGCACCTGGAACGGGCACGCCTGCATGCAATAGCGGCAACCCATGCATTTGTCGGCATCGTAGGTTACCGGACCGAGAGCGGTCTTCTGCAACGCCCCCACGGGGCAAACCGAAACGCAAGCCGGCTGCACGCAGTTCATGCAGAGACGGCGGCAGAACTTGTCGCCATGCGTTTCGATGGCGGTCAGCTTATGCGCCGAGATGGTCTCTTCGGCGGCGATTTTATCGTTGTACGGTAGGCCCCACCGCTCCGCGCAGGCGCCTTCACACGCTTTGCAGCCGATACACAGCGTGCTGTCGTACAGGATCGCTTTTGACATATAAAGGCCTTCAACTCCATTTTTAACAGAAATTCAGTCAAATGTGTAGCAAAAACTGACAGACGGCTTTACACCGTAAGGAAAAACTCGGCGGTCACCGCTGCCCAATTGGCATCCGGCAAGCCAGCCAGCAGGTCTTCCGCAGGACGTCCACCGTCGGCTGCAACGGCACCCGCGAGGGCCGGTTGCCGGGCATACAGCCGTTCCGCTGCATCGCGCATCCAGTCCCGCACCAAACCCTTAGGAATCAAGTTACGAGTGGTGTTTTCCTCATCCGGAACATGAACCGCTACCAGCCAGCCTTTGCCATAAGGATCGTTGCGCAGCGCGGCCGGATTCGCCAGCACTTCGCGATTGATTTCCATGACTTCGCCTTCGGTCGGGGAAACCATTTCGGTCTTCACGCCATCGCGGAAAAAGGTAAGTACTTTTTGTCCTTGCCGAATCCATTGGCCGGGCTTGGGTAGTTCGATCTTTTCGATTTTGCCGAGCAACGCCGCGGCAAATTCGTCGGCGCCAACACGCACCACGTTTTTCCGCTCACGCATCAACCAGCTATGTCCGGAGTGATAGGAAACGGTCTGCGGAACATGAAATCCCGCCACTATGTCGCCGCCAAAATCGGCCGGGACTGTCTTCGGCGCGGTCACCGGAACGGTGGCGAGCACCTTGCCTCTATTCATCACGTAATCCAGTGCGATGAAAACTAAGAACGTTGCGAGAACCAGAATGACTGTCATAACTTTTACCAACCTTTCGACTCTCCTAAGGGCACGGGAGATGCCAAAATATGCTGTTTTTTGCACTTCTAACTGTCGTGATTTCATGCAAATACGGGGTGTATAGATTTACCACATACCGTCGACGTTGAGAAATTCAACGTCGAGTTCTGCAAATTCCGGCGTATCTTACGAAGAACAAAGCGAGTTAGGTGCGGCGTGGAGAAATCCGACCCTACGGTCGCAGATTCCCACACTATTCGGTAGGACATGCTTCAGCTTGGCCAAGCGGCCGGAACTCGCCCCGCGGTTCAGCAAGCACTGTCGTCCTGGATTTAAGACTTGGGAATGAAATTCTGAACTCCTGATGTCGTGGATGTAGTTGAGCTCGCCTTCGAGTCAAGCCAAAAATCTATTGGCCACAGATGAACACGGATGAACACGGATAAGACAAGGAGGATCTTGCCTTTATCCGTGTTCATCCGTGTTCATCTGTGGCCAAATTCGTCTTTGCCAGGTTTCATTTGGGCATGTCGGATCGCGAAACTGGCTCATTTCATTTTCCCGACGCGACCCAATTTGCGGGGACGACTTCAGGAGGTCAGAAATTGAGGTGAGCCGCGCTCGCCAGCGTGTGGCAGGTAACATCTCTCCGCGCGGGCGAGCTGCGCTCGCCGGGACAAGCTAAAGCATGTCCTACTAGTAGCTCAGCGTGCCGGTGCGCGGCTCTTCTTCCAGATTCGGCAGGTAGAGCGTCTTGCAATGCTCGCAGCGATAAATCTCTGCCTCCGCTCCGAACTTGGACTTCACTTCGTCGCCGAAGAAATACCAACGCTTGAGGTGGCCGGCGCAGAGCTTTTCCTTCGCGTCTTTCTCGTTGCACGCGCGCATGCGCGGGGTACGCCTTTTGACCTTGGTGCCGTCGCTCAGCGTCGCCACCAGTTCCGCTACCGGTATTGCCTTATCGGAAGCCGCGTATTTCGGATTCGCCATATCGAGAATGACGAGTATATCAGGAAGCCCCCATCATTTGATGGGGAGCACGATCTGGTACGTGGTTCCGCTGGCCGTAATGGAAGCGGGCGAAGTCTTCCCGCCAATCGCAATGGTGATCGGCTGGTTACCTGAAGTGAGGCCGCTCGGAACATAGGCGTTCACCTGGTACAAGCCTACGAATCCCGGCGCGAGGCCGGAGAACTGCACCTGCGCCTGTTTTCCGCCGATCATCACTACGGGCTGAGTGCTGGTCGTCGCCAGATGTGCCGAGTCGGACGAGGCGGGATTGCCGCTGGCCGGCTGGTTGGCGGTGGGGCCCAGTCCGTTAACATAGAGTTCGATCAAATCCCCGGCGGCCGCGGGACAAGCTGTTCCCACGATGTAGGGCGCCGCGCAAGTCGGATCGATGGCGTCCGCGATGAACACGCTCCCGCTGTTGTACATGAAGAAGGCGGGCGTGAAGTTGTTGAGCGGAACGCTGCCCAGCACGTTGCTGAAGATGGGCTGCGTTCCCTGGTAGATCATCTTCACCTGCGCCGATGGGTAATTCTCCAACTCCCAGGGCACGAACACGTTGATCTGGGTGGTGCTGACGTATTCTATGTATCCCGGAACGCTGATGGCCGGCAGACTGCCGGACGACGCAGGAGCATCGAAACTCACCGTGACGTAGTCCAATGTAAGGGGCAGGCGGCCGGCGCTGTTGGTGGTATCGACCTTGTCGCCGGTAGCGTTGGTCAGATAATTGGAGTCGACCAGATTGGAGCCGAAGAGCGCCACGTACGATCCCGGTGAAAGCGTGCTGCCGAAAGCGCCGTCATCCGCCACCGAAGTCAGGGTCGGTACGGGGATGATGCTCACGTAGTCGGTAATATCGGTGCCGGCCGCCACGACGTCGATGGTGGCCGGATTGCTGCTCCCCACGGCAGTGGTGCCCGTAGTAAGCTCCGCCCACGCAATCCCATAACTGTTGGTGGTGCACGTGACTGTCGAGCCCGAGCTGGCCGGAGAGCAGTTCGAAGGTTGGAACGACACTGCGTTGCCGGTGCTGCCGGCGCTGCCCGGCACTGCTTTAAGGATGACGCTGTTGGCAGGCGCGACGGTATACGTCGCGGTCTGACCCGACATAGGCACGCCCCATCCATCCAGGACTTGCACGGGAAGAGGCCCGAGGTCCTGGCTCACCGCCCCGTAACTCAGTGTGTAGCCGCCCCCCTGCCAATCGCCCATATCGTAGAGCGGATTGACCACGGGGTTCGTTCCGTCACCAACCAGGAACATATAGGGCATCCGCAAGCTGACTGCCGGGCTCGACGACGTGAGCGTGACCGCTCCGTTGTATTCGCCGCCGGCCGGCACCGTACCGGACAAGGAAAGGTTCAGCGTGGTCTTCGCTCCGGCAGCCAGGGTAAGACTGGTCTGGTCGGCTTTTACGGTGGTGCCACTGGTGGACGCGCCCGCCACAACCGCCACCGCCAATGTGACCGAAGCAGTCCCATTGTTGGTCACAGTGACCGGAATGGTCTTCGGCAGGGTCGTGTTGGTGGACAGGTAGCCGAACGACAACGTCGCCGGCGCTGCGGTAACGGTGGCGGTGACGGCGGCATTGGCATCCAGCAATCCGGCGCCGATTTCCTGGACGTCCACCGTATTGCCGTTGTCGTCGGCCGTGACTGTTTGCGCGGCATAGTTCACCAGCGCCGATTTCACCTGGGCTGCTGTCCACGTCGGGTGTGCCTGCAGTACCATAGCCGCCGCGCCGGCAACCAGCGGCGAGGCGAAGCTGGTCCCGTTAGCCGCAGCATAGCCGTTCGAGGTGTACAACTCGCCGTTCGGGTCGTAGCTCTGGCCCACCGAATACATGCCATTGGTTGCGCTGGGATATGCCGACTGGTAGCCGTCGAAGCCGCCGGTCGCCACCAGATCGGGCTTGATCGAACCGTCGATTGCCGGACCTTCGGAGGAATAGAAGGCGAGCGTGTTCACGGCCGAAGTGTTGGGCAGCGCTTCTTCCGCGCCCGCTGAGTCGATGGTAACCGTGGTCCCCGGGTGGGCGTCGATATACGCCTTGACGTTCTGGCCATCAGCCAGCGAGATCATCACTCCCGGCCCGACCAGATCGCATGGGGAAAAAGAGTTGTCGATGCAAATATCACCAGGACTGGCCAGCGTCGAGGAGTCGGCCATGTAGAAGATCACACCGATCGCACCCGCGGCGGTGGCATTCGCGGCTTTGGTGTCGAATGTGCAGCCGCTTCCGGTGGGGCTCCGCTGGATCAGCGCATAGACGTCGGTCAGGGAGCCGGCCGGCAGCGCGGAGCACGCCTGTCCATTGTCGTTAATAGGAGACTGGGTGATATCCACCAGCGGCGCGGAGTTGGCGCCGACCACGGATGGAGCGAAGTACGAGTCGCTCAGGTTGGCGGCGATGTTCTTGAGGTTCGAAGCGATGCCGGAACCATTGATCGACACCGTCGGATTAAACACATGCGAGTTGATAGTGGCGCCTACGGCGATGACGGAAGGCGCGCTGGCCGGTGACAGGATGCTGTTGTAATAGTAGTCCCCGACGGGGTCGCCGCCATAATTGCCGGCGGCGGTCACAATCACTGTTCCATTCTCGGCTGCGACTTCGAAGGCATGCGCTAAGGGATCGCACCATACGCCCGCCGCATTGCCGCACTGCGTGTCGTCTTTAGCCCCGGCGACCGCCGGGATGCCCGAGGAATAATTGATCACGTTCATGCCATCGCTGATGGCGTCATCGAGGGCCTTGATTACGACTCCCTCGGTAGGGCCGTAGCTCACTCCGTCGCTGCCGTAGATCTTGTAGTTGCCCAGGAATGCCTTGGGAGCCATGCCGCTGAAGGCCACCGTGCCGCCGCTATTCTGCACGGCGGCTGCCACGGATGCCACGAACGATCCATGGCCATCGCGGTCACGCGCCGAGTAATCGTCGGGCATGGAATCGGCGGCGCCTTGCGCGCCGGCGGCGATCATGGAAACGTAGCTGCGCGCCACGATCACTTTGTTATTCGTGTACAAGCCGCAATCGCTGGGGGTTCCGTTCACCGCCGCGTTGCACTTGGGGAAACCGGAAGGCGCGGTGAATCCGGTATCGACGAACGCCGGGCTGGTATGCACACTGCCGGCGTCGATCCCCGTGTCGAGGATACCGATCTTGATCCCATTGCCGGCATAGCTCTGTCCGCCGGGTATCTGCGCCCAGGCGGCCGGTGCGTTGGCGAGCGTCGTGGCCTTGTTCAGATTCGGCCTGACGCGGCGCTCGGGCATCACCCCGATCACCCCCGGCACGCCGCGCAGTTCGGCCACCCGGTCTGGAGTGGCCACCACGAAGATGGCGTTCATCACGGTGGAGACCGATCCGACCACCTGTATCTTTCGCCCAGCCAGATTCTGGATCACGGATTGTTGCCGCGACTCGAGCTGCTGACGATAGGAGGTGGCCGCGGCGGTCTGCAATTGCTCGCGCGTGGCAAAGTGTGCCGCCACCGGCTCGTCACCCAGAAACAAGATATACCGGTTGGGATCGTACCGAAGCTCACGGCCCTGCGGGCGGCGGGCCCTGAGACCCTGCGGCTTTTCAGCGGGCCGCGCATTGCGGTTCGCCGGTCGCTGGGCGAATCCCGACGAAGCACAGAGGAGCAGTCCTAGAACAGCGCCCGAACAGGCGCGATTAACCTTCCCTATCGACATAGTCATGCGTACGTCTCCAAAGTCTATCCGGTTGCAGTAAACGGGAAAAACGACTCACCATCGCTGACAAACGCCCCAGCAAACCATAAGTTGCAAGGCCAGATCAAGCACTCTTTAGATTACGCTTTCGCAATGGGCAATTCCATCTCCACTTCCAGCCCCGGCTGTGCGTTGCGCGCGCGGATGGCGCCCTTGTGCAGTTCGATGGCCCGCCTGGCGATGGATAACCCGAGACCGATACCTCTGCTGGTAGTGTCGCGGGACTTCTCTACGCGGTAGAACGCGTCGAAGAGTCGCGGCAAAGTTTCCTCCGGCACGCCCGGTCCGTGGTCGCGCACGTCGACCACCGCGGTGCCGTTGCGGCGTGCCAGGCTGATTTCCACCCCGGTCCCAGGAGGCGAATACCTGATGGCGTTGCGAATCACGTTCTCCATGGCGCGGCGCAGCAGTTCGGCGTCGCCCTCCACGGTGACCGCATCGCCCGATTGGTAGTGAAACTGGCAGCCGCGCGCCGACGCTTCGATGGCGCAATCGTCCACCAGTTGCTGTACCGGCTCATCCAGGCGCACATGTTCGCGGCGCAACGATCTCGGATCGCCCTCGGCGCGGGTTACCTGAAGGAGCAAATTCAACAGTGCGTTGAGCCGGTCGGATTCCTTCTGCATGCGATTCAGCGCGGCTTCCAGATCTTCACCGGAACGGGCCAGCTCCACCGCCACGCCTAGGCGGGCCAGCGGCGATCGCAGCTCAGGGGAGATGTCGAGCAGCAGCCGCCGCTCCGCCGCCAGCAGGGTTTCGATGCGGCCGGCCATGCGGCCGAATGTGTTGGCCACTTGGGCGAGTTCATCGCGCCGGGTAGATCCGACGCGCGCCGTGCAGTCGCCGCCGCCGAATCGCTCTACCGCCTTCCGCAGCGCACGCACCGGGCTGGTGAGGTGCAGCGCCAGCCAGTTGCAAAGCAGTACCGCCGCTGCCAGGAAGAACAAGTGCTCCGGCGTCAGAAACGAAGGCGCCAAAGAGGTTCGCGGCACGATGAAGAAGAACCAGTAGCGGCCATCGTCGGAAACGCGTCCCAGTCTAGCCACGCCGACCGGAATTGAGCGCCTGCGGCGCTATCCACGTTGACAGGCACGAAAAGCGGCCCGCGAGCAGATCGACTCTTGGCGAAGCACAAGTAGCCTGTCGCTTCTTCCTACCCCATTAGTTTGGTCAGCGCACTTTCCCAAATCGAACCACCTCTATATGGGCCGTCGCCGTCCGCGTCGAACTGTGGCTCATCGAACCAGACCCAATACACTGTGTTTGTTCCGAGTGCGCTGTTCTCTTGCCGAGTGAGTCTTCCGGTCCATGGGCCGGAGATTGCAGTTACTTGAACCGGTGGTGAAGAGATTGTTCCAATCGCGCCCTTCGCCCAAAAGAAAAGATCAGACACTTGGACGCGGTCTCCTTCAGCAAAGCAACTCTCCATGCAAACCATCTCCAGTTTTGTAAGTGTCATCGCTTGACGCCGTAAATCAGCAAGAATCAGCGTAAACGAAGGATTACTCATACAAAAGGTCGTCCGCTGTCTTCTTCCGGGCCCACGATACAGTAGTTAGTTACTTACGACCGAGCCAAATCAACAGGTGACCCTAAGATTTCAGAAACTTCGAGCTAAGTGGACAGCACTGGGTCTAGGGAGTCGCCGTCAAAATCAG
>Ga0182030_10009474_pt1 | contig 19927 bp, 12 predicted proteins | sample 812S3MmetaG_FD_121299 | JGI IMG/M metagenome (GOLD analysis project Ga0182030, IMG submission 121299) | Permafrost microbial communities from Stordalen Mire, Sweden - 812S3M metaG (Illumina Assembly) | ecosystem: Environmental > Terrestrial > Soil > Wetlands > Permafrost | place: Sweden... | reverse complement strand
GTACGGGAATTACTACCCGGTCACCTGTTTTAATTTGGGTTATGGTAATCATTCCGTTGTCTATTTGCTCCGGGCTAAGGGTTGCAAGGTCTGAAAAACGTAACCCCGTATAACAGCCTACTAAAAACAAATCCCTAATCCTGTCTAATCGGGGGCTATCAACAAAGTTTAATTTATGTAGCTGCTGTAACTCATGCTCCGGCAAATAAATGGTGTCTGCTTCCTCTGTGATTGTTGTAAAGCCCCTGCCTTTAAAGGATAGGTTAGTATTAATGTTTAGCTCTGTGGCCTCATGCAGTATCGTTTTTATGACTTTAATATGCTTACCTATGTAGTTCGTGGATTGCTTAATAACCAATGTCAGGTACTTTGTAAAATCGTTATAGAAAGCCATATCAATATTATCAAAGTCAATTGTTTTACGGGCGTGGGTTTGGTAGTTTTCCAAACAAACTTTTGTAGTATAGTAGGTTTTGATAGTACCGGGGGTTATTGGCTTTCCCTTCTTAGTTAGCCGGGTTCCTGCTTCGCTGTCTTTAATGAACTTGTCAAAGTAGCTCATAAAGGTTTCCCGGCTCACTTTCCCACCGTTTTTAATGGCAATATCTAACAGTGGTTTCAATATGGCAGGGGTGGGTATCTTATTGCCGTTTCTATGTTATCCAACCGCTTATTAAATTCCGGGTGTTCCGGGTATTTTGTAGTTTCCTTTACCCTATGCTTTGCCGTATTCCAAAATTTCGGCAAAACATTTTCAGGCGTATAGTATTTCATTTTATAGCCTGCATTGCAGATACGGGCAAAAATTGCCGTTGGCGTGGGGCTTGCTGGTCTTTTAAGATAAAATGATACTTCCATATTATTAGCTGTTTAGTATAATACGGTAAAGATAGGTAAAATTCAAACACGGGGTACACGTTGGGGTACACTATTTTTATACAACATTATATTAAAAACATGGTTAACTATATTTTTAATCCTTTGAAATCCTTTACTGGTAAGTGTTTAAGTAATATAATAAAGTATAAGCAAGTATAAACAAATCAGGTTTGGACACGTCCGCTTTCGACCTCAGAAAGAATATATAAACCCCTGATAACTCTGTGTTTCAGGGGTTTAGTTTTTTTTGAGGTGCTGTAAGGTGGAGACTTGTGTTGTAATGTTAACTGTTAATGTCTTGTCATTGTAGTTATAGAATGTGCGGATACTGGAAAAAAATATTCAATTAGCCAACTTTATTCCTAAAATTGTTGTCTATTATGGAATACTTATTTTATTTTTGATTCATCCAAACAAAAAGTGAATTATATACATAATATATACTCTATGAACCGATATTTTTCTTCAATACTGATATTGCTTACCGTAATTTTTTTAGGATGCACCGAAAGTGCTTTCGCACAAGTACTGTTTCCCGTTCCTAATATACCGGGCGTGTGCGGTGTCAATGGGGTTATTGTTACTATGAGCGGTGGGAGCGGAGGTGCGAGTAACAGCGCCGGCACCGGCTTCCCTGATGGTGGTTTAGGCGGCAATGGAGGATCTGTAGTTTGTACTTTGAATGTATATACTCCTACGGTGGTCACATCCCTTACCTATTATGTGGGAACGGCAGGAGCTACAGGTTTTCCCGTTTTTTCAGGAACAACCGGCGCATTCGGCGGTACAGGCTATGGCAGTGGAGGCAATGCAGGGAATTTTGGCGGGCCGAGTGGTTTTGTGGGTACCGATGTAAGTGGCGGCGGTGGCGGCGGTTCATCCGCAGTATTAAATACAACCGGTTCTACGGTTCTTTTGGTGGCAGGCGGTGGCGGCGGCGGTGGTGCATTATCTCCCACTGTTTTTGGTGGTGCAGCTGGTAGCGCCGGCATTACTGGCGGCAGCGATGCTCCCAATTTTGGTGGCGTTGGCGGCACACCTGGCAGCTTTGGCGCCGCGGGAGGAGTTGGAATAGCTTTCGCTGGTATAGCAGCCGGAGCCGCAGATCCCGGCAACGGCGGCAATGGCGGTGAGGGGCTTGAAGGAAGCCAGTCTGGCGGAGGCGGTGGTGCTGGTTATGGCGGTGGCGGTGGCGGCGGTGCAGGTAATACTCTTGCTTTAGGTGTTAATACAGTTACTGCCGGCGGCGGCGGCGGCTCTAATTATGTTAATCCAACTGATATAACAACCGGGCTTATCAATGGAACGGCCACGGCCACTGGCGACGGAGCTGTTTCGCTGGTAATATATCCCGCTGTTGCCACCACGACGGGCGATACGATATGTACTAACGGTACTTCAATTTTTACCGAAAGTACACCTGGTGGTGTGTGGAGTTCCTCCAATCCAATTATTGCGTCAGTAAGTTCCACAACAGGCACGTCAATTACGGTTACAGCGGGAATATCCGCGGGTATTGCTAATATTTCATACACTGAGCCCAGCGGTTACTGGTCTTTTGTTACAGTTGTAGTGCGCGCTGGGACGGCGCCAATTACAGGCCCAACCAAGGTTTGCAATACCCAATCAATAAATTTGTTTGATTCAACAACAGGTGGTGCCTGGACCAGCGGAACCGCTGGTGTGGCATTAGTATCCACCACAGGAAAGGTGACAGGAGCATCTGCTGGAACGGCTATTATCACCTATACTTTACCGTCAGGCTGCTTTGCCATCACGCCTGTAACCGTTTTTCCCTTCCCTTCCCCTATTGGCGGAACGCCGTCTGTATGTGTGGGAAATACAACCACATTGACGGATGCTGTTGCAGGTGGTATCTGGAGCTGCCCTGATACTACAATCATTACCATTGGTTCGGCTTCAGGGGTAGTAACAGGTGTATCTCCCGGTAACACGACGGTTACTTATGGTTTCGAAGGAATGTGTTTAACAACAATTGGTGTCACAGTCAACCCCTTGCCGTATATCACTGCCCTAGACTCCACAAACCCAACCACATGCGGTGGCACTGATGGGACTATCTCATTGAACGGGTTATCACCAAATACTTCGTATCTTGTTAATTATGATTATGAAGGTACGCCGACTCCTGTACTGACCATAACGGCAACCAGTGACTTCCAGGTTGTTATTAATCTACCATCTACCGGTCTTTTAGATACAGGATCTTATACAGATATTTATGTAACGAATGCAGTTACCGGCTGTGTATCAAACTCCGTTGGGCCGATAACATTGACTGACCCCCCGAATCCTCCGGCGCCTGTAATAACCGCCAGTCAGCCATTATGTGTGCTACAAACATTATTTCTGGAAGGTTCAGATGCTGTAGGCGGAGGCATGTATTCATGGACAGGGCCTAATGGATTTACTTCTGGCATTCAGAAGCCATATATAGTGGCCGCTACTTATGCTGATACCGGCACCTATACGCTTATTTACACTCTTTTCAAATGTATGAGCTTACCAGATTCGGAAGACATTACTTTAGACTCACCACCACCACTTACAAGTGTAACCGCGGGCCAAACCATTCTTTATGGCAGCAATGTTCAGTTGAATGCAGATAACGCATTTGAATACAGATGGGTACCTGACAATGGAAGCCTTAATAACCCAAATATAAATAATCCTATAGCTTCGCCCGACACAACTACCACTTACACTGTTTATGGTATGAGCCAATATGGATGTGTTGACTCAGCATTTGTGACTATTACGGTTGATAGCAACGTGAACCAGGGGATACCATCTGCATTCACTCCTAATGGTGATGGGCTAAATGATGTATTCCGTCCGGTAGGTTTGAAATATCAGCATCTTGTTGACTTCCGCGTATACAACAGGTGGGGACAACAGGTGTTCTATACGAACAGTGTGGGCCACGGGTGGGATGGCAATTTTAATGGTGCGCCTCAGGATATGGGTGACTATTATTACCAGATCACTATTGCCCAGCCCGGCGGTGAAAACGTATCCTATAAAGGTGCTGTTACATTGATAAGATAAGGACTCTACCTCAACAAGAATTTAGAAACCGTTGAAAGCTATTGCTATCAGCAGTTTTCATCTTTTAGTCCATACGAATCTAATGCACCAGCTTTTCAACTTTCTTTTTCAACATGCGTGCTTTTGCTGCTGCACATTGTTTTGCTATCAATGCTTTATTTTCTATCAAAAGGCCAGCGATCATACCGGCTGCGGCGTACGCAAGTAGTCTGGAGATTTTCATTTTGTGTACCTAGTTGTGTGAATTATTAGTAACATAACCATGCCATCGAGTTAAAAACTACTTTATTGAAATGCAAGCCCGAATTTCTTGTAAGTCTTTGTAGTTTTATAGGCAGGTTCCATAATGTCAGGTGCACTTTGGGGAGCGGAATGACCGCCTCTTCCGCCACCGCCGCCCATGTGCATACCCATGCCGCCGCCCATACCTACTCCGGGGCTAAAGCCACCGCCGCCGCCATGTCCACCACCGCCCCGGCCAGGGTTCTGCCCGGCAGGCCGGGCCATTGCGGTAGTCTCAAAACAAATGTTTATTGGCCTGCCCTTATCGGACTTGATTAGTTCAGACTTGAAATAGAATGACTTAAATGGAACTACGGCTTCCCATACCATTTCATCGTCAGTATCTATGGCTATGCGCATGATAACGCCGCAGCTATCAGCTACCATAATAGGAAATTGCAGGTTGCAGCTTTTAAAGCCCTGCAGAGAGTATTCATTTGCATCGGGCAATGCTTTTCTTACCCTGTCCTCGAGTTCCATACGCCGTCTTTGCTGCTGGTCTATAGATCCTCCGGCTGCACCTGATTGTGCATGCATCGACGATGGCCTTCTGCCAGCATCCTGTTTGTCCGCCCCCTCTGGTATGGGATAATTGATGCCGATTGTTTCTTCCTTCCCTCCTTTCTTGTCTATCCAAACAGTAAGACCCTGACGCAGTATTTTGAGCTGGGTGGCCGGGTCACCTGTCTCTACAGTTATATACAGATTTTCTTTATCATTAGATACGGCGTAGCCAAGCATTGCTTTATCGTCATATTCGGGGTAAGGCGATGGCCAGTCCCTGTTACTGCCGTCTACATTAATAGGGATGACCTGCCAGGCACAGGGAGGCAATTTTTTGACGGTATGCTTTGAACTGCTACAGGAAAAAAGCGCGGAAATGGTTATTAAGATAATTACGGTAAAACAAATTCTCTTTTGCATTAAAATTAATTGTGGTGGCGGGGCATTAAATATCGTAAATTAAGTAAAAACTTTTAGACGAAACAAAATTAACGAAGTTTAATGTCCCTCTGTGTTACCATATCCATTCTCTGCTTGTTAAATGTAATCAAAAGGCAAAAATATTCTATTTTCCTTCCATCATCAATTGCTTAATGTACTTTACCGGGGCGCTTCCATAGCTCAGAAACTTTTCATGAAATTGCTTCAGGTTAAAGTTATTGCCCATACTATTTTTCAATGATTGCCTGAATTCATAGATTTCGGTAAAGCCAGTGAAGTAACAGCATAACTGCACCTGTGTTACAGATACGCGTTTCCATTTCCCTTCGGCCTCTGTTTTTTGCTGAAATGCCTCATCTACCAGCAGGTGCATGGCCTCTGCCTTGCTCATGTTTTTGGTATGGACACTATAATCAAGGATAGTGTTGCAGGTGCTGCGGAGGTTCCATTTGTAGTACATCAGCCACATTTCAGGCGAGGCCTCCGTGGAGTTTACGCCACGGTCGCCATCGTAGCCGCTTTCCAGCATCATGCGTTCTGCATACACGGCCCAGCCTTCTATCATGGCATTGTTGCCGAGTATGGCCTTAATAATACTGGGAGATTGGTTAGAATAAACCAGTTGAGTGTAATGGCCGGGTATGGCCTCATGTATATTGAGTATCTGGAGTATGTAATGATTGTACTCCCGAAGATAGCTTTCTGCTTTGTCTTTATCCCATCCTGCCAGGCTGCCCACATTGTAATAGGTATTACCATTCTTGTCATAAGGGCCGGGCGCATTTATGGAAGCGCCTGCCACACCGGCCATGTAAGCAGGTTCTTTGCGGACCACTAATGGCTTAGACGGGTCTATATAAATAAGGTTTTTGTTTTTAATATAAGCGATCAGTTCCGGCAACTGGTGCTCTATAGCTGCCTGGAAAGAATCTGCTTTTACATGGTTGAGCGATAATTGATCTATCATCATTTTTATGGCTTCCATCCTGTTGCCGGGCATGGGTGTTGCGGCAAAATATTTTGGCCATAATTGTTTGGTGATCTCATACATCTTACCGTGAAGCTCTATTTTATGTTTTTGTGCTTTATCATATATCTCATCTGCGGTATAGCCTGATTGGATCTCATAGGCAAACTTCCGGTCATACAATTCCTTTCCGAGCCTGAAACTGCGGGGATTATCATTTTGTAGATTTTTCAGCCAGTCGGTATAGTTTTTAATTACGGCTACTGAAACCTTTGCCCTGCGCAGTATCTTCTGCTGCTCCTGGTCACTGAGGTGAGATTTCTTTAAGGCATCGGGGAGGTCTTGCTGAAAAACGGAGAGGCCGCCCAGGTTTTGCTCTATCGCGAGGCTGGTATGCTCTTTTGTGGGGTCTTTAATATTTTTTCTGGCGGCCTCATAGTAGGCAGGTATCGCTGCCATGCGGGTGTAGAAATTTCGCAGGCGGGTATCGAGGGCATCATAGTCGTTGCCGAGCATGTCTGCGAAGCCACCGCATACATTGTAGCCGGACGGGTCCCATTCATAAGATTTCTGGTCGTTTATAGCCCATTCTGCGGAGTTCAACTGATTTTCAATCAGGTAGTAATCGGTCTTATTTACATCTGATAATTCTGATAATTTGAAACCAAGCAGTTTATTCCTGTTTTCTTTACAAAAATCGAGTTCCGTGGCACGTTCGGCATCATCGGGTATGGTAAGTATGGCGTCATACTGATGATAGCCTACGCTGCTGGCCCAGGAAGGGTAGACCTTCCATAGTTGCAACACGAAGCTTTCTTTATAATCGTTAAACCGGCTATCAGCTGACGATAATGGACCTTTTGCCTGTGCAATGTTCATACTGCTTAAAGTGACGCAATAAATAAATATTAGTAAAATTCTTTTTGTCATTATTGTTTTTTTGGTGGTGCAAACTTAATGTTCCGGCTCATGTTTTTGCATGGTTTGCTATACATTTTTACTGTTTTTACCAGTTGTGTGATTAACCCGCTGCCTAAAAACTTAACCAAACTTAACAAACCTTATCTAAACTTAACCTTTTGAGAAGAGGACACCGAATTCCACTTTTCCTGAATGGATAATCCCGGTTTTTGTTTTCCTCCCCCATTTTTCCGTGTATTTTTTGAAAGTGAAAGTTTTCCCCAAGAGCTCTGCCAATTTAGTAATTTCCCACGTATGCTATAGCCGTCGTTAAAACTATGGCTATTGAACAATGCTTCGCCGGCCGAGGGGCGATTTGACAGTTTATTTAAAGTTTGCATGTTAGTTTAGTTTTCGTAAGTACAAATGTCCGCTATTGTGATTTCATTTAGGTGTTGCTACGGGTAGGAAAATTTTTAGGCGTAAGTAAGTAGAGCCATTGACTACGTTACGAAATGACGGGGCGTTGTTGGGAGTAAAGAATTACGATGAATATCAGCAGATAATTTTTTTAATATATTTTTTATCGGTAAAATCTTGTATTTTAGATGCGAATTTCGTATTGCGGGAGCATTGCGATACTGTGATTCTATAAACTGTAATCAATCACCACCTTTATCAAAATTACTGATTATGAAAAAAATCTATCTGCTGCTGTTGCTATGTCTGCTGAGATTCCAAGGCTTTTCTGCCACCTGGTACACTGTTGTGAACAATGGCGATATAACGAATACGGCGACCTGGAATAACTGTAATACTGGATGTGGGTTTAGTCCTTTTTTCCCAGGCGGCATGGCCGACACATGGTATGTTCAATGCCCAGTCTTCTTGCCTGATGCTGGTAACTTTACGATACATGGGACGTTGATCTTTCAGTATGGGTTCCAGATATTGAGAAAAGGTACAACAGCGAACTCTATGAACATTTTGGGGAGTGTTATTTTTCCGGGTGCACCAATTGGGCCAGGCTCTATTACCTCGGTGTCGGGAGCGGGCGCTTTTACGCTGACTGTGGGTAAGGACATAATCGTGCAGGGTACAAGTTATATTACTGATACCACAAGCAATCCTACTATCATCAATATTGGCGGTAATTTAGTTATGACTGGCAATGCCTACATCTCATCTGCTGCTGCGGGTTATAAGAATATTATTTTTGATGGCACATCAACTCTTGCCAGCCCGCAAACTATTACCTGGACAAGCACGGGAGCGAGTAAGTATACCACCCTGGAAATAGATGCACCCGATAATGTAGCATTGCTAACCAATGTGCCACTGCCAACACTGGGCGCTTCGCCACCTGCAGGTCTAGGTGAGATACTCAGCGGCACTCTTAACTGCAATACCTTCGGCATGAGCGGCGATGGCACCCAATTGTTTTACATAGACTCAGGAGCTAGTTTGTACACAGCTGATATTGGTGGGATGGACTCTACAGTGAAGCGGTGTGCTGATTCGTTTAGCAAGATGGCCAATTATATATTCGACGGCATAAACTCCCAGATAACAGGTGTGACGATGCCGGACAGTATTTATGGCCCAGGCTATGTGACTATCAATAACCCTGCCGGGGTGGTACTCTCGAAGAATTTACACTTTGGTAATGCCCCTGCCCCAATTATGGGCGCTCCGGCTCTGAACCTGGAACTTGGCACTTTCACCATAGGCGTTACAGATTCAATCCTTAGTATGCTTGAAGCGGGGGTGAATGTAGATACCGGTACTTTTTCTTCCGCACCAACTTATTACCCGGGTAATGTGGATGTTAGTTACGTAAACCTCGGTTATAATGCGCTTGCTGTGACTACCGGCTATGAATTGCAGCCCACTTTGCCAATAAGTATTGAGTCGACGGCGGTAAATAAACCCGGAGCCATTATAACATTAGGATCATCTTTTATTACCGGCGATCTGGACATAAACGCAGGCACTTTAGATGCGTCAGCAACTAACTATAATATTACGCTTAACAATGCTAGTCCTGGCTCCGGACAATGGTATAATAATGTTGGCCTTTCTGCGTTTGTACCACGGTCGGGAACAGTAGCCATTACCGGAAATCGGGCATTGTCACTCCTTACGGGTACTTCCACAACCACTTTTTTTAACCTGACTTTAAATGATACAGCGGGTGCTCAACTCGGCATTGATGAAATAGTCAATGGGACACTGACGTTAAATGATGGAAAATTATTTACAAATTCAAATAACCTGATACTTGGCCCGTTGGCACCACCCATTGTCGGCACTTTCGGCGATACGAGCATGATTGTAATCTCATCGCTTGGAAGCGGTGTAGTGCAAAAACAAGATACTGGCGATGTCAGCTATTTTTTCCCTATAGGGGACTCTGCCAATTATTCACCTATTAGGGTTAATTTCAGTGGCAGTGGCAGCTATGGCGCTACAGCCTATACCGGCGTAACTGTGCACAATCAAAAGGAACCACATAATTCCGATACCATAAATTACCTGAACAGGTACTGGCGTGTAACTACTAACAATATCACGGCTCCGTCCTATACCGCAGTAGCTACTTATGTGCCGGGCGATGTAGTGGGCACGGAGGGGGATATGGCGATGGGCGAGTATGGCTATGCGCTGCCATGGAAGAAATTTGGCGTAACGAATGTGGCTACGCATACGCTTACTTCCGGTGTGATCACTGATACTACGGCTGATTTTACCGGCGTTGATTCATCAGGACCTACGGTTACTGCATCTGATGATACGACTATTTGCTTAGGCGGTTTTGATACGCTGCGTGTACTTAGTGTAACCGGGGATACGCCCTTTGTGTATACCTGGGCGCCCGCAGCCAGCCTGTCGGCCACTACGGGCACTGTGGTTGTGGCTACGCCTACAGTAACTACCACTTATACCGTTACGGTAACTGACGCCAACGGCACCTCCGGAACGGATACAGTAATGATTACGGTGAACCCTATTCCCACACTAAGCAGCGCTACAAACAATGGCCCTATATGCTCCGGCGGCACACTGAGCCTTGTAGCCAATACCCCGCTCAACGTAACGGGCTATCTGTGGCGCGGATCGGTGATCATAACCGACAGCACCGCGAACCCTGCAAGCATACCCAATGATACCACTTTGGCAACGAGCATTTATACGGTGACGGTAGTGAACGGCGTCGGTTCGGGATGCACGGCTACCTACTTCGACACTGCCTTTGTGGACCCACTGCCTACTATACCGTTGGTGACCGGTGGCGGCGTGTATTGCGACAGCAATACGATATTTGCCAGCAACGGCGACAGCGGCATCATTTATTTCCAGGATACTTTTTCCAATGCCACCTCTACAGCAGTGCCGGATACTTTGGCACTGATCACTTACCTGGGCACACATACTTATTATTTCAGGGCACAGTCCATATTTGGTTGCTGGGGCCCGCAGGACAGCACTATAGTTACTATTAATCCATTGCCAACGCCGGATACTGCATTCGGCGCCGGTACCTTCTGCGACAGCACGATGATCTCGGCATCAAACGGAGATTCGGGCACGATCTATTTCCAGGGCACAGTGTCCGGGGGTACTTCGACTACGATGGGTGGCTCGCCACAGAAGATAACGACATCAGGTATTTATTACTTCAGGTCGAGGTCGGCAGCGGGCTGTTGGGGCGCACAGGCGAGCGATACGGTTTACATCAATCCGACACCTGCGCCTGTAACTGTAACCGCCGGCGGCGGTACTTTCTGCGGCGCTGATACGCTGACCGCAACGGGCGGTACGGGCGGCACCATTTACTTTGAGGGCAATACATCGAACGACACAGATATCAGCATTCCTTATGCTGCACCTCCTCCTTATGTGGTAGTCGATACATCAGGTACTTATTATTTCCGCGCACAGGCATTAGGCTGCTGGAGCAGGCAGGACAGCGCTATAGTAGTGATCCATCCGCTGCCTGCTACAGTAATCATCAGCACTAATGGCGGCGGCTCTGTTTTCTGCGACAGTACCACCATATTTGCAAGCAATGGCGGCGACGGGATCATTTATTATGAGGATACCATGACGAATAGTTTTTCTATGGCAATGGCTGCAGCCTCTGCATTTTTAGACAGTGCAAATACCTATGGTTATCTGACCCCTGTTTTTCACTTCCGGGCGCGGAACCCTGTGACCGGCTGCTGGAGTAATGATACCGGCGTGCAGATCACGATCAATGAATTACCGTGGCCTGTAACTGCCACTGGCGGAGGCGGCCCATTCTGCGGCAGCACCCAGATTGCCGGAGATGACGGAGTTGCGCCACCAACTTATACATTCTTTGAAGGAAATGCGCCGGGCGGCACCACTGCCGGGTTAGGATCTCCGGTAACAGTAGACACCTCAGGCACTTATTATTTCAGGGCAGAGAATACCGCGACGGGCTGCTGGAGCAGGGAAGGCGTTTCTGATGACAGTGTAAGAGTGCTAATCAACCCACTGCCTCCTATACATAATGTAACCGGTGGAGGCACCATGTGCTTCCGCGACCTGGGTTTTGATATCGGTATTGACGGATCAGATACGGGCATTAAGTACCAGTTATATAATGGCACCACCCTGGTGGGCCGCCAACTGACAGGCACTACATTCCCTCTGGACTTCGGGATAGATACTATAGCAGGTACCTATACTGTAATTGCCATAGATACTGCTACGGGCTGCAATGACACTACGGGTACGAGCGCTATCGTAGTTGTAAACCCATTGCCGAATGTTTATCCTTTAAACCCTCCTACCGGCAGCAGCTATTGCTTTGGCGGCACAGGTGTGGAAATAGACATTGTTGGCACCGATAACTTTACGAATTACCTGGTATACAGAGACAGTATATTAGATACCACTGTAGCTGGTAACGGTGATACGGTAGACCCATTCGACCTGGGCAACTTTACGGACAGTGGCAAGTATACGGTGGTGGCTATCACGAGCAATGGCTGTACCCTGCCCATGCTGGACAGCGTAGTTGTGGTCATTAATCCATTGCCAACACCTTATACAGTAACCGGGGGCGGAGTGTTCTGCGATCTCAGTGCTGCTGATTCTGGTGTTCATGTGTTCCTTAGTGGTTCAGATACTGGTGTCAGCTACCAATTGTACAATGGCGCGCCTCTCCCTACTATTCTTCCAGGCACCGGCGGACCACTTGACTTTGGCCTTCAGACCGTTAATGGCACTTATACAGTAGTGGCTACTAACTCCACTACCACCTGCACTAACAATATGCGCAGCAGCGCCAACGTACTAGTCAATGAGCCACCATCCGTTCAAACGACCAGCGGCGGCGGCGGTTACTGCATCGGCGGAACTGGCCTGCCGATAAACGTGGATGCCACAGAATCCGGAGACAGCTACCAGTTGTACTTTGACGGTGCGCCTGACGGGTCTGCTATTATTGGCACCGGGTCGCCGATCAGTTTCCCACTCCAGTCTCTTGCCGGCAGCTATACTGTAATAGCTACGAACCCAGGCACGGGCTGCGTTCAAGCTGATTCATTTCAAAATACATCATCTGTTGACGTAACCATCACTATCAACGCGCTTCCGCTTATTTATACGGTGTTTGGCGGCGGCAGCTATTGCGTGGGCGGCACGGGATTTAATATCGGCATTAGCAGTACCCAAGCGGGCGTTATCTACGAATTGTTTAACGGTAGTACGCAGGTGGATAGCATCACTGGAACCGGCCTTGTTGGCAGTTTTGGCGTCCAGGCGACGCCGGGCACTTATACCGTGATAGGAAAGACCGCACTTGGCTGCTCCAGCAATATGGCTGGCAGCGCTACGATAATAGTCAACTCCTTACCCCTTGTAGATACTGTAACCGGTGGCGGCGCGTATTGCTCCGGAGGCACCGGCAAGCATGTCGGGCTCAACAGTTCTACGATAGGGATAAATTACCAGTTGTCAATGGGTGGAGCTTCAGTAGGGGCCCCTGTACCCGGTACCAGTTCGACACTTGATTTCGGATTATTACTTCCTGCCGGTGTTTACAAAGTATCTGCAATGAATGTGGTAACCGGCTGTATCAGCGGCATGGCAGACAGTGCTACAATCAGCATAGAGCCATTGCCGAACGTGTATGATATAACCGGCGGCGGCAGCTTTTGCTCGGGCAGTACCGGTGTTAGCCTCGGAATAACCAGCTCAGACCCGGGGATCAAATACCAGTTATTCCACGGTACAGCTACCTCTGGCAGCCCGATACCGGGGACCGGCTTACCATTTAGTTATGGAGTTTATACAACTCCGGGCTCGTACGTTATCATTGCTACAGATTCAACTACCGGCTGCACAGACAGTATGGCCGGCAGCGCAACCATAAGCATTAACGCGCTCCCTCCGGTGCACCTGTTGCTGGGCGGTGGTACTTATTGTGTCGGCAGCCCCGGTGTAGATGTAAAGCTGAGTATATCTGACGATGGTTATGTATACCTGTTGTATAACGGATCTACTACGGTAGGCCCGCCACTTGCGGGTACCGATACCGTGCTTGACTTCGGATTACAGACACTACCAGGTACCTATTATGTTGTTGCGATAGATACGGCTACCACTTGCTCTGACAGCATGAGAGGCAGTGCGACTGTAATCGTTGAGACTCCATTTATACCAGTAGTTTCCATAGCTGCGCATCCCGGCACTGATGTAGGGGTGGGGCAGCGCGACACGCTGATAGCCCAGGTGACAGGTGGCGGCCCTGACGTTACTTACCAATGGTTTGTAAACGGCAACGTGGTGCCTGGCGCAACCGGTGACACCTTCGCATTCAATATTTATTATAATACGGATTCGCTCACCTGCCAGGTAACCAGTCATGGCTTGTGCGGAGACTATACGAGGTCGCAGTCCGTGTTCATAACCCTGCATAATGTAGGTATAAGCCAGGTAACTACCGGCAGTGACATAAAACTGATGCCTAACCCGAACAAGGGAACGTTTACGATCAAGGGGACACTGGGCACTGCGGCAGATGAAGAAGTATCGATAGAAGTAACAGATATGCTGGGACAAGTGGTGTACCAGGATAAGATCATAGCCCCGGGCGGAAGCATCAATAAACAGATACAGCTCAATAGCTCCCTGGCAAATGGCATGTATTTACTGAACCTTCGTTCCGGAGCCCAGGAAAATGTTTTCCATTTCGTAGTAGAGCAGTAGTAATGTGAAAATGTGAAAATGGAGGAATGTGAAAATGAGTGTAGAGTCATTTTAGGAGTTTTATTTTCTTTGTATAACTCAGAGAGCAGCCTTTTGGTTGCTCTCTGAGTTTATAATTCCTTAATTTCTGCGGGTGGTTATCTGTATAGTATTCCTTAGCTTTGCCGCATGCATATTGGATTGTATTTTGGCAGTTTCAACCCTATTCATACAGGCCATCTGATAGTGGCCAACCACGTAGTAACGCATACGGAAATAGATAAAATATGGTTTGTGGTTTCACCGCATAACCCGCTCAAAGATTCCCATTCCTTACTGAATGAATACGACAGGCTGCACCTTGTAAACCTGGCCATAGAGGGTAATTCCAAATTCCGGGGAAGCAATGTGGAATTTCATCTCCCCAAACCGTCCTACACTATTGATACACTAACTTACCTGACCGAAAAATTTCCATTGGAAAGATTCTCAGTGATCATGGGCGCGGATAGCTTCCAGAACATTCACCGCTGGAAGAATTTCGAGCAGTTAGTAGCGCGATATTCTTTTGTAGTTTATAACAGGCCGGGTTTTGAAATTGAAGATACTTATGGTGCCAATATGACCATACTGGATGCGCCCATGTTGCAGATATCCTCTACATACATCAGGAAACTGGTAAAAGAGAAAAAGTCTATCAGGTATATAGTGCCTGATGAGGTAGAGCAATATATTATTGCGAACAGGTATTACAATAAGTAAAAAGTGGCGCTAACAAAATATAACTATTATCTAACAATCATAAGTTGTACATTTGGCACGATATTTATTGGTTGTAACGAAAACCATTTTTATTAATTTTAAAAACTAAATCGTATGGCAAAGATCGGGAATACTATTGCTACCTTGTTGGTAGGGGCAGCTGCAGGAATTGCTGTTGGCTATATATTGGCAACAGATAAAGAAACAAGGCAGGAAGACCTTGAAAAGATGAAGAAGAGCCTGAACAGCTTGAAAGGGAAATTCGCAAAAAAGGGCGCTGACCTCGAGGAGGAAATTTACCATTCTTAATCCCGGCACCTATTGATGAATATACTCAGCCAGCTAAAGGAAAAGGTTTCGGAATACGTAGACGTCTATGTGAGATTGTTTAAGATCAATTTCATTGGCCGCACATCTAACCTTATCAGTTATTTTATGTTTGCGATGATCACCATGCTCATCGTTTTTTGCATTGTGCTTTTCTCTGGTTTTGGGCTTGTGGAGCTGTTTGTAGCAGTGGGCGCAAGTAAACTGGCTTCCTTTTTTATTACGGTTGGTGTTTACTTAATACTATTATTAATAGTTTTTGCCTTCCGTAAAAAACTGACCCGTTTTTTTGCAAGTTCTATAATAAGAGTGCTTACTGAAGGTGACGAAGAAGAGAAAAAATGACTTAATAGCTTAATGGTGGAGTTTAGAGGCTGGGCATTTAACTGGTCAGCCTTTAAACTTTTTATTTACAGCATACACTTTTGATTTACGAATTAATATACATGAGGCTTTATCCCAAAAGACTGCGAAATATAGATGATCTTGAAAAGGAAAAAGCGCTCCTTATCAGGAAAAGCGAGGAATTGGAAAAGGAAGATATTTTATCTGTTGAAGGGTTGCTGGGAGGAAAGAAAAAAGGGGAGGGAGGGTCTTTGTTAGATTTGCTGCCTATTTCCAATCCGCTTGTTGGCCAGCTTTTAAAAATGATACAAAGACGCTTCAATAGCTACCGGAGCAAAAAAGATGACAGGCCCAAAATCGCGAATGTGCCTGTGGCAACAACTGAAGAGCGACCCCGCAAAAGTAAAATTAAAGCTATTGCTATAGAATTCATAGGGGGCTACCTGAAATGGAAAGCGATAGAATTATCCTTCAAAGGGATCCGATACCTCATAAAGTCTGCCAGAGAGAAAAAGGAGCAACGTCCCTAATGCTTTTCATGCAATGCCAGTATGGGGATACGTGCATGGTTAGCAACAGAAGTAGTATGGCTCCTGTGAAATAATCCTTCAAAAAAAGAATGTTTGTGGGGTATCATGATGAGCCAGTCAATGTCATTGGTTTTGACAAAATCTTCTATTGTACCGTTGATGTTAGTTGACTCATATACAAAGTGGTAGTGGACATTCAGAGGGTCGAGTATCTTTTTCGCATCTCCATCTATGTATTCCTGGTTGTCTTGGTTATGAACATCCGGCTGCACATTCAGCACGTGCAGCGCTGCATTTATCCTGTTAGAGATATCGGCAACCTGTTGGAGCGCGGTATCGTTACTGCTGTGCTTGTTGTCATAGGCCAGGCATAGCTTTTTCACACCTCCGAATATTGCTTCGGGAGGCACGCCAAGTACCGGAAACCTCAGTTTCTTAAATGCATCAATGAGCACACTATCCGGCCATGCATTGTTTTCAGCAGTACTGCTATTGCCTACCACTACCAGCCATGGACGATGTTTTTCCTCTGAATACTCTTCTATTACGCTGATCGTGTCCCCATAAATCACCTTGCCCTTTATCTTTACCCCCGGGTAGGCTTTTGACATGCCATCGGTCAGCTTTTTCATTTGGGCTTCCGCGTCTTTTTGGGCGTCACTCATCAGCGAAACCGGCATGGGGATGTCGCTAAACATAACCGGAACTATAAAGGAATGAATAACCATCACTTCCGCATTCTGAGAAGAAGCAAGGCTACAGGCGTAATTAACTGCATTTTCTGCAACATCAGAGAAATCGGTTGCTGCAATGATGAGTGGCATAACGGGCATGTTTTTATGGTACACAAAATAGGTGCCATCAAAGATAGTGATAATAATAATTAACGATTGACATATATGGAGTTGTCTTCGTTATAACCAGGCTACTGGACACCGCTGGCGCTACTTTTTTCCTGGTTCCAGATGAGGCGTTCCAGATCTTTGGGATTGGTGATGATACTTGCGCGGTACTGGCCATTTGGAGTCCATTCGCTGCCATTCCATTTTTCTGCAATGGCATTCCACAATATTTCTTTATTCCTGTTTACAATAAAGACATTGCTATAAGGGGCGTATAATGACGCGAACATTGATCCATCGGGCAATTCAATAACATTTCCTCCTCCTGTTCTATGGAATTCTTTTTTGGCATTATCCTGTTGTTTCCCGCTGGTAATTCCCTGCAGATTGCAAGGATATTCCCAAATCGTCTTAGGAGTATCTTGTTCAGAAATGGGTTGCTCCATCATTACAATAGAAGGATAATCGGGCCAGTTGCAATCGTTATTATTGAATACGTATAAATATCCATCGTGCGTTACCCCGCAACTATGCTGGCCGCAAAACATACCATTACCTTTCTCCGAAATACCGGGTTGAAATATTTCGCCAAATACACTCACTACTGTGCCTTCAGGATATTTTATTTTAATGATACGGCTTATATTTTTAAAGCCTATGTAGATCATTTTAGTGTTTTCATCAAAAAAGAATGCATTTTGATGCACCTCCAGTCCCTTATGGCTTTCAGGGCCCTTATAATTGGCTATGTCTGAATTCAAAAAATATTTTGAACATTTCCACGACCATACCACGTTATTTTTTTCATCATATTCTATTATAGTACCGAAAGTTTTGCGTGGGCTGGCTGTTAATTTGTCATTGGCAAGCTGGCTATTATCTTTTTCTGCAGCCGGTAATTTTTTTGAATAGTTTTCGTCGCCCAATACCATATAATGCCCATTGGCCAGCCTCGTAAACTCATGATGATAGTATTCTGATGAGGTATCTCCACTTACCGTTCCCTTATCGGGCCCTTTCCATAAAATATCGCCATTGTAATTTACCTCGTATGCCTGGGCCCCGAGCAAAAAGGTTATCGTGCCCATTAATGACATTTTCAGGTCGCGCGGCGCTGTATATGCGCCATCTATGTATGGAAGATACCAGACAGGGTTGCCCTTCATATCGTACAGGGCACGGCCACCATCTACAAAGACATAAGCATCGTTGTATTGCTTAGCTGCGTTAATAATTTTAAGTCGCGTGTTAGTTGTGTCGGCTTCCGGAATGATACCAGTACTGAAATGGTATAATTCATTCTTTGTTTGTGGCTCACGACTCACATAATTCACGCGCCATGTGTACTGTTTACCAAAAGCAGGTACTTCACCAATAGTATTACCGGTTTTGCAGTCTATGGTTTTGATAATATTTCTTTTAAAGGAGTCCTCAGAATAATAATTTCCGGAGGCGATCTCAATTTTATATTGGTTTGTTTGTTTTGCTACAGGAAAAGAAAAACCAACAATCCGGTAATTTAGCTGGCTGCCTTCTTTAGGCAGTACCTGCGCAATTAATACCTGGTTAATAATAATAGAGAAAAGAAACAGTAACAGAGAGCGCCGGATCATGCGGGATTGTTTTTCGGTATATCATCTTGTTGACCACTCAAAATACTCGCTTGATTTGGCGGGATGCGAATCTTGGGGTGAAAGTGCCTTTTGTTGTAGTGTATAAAAGCCCTTCAAAACGACGTGAAATGCACAAACATTGTCGATTTTATTTTTTTTTGTAAAAAAATATTATAATAAATAACACTACTACAATAACTTGAGGTAATCATTGACGAAAGAAAGAAAAATAAAAACGAAGATTTTTTTTAAAATTTTTCTTTTTTTTTAAAAAAATGGTATAACTTGGGTGTGATTTTTTAACTTTAATTTAAGTTTAGACAAATTTGGAGTTAGAAAAAATATTGATTTTTTAAAATTACACAAGCATAAAAAAAATAAAATAACCGCCGTATGAAAAAGTTCTATTTATTCTTATTAATGGCCTCGTTGAGCTTTGTAGGCTATTCCCAAACCAGTAGCTATAGCTATCTTGGGGGTGTACAAACCTATAGCGTTGCTGCTGGTGTCACCTCGCTTGGTATTGATATGTACGGTGCTGCCGGAGGTATATACACCGGACTCACTGTTTTGCCAGGGTATGGTGGCCGTGTACAGTGCAACCTGGCAGTAACGCCGGGTCAATTGTTATATATTTATGTTGGGCAGGTTGGCTCCAATGGTCCAGGTACTGGTCCGATACCTCCCGGCGGCCTTAACTCCGGTGGTGGCGCAGATGGCGGCTCAGGAAGCACCAGTGATGGCGGAGCGGCAGGTGGTGCCTCTACAGATATTCGTACCGTTGTAGGCTCCACGATGGCGGCATTAAGCAGCCGCCTTGTAGTGGCTGGTGGTGGCGCAGGCACTTCGTTTAATTCTGGTGAAGTGGGTGGACAAGGTGGTGGCCTCATCGGCGGCGGTGGTTTCTCTGCTGGAACCTCTGCCTGGTCTCCTCCTAACGGTGGGACTCAAACTTCAGGCGGCATTGCCGAAGGATCAGGACTTCCGGGTGGCTTTGGCTATGGCGGTGCAGCTTATCCTAGTTTTTGGGGCAGCGGCGGCGGCGGCGGCTGGTTTGGCGGCGGCGGCTGTTATGACGGGTCTGGTGGCGGTGGGTCTTCTTATACCTCACCCACACTAGCCACAGCAGTTACCCATACGCAAGGATATAGCGCGGCTACAGGTAATGGCCACGTAACTATTACAGTATTGTGCGCACTTACCGGGACAATAACCGGCGCCAATTATGTATGCACCGGTTCTACG
>Ga0182030_10009473_pt1 | contig 19927 bp, 13 predicted proteins | sample 812S3MmetaG_FD_121299 | JGI IMG/M metagenome (GOLD analysis project Ga0182030, IMG submission 121299) | Permafrost microbial communities from Stordalen Mire, Sweden - 812S3M metaG (Illumina Assembly) | ecosystem: Environmental > Terrestrial > Soil > Wetlands > Permafrost | place: Sweden... | reverse complement strand
CGCCGACGTCGCCCAGGGCATTCACGAACTCTATGAGCCATTGGCCGAAGACGACGGCATGAGCCTGCACGTCAAGACAGTGTCGGCGCCGCTGCACGGCAACCGCGAATTGATCAGCCAGGCGCTGGCCAACCTGGTCGAGAACGCGATCAAATACGGCAAGCCGGATGCGGTCGCCCAGCCGCTCGGCGCCGACGCGGTAGCCGGCGGCGATGCGAGGGCGATCCTGATCGAGGCCCGGCGCGACGGCGATCAGGTGCTGCTCAGCGTCACCGATCACGGGCCGGGAATTCCGACGTCCGATCGCAGACATGCGGTGGAACGCTTTGTGCGGCTGGAAGCAAGCCGCACCCAGCCCGGCTCCGGACTGGGATTGAGCCTGGCATCGGCGGTGGCGACGCTGCATGGCGGCGAACTGCGGCTCGACGACGCGCGTCCCGGATTACAGGCGACACTGGCGATTCCGGCGCTGGCGGGCGCCGGTGACAGGCTTGCGGCTCAAACACCGGATGTGCCACAGAAGGCGGCATGATCTCATCCGCGAAGGGCGACGCGGACCAACATCGTCTGGCCGCGCGGTTCGTGGACGGGCCGCATGTGGCCGCTGCTGCAAAAGCCGAGCAAGTCCTGGCAGGCTGGCTTGCCGATCTGGAGCCGAAGCAGGCGGCTGGGATCGGAGAGCTTGTCGGGCATTTTCCGCGCGCCAACACCATCCTGCAGGGCATTGCGGCTGCATCGCCCTATCTGTTCGACCTGATGCGCGCCGATGCCGGGCGCCTGATCCGGCTGCTCGGCTGCGAGCCGGAGCAACATCTGGAGCAATTGATCCGAACCACCTGCGGCGAGTTGGCGGCGGCATCCAGCGAAGTCCGCGTGATGCAATTGCTCCGACGCATGAAATCGGAAGCCGCGCTGCTGATTGCGCTGTGCGACATCGGCGGCGTCTGGCCGGTGATGCGGGTCACCGCGGCCCTGACCGATCTTGCGGTTGCCGCGGTGCAATCGGCGCTGCGCTATCTGTTGCGGCAGGAAGCCGCGCGCGCGCGGCTATCGCCGTCCAACCCCGATTTTCCCGAGCAGGATAGCGGCCTGGTGGTGCTGGCGATGGGCAAGATGGGCGCCGGCGAACTGAATTTTTCCAGCGACATCGATCTGATCGTATTCTTCGATTCCGCAGCGCCGACGCTGGCGCCCGATATCGAACCGCAGCCGTTTTTCGTGCGCGTCACCCAGGGCCTGTCGCGGATCCTGCAGCAGCGAACCGGCGACGGTTACGTGTTCCGTGTCGACCTGCGGCTGCGACCGGATCCCGCCTCGACGCCGGTGGCGATTTCGATTGCCTCGGCGCTTCATTATTACGAACGGGAGGGGCGAACCTGGGAGCGGGCCGCGATGATCAAGGCGCGGCCCTGCGCCGGCGACCCCAGGGCCGGCGAGGCGCTGGTGGCGGAGTTCGCCCCGTTCGTCTGGCGCAAACATCTGGATTTTGCAGCCCTTGCCGACGTGCACGACATGAAGCGGCAGATGCAGGTGTTTCGCGGCCAGACCGACATCGCGGTCGAGGGCCACAATGTCAAGATCGGCCGCGGCGGCATCCGCGAGATCGAGTTTTTCGCGCAGACCCAGCAGTTGATCGCCGGCGGCCGGCATCCCGAATTGCGGGTGCGGCCGACGCTGCAGGCGCTGGAGGTGCTGGCGTCGAGCCACTGGATCACCTTCGAGGCGCGTGACGAACTGTCGGCGGCCTACCAGTTCCTGCGGCGGGTCGAACACCGGCTGCAGATGGTCGCCGACGAGCAGACCCATACGCTGCCCGACGACAGCGAGGCGATGGAGCGGTTTGCCGGTTTCTTCGGCTATCACAGCCGCGCCGCATTCGCTCACGACCTGCTTGGGCATCTCAATGTGGTGCAGCGGCATTACGGCAAGCTGTTTGAAGGCGATCCGACCGGCACCGCGAAGCTGCCGACGGTGGATTACGGGGCCGGTCCCGATGATCCGCGCCTGCTCGAGCATCTGGCCATGCTCGGCTTCAAGCAGCCGATCATGGTGGCCGATACCCTGCGGCAATGGATGGTCGGCGACTATCGCGCGTTCAGGATCGAATCGACGCGCAACGCCTTTGTCGAATTCGTTCCGGCGCTGCTCGCAGGGCTGGCGGACGCCGAACAGCCCGACAGCGCCGTGATGGCCTTCGACGGCTTCCTGCAGGCGCTGCAGCGTGGCGGCCGGCTGATTTCCCTGCTCAGCCAGAACCGCGACCTCGTCGCCCTGGTGGCGCTGGTTCTCGGCGCGGCACCCCGGCTCGCCGACATGCTGGCGCGGCAGCCGCAGCTGATGGATGGCCTGATCGATCCGCGCTTCTTCGGCGCGATGCCGGACCGCCGCGAATTGTCCGCGCGGCTCGCCGCGACCCTGAGCGAGGCCTATTCCTACGAGGAGTTCCTCGATCGGTTGCGCCTGTTCGGCCAGGAAAGCCTGTTCCTGGTCGGCACCAGGATCCTGTCCGGCACGGTGTCCGCCGCGCATGCCAGCGTCGCCTTCGCCGACGTTGCCGAAGGCATTGTCGATACCGTGCACGGCCTGGAAATCGATCGGTTCGCCGACCAGCACGGCCGCATCAAGGGCCAGCAGACTGCGATCGTTGCGATGGGCCGGCTCGGCGGCCGCGAGATGACCGCCTCGTCCGATCTCGACCTGATCCTGCTCTATGATTTCGACCACGACTATCCGGACTCCGACGGTGCGCGATCGCTGCACGGCGCGCATTATTTCGCGCGCTTCACCCAGCGGCTGATCAGCGCCTTCACGACGCGGACCAATTATGGCGTGCTCTATGACGTCGACATGCGGCTGCGCCCCTCCGGCCGCGCCGGCCCGTTGGCCTCGCGCGTCGACTCGTTCGCCGAATACCAGGAGCGGGAGGCCTGGACCTGGGAGCACATGGCGCTGACCCGCGCCCGGGTGATCTCGGGCCCGGCGGATTTTCGCGACAGGATCGAGACCATCATCCGCCAGGTGCTGACGCGGCGACGCGACCCCGCCGGCGTCGCCGTCGACGTGGCGGAGATGCGGCGCGCGATTGCGCTGGAGAAGGGCGAGGACGATGTCTGGGACCTGAAATATGCCGCCGGCGGGATGGTCGATATCGATTTCATCGCCCAGTATCTCCAGCTGGTTCATGCCGCCGACACGCCGGATATTCTCAACGTCGCCACCCAGCAGGTGCTCGACAACGCTGCGCGGCTTGGCGTGCTGCAGCCGGCGGCCGCCGAGATCCTGCGTCCGGCGACGCGCCTCTATCACGACCTGACGCAGATCCTGCGGCTCTGCGTCAGCGATAAATTCAGGCCGGAAACATCAGGGGAAGACTTGTTGCGGGTGATGGCGCGAGCCGGCGACGCGCCGGACTTTTCCTCGCTGGAGGCACGGGTGCGGGAGACCCAGGCCGAGGTGCGCCGGGTATTTTCAGCGCTGGTCGGCGGCGGCCGCTAGGATCGTTTCGTCACGAAGTGCTCCAGACAAGGACGGCGCTTCATCCGACTTCATGGCGTGCCAACGGGTCGCTCGAATGGGTTCCCGACAACAGGCGCCGCGAACGTTCCAACAGGCAACACCGGCTAACGTTTTATTCAGGATACAGGGCAAATTGAAAGCGGGCTGCATACCACGCCCGCGTAATAAGCCGTCGCCGGGGTTCTCAGCCCCGGCGGCGGCTTTTTTGTTGTCCGGCCAAGAACGGCCAGAACGACAGTGATCCGGCAGCCGAAGCTGCGACAAATTCGATTTCGTTAAGTGCACAAGTGAACATACAGGGGGCATTCGTCGGTGCGAACCTGCGAGCGGGAGCCGCACGGACTTCGCAGGGTTGTGCGAGGTGAAACATGATCGCATGGAATACAAGGGAGTGAGATTTTCCGTCGTTCGTTTGTTGGACGGGGCCGGATGGCGATGGGAAATCGAGTTTGGCGACGGCAAAAGAAAAACCGGTGTAACCCGGGCCAGTCGGGCCGCAGCAATCAGACTGGCTGAACACAATATCGACCGCGTCCTCAGGGAAGAAGAGAAGTAAGTCCGCCGGCTCATGCGGTGGTCTGAGCCGTCGGGCCCGCATTTTGGAATTCATATTTTCGCACACCTTCGATCCATAGCGACGTCGGTGGGCCTTTCCACGCCCGCCGCGGAACGGCATGGGTGTCTTGCCCTCTTGGTGTCCGGTACCGGACAGACAGGGCAGTAAATCTGTGACCGGCTCGAGATCGGCATGCCGCGTATCGATGGCGAGAGGGCACAGGGATGGCAGAGTACCGCGCCTATACGGTCGGACTCGACGGGCATTTCGTGGGTTCACGGGCGCTGATCTGCGCCGATGATGCAGAAGCGATCGAGGAGACCAGGCGGCTGGTCGATGACCACGATATCGAGCTTTGGAGTGGCGACCGCTTTATCATCCGGCTGGTTCCGCAGAATGAGACGCCAGGCAATTCCTCCCCGTTGGGCAACGCCTGACAACCTCTGCCGCACAGGCGCGGAGATTGCCATGCGGTTGAACGGCGGCGCGAACCAGCTCACGACAGACATGTCGGCGATCGCTCCTTCTCCGCCGTTCGGTGCCAGAACCGGGCAAATGCGCCGATCATCGCGAGCATTCTCTTGGACGTTGACCTCCATCACTCTTCGCATCGCTTCGCCGGCGCCGCGCATCGGACCATCGATAGGGCCCCGGCATTGTTGATCGGGATAAAGACGTCGGAACGCTTCGTCGCCGCGGCGACAATGCCCTGCGGCGCCGTCACGTCCTGTCGCGCCAATTTGCGCAAGCTGATCGCCTCTGCTATCCCGATTTGCTGAAACCTCGAGAAGTTGCGCGATGTACGATGTCATTGTGGTCGGCGGCGGCTCGGCCGGCGCCGCGGTTGCGGCAAGGCTCTCCGAGGATCGTCAGCGGCGCGTTCTGCTTCTCGAAGCCGGCCTCGACTGGCGCGCCGACGAGGCGCCCTGGGAAGTGACCACGCCCAATCCGATACCGATCATCCACAACCGCGAGTTTCAGGAAAAATGGCAGTGGCCTCAGCTGCTGTCGCGCCGGGTGGCGGGACAGCAGCCGCGCTTCTACTGGCGCGGCAAGGGCCTCGGCGGCAGCTCGATGATGAACGGCCAGATCGCGATCCGCGGCGTGGCCGATGCCTTCGACGAATGGGCTGACCTTGGCTGTACCGGCTGGTCGGCCGAGGACGTGATGCCGTTGTTCTCCGAGATCGAGGATGATCTGGAATTCGGCGATACCGAAGGTCATGGACGCGGCGGGCCGTTGCCGGTCTACCGCGCGCCGCCGGACAGCTGGGGCCCGATCGATCGCGGCCTGCGCGATGCGGCGCTGGCCAGCGGCTATCCATGGTGCGCCGACGTCAACGGCGCGGACGGCGAGGGCGTGGCCTGCTACCCGATCAACAGCCGCGACCGCCGCCGCATCTCGACCAACGAGGCCTATCTGGAGCCCGCGCGCGGCCGCGCCAATCTGGAAATTCGCGGCAAGGTGCTGGTCGACCGCGTCGTGATCCGGAACGGCCAGGCTAGCGGCGTCCGCGTTCGCACCGGGGGCCAGGATGGCGGCGAGATCCGCGCCCGCCAGATCGTGCTATGCGGGGGCGCCATCCACAGCCCGGCGATCCTGCTGCGCTCGGGCATCGGTCCGGCCGACGAGCTAAGGGCGATGGGCATCGCGGTTGAACGCGACCTGCCGGTCGGCCGGCACTTCTTCGACCACCCGCTGTTTCGCGCCACGATTCAACTGCGCCAGGACATCCGTCCCACCGATCCCGACACCCGCCATACCAATTGCTGCGTGACCTATTCCTCAGGCCTTGCCAACGGCGGCAAGCGCGACATGATCCTGATCGCCTTCAACCACCGCGGCATCGGGGTTCCCGGCGCCATCGGCGCGGGGCTGTTCAATGCCTATTCGCGGGGCTCGCTCAAGCTCGCCTCGATCGATCCACAGATCGATCCGGTCGTCGAGGAGAACATGCTGGCCGATTCCCGCGACATGCTGCGCATGATCGATGCGGTGAAACGGCTGGCCGTGCTCACGGTCCAGCCGGCGCTGGCCGGCATCGCCGACTGGATACGGCTGACCGACACCGACCTGACGCTGCCGCAAGCGGCGGCGCTGCCGGATCAAGAACTGGAAGCGCTGCTGCGCCGCGACACCGGCGACATCCAGCATGCCGCCGGCAGCTGCCGCATGACCGGCTTCAACGCTGCCGACGGCGTGGTCAATCCCGATGGCACCGTGAAGGGCATCCGCGGTCTGCGCGTGGCCGACGCATCGATCATGCCGTCGGATTGCCGGGCCAACACCCACTTCACGACGGTGGTGATCGGCGAGGCGATCGCAGGGATGATGAGGCGCAAGCTGGAAGTTCATCAACCTCTCCCCGCGCGCGGGGAGAGGTCGAACGCGCGGCGCCACGGTTCCCCAATCTAGCGCGCCATGCCAAGGTTGCAAAACAGAACGTCTCTCGCATCGGAGCAGGCCATGGTCGAGTTGACAGTGAACCGGACGCCGCATCGCTTCGAGGGCGATCCCGACACGCCGCTGCTGTGGTATTTGCGCGATGAGCTCGGCCTCACCGGCACCCGGTTCGGCTGCGGCGCGGCGCTCTGCGGCTGCTGCACCGTCCATGTCGACGGCGCGGCCACGCGTTCCTGCAGCGTCACGGTCGGCGATTTGCAGGGCAAATCCGTTGCCACCATCGAGGGTCTGAGCGCAAACGGCCTGCATCCGCTGCAGCAGGCGTGGATCGAGCTCGACGTTCCGCAGTGCGGATATTGTCAATCCGGGCAATTGATGCAGGCGGCCGCACTGCTTGCGGCGAACGCAAACCCCACCGACCAGGACATCGACCAGGCGATGTCGGGCAACATCTGCCGATGCGGCACCTATCCGCGCATCCGCGCCGCCATCAGGCAGGCCGCCACGGCATTGCGGGCTGCCGGCGCGTCCCACCGGGCTTCAGCCGATCCGGTCGAGCCAAGTCCGGTCGGGGCGAGGAGGCTGCCATGAAAACGCAGCTTCCACAGATCACCCGGCGCGCCTTCGCCTTCGGCATCAGCGCCGCGGGCGGCGGGCTGATCCTGGGCGTTGCGCGGGATTTCGCCGCGGCGGAAACGGCGGCGACTCCTTCGCCTGCGCAGAATGGTCCCGAGGTGACGGTCTGGGTCGTCATCGAGCGCGATGACACCACGCTGATACGGGTCGCGCGGTCCGAAATGGGGCAGGGCGCGTTCACCTCGTTGCCGATGCTGGTTGCCGAAGAACTGGAATGCGATTGGGCGCTGGTTCGGCCCGAATATGTCGCCCCCCTGGAGAACGTGTCGCGCGGCCGGCCCTGGGGTGACATGGTCACCGCGGGGAGCCTGTCGATCCGTGCCTCGCAGGCCTACCTGCGCAAGGCCGGCGCCCAGGCACGCACGATGCTGATCGCCGAGGCGGCGGCCCGATGGGGCGTGGGCGCGGACGAATGCACCGCGCGCGACAGCGTCGTGACGCATATCGCTAGCGGACGTTCGCTGCGATATGGCGAAATCGCCGGGGCAGCCGCCGTCCGGCCGGTACCGCAACAGGTCACCTTGAAGCGTCCGCAGGACTGGCGGCTGATCGGCCGGTCCGTCAAGCGCTTCGATACCGTGGACAAGGCAATGGGCCGCCCGATCTACGCCAGCGACGTCCGCCTGCCCGGGATGCTTTACGCCGCGGTCGCTGCCTGTCCCGCGCATGGCGGCAGGCTTGTCGGTTTTGACTCGGCGAAGGCTTCCCATATGCCAGGCGTCCGGCATGTCGTGGCGGTGGGAGACAACGCCGTCGCCGTGGTGGCCGCTTCCTGGTGGCAGGCCAAAAAGGCGCTCGATGTGCTTCCGGTCACCTGGGACGTGGCTTCCAGCAGGGATCTTTCGAGCGAGGCGATCAGGCAATCGTTTCTGAAGGGGCTCGCAGCCGATGACGTGGCGATCGGCCGGAAGGTCGGCGATGTCGATGCCACCCTGGCGTCCGCGAGCTCGCTTCTGCACGCAGACTATGAGGTACCTTATCTCGCGCATACCACGATGGAGCCGCAGACCTGTACCGCCCATGTCACCGACGCCGGCGCGGAGGTATGGGCCCCGACGCAGAACGGCGAGGGCACGCTGCGCGTGGTGGCGAAAACGCTCGATATCGATCCCTCTCGCGTCACGGTGCATAAATGCCATCTTGGCGGAGGCTTTGGCCGGCGCGGGCTCGCCCAGGACTGGGCGCGGCAAGCCGTGCTGATCGCAAGGCAGCTCGACCAGCCGGTCAAGATGATCTGGACGCGGGAGGAAGACGTCCAGCACGACTACTATCGGCCGGCCTTTGTTGGACGTCACACTGCGGGGGTCGACGAGAAGGGCAGGCTGATCGGCTGGAAGACGCGGCTGTGCGGTTCCTCGATCTCGTTCGGACTGGCCCAGGACCGTCTGAAAAACGGCCAGGACCTCGAAATGATGGCCGGCTTTCATGCCGAAGACATGATGTACGACGTGCCCAACATCGAGGTCGGCTATGTCATGCGCAATACCGCCATCCCCGTCGGTTTCTGGCGAGGGGTCAATCACTCACAGAACGGCTATATTCGGGAAGGCTTTGTCGACGAGCTCGCTCATGCCCGCGGCAAGGATCCCTATCTGTTTCGGCGCGAACTGCTCGCCAACAGCCCGCGTTCCCTCGCGGTGCTCGATGAGGTCGCCACGCGGGCCGACTGGGGAAAGGCTGGGAATGGCATCCACCAGGGGATCGCGATCGTCGAGTGCTACGACTCGGTCTGCGCGCATGTCGTCGAGGTCTCGGTCGACAAGTCCGGCGCCCTGAAGGTTCATCGCGTGGTGGTTGCGATCGATTCGGGATACGTGGTCAACCCCGGCATCGTCGTCGCCCAGATGGAGGGCGGCGTCGCCTATGGGCTCATTGCCGCACTTGCCGGAGAGATAACGGTGAAGCAGGGCCGGGTCGAGCAGAGCAACTTCCACGACTATCCGGCGCTCCGGATCAACGAGATGCCGGCCGTCGAGACCTACCTGGTTCCCAGTGGCGACAAATACCTCCAGAGATGGGGCGGCGTCGGCGAGCCCGGCGTACCGCCGCTGGCACCGGCGCTCGTCAACGCGATCTTTGCAGCGACCGGCCGGCGCATACGTTCGCTGCCGCTCAAGAACCACGACCTGACGCCGATCTGATCGTGCCGTAGCATCGTCAGCTCAAATCCTTGTAGAAGCGCTGGTCATAGAGCGCGCCTGCCATCGGCGACAGCGCCTTTCGAAATGCGCGGGTGTGCGCCGCCATGATATGGTCATCGAGCGCCTTCCTGCTGGTCCACGCTTCGACGACGGTAAAGTGGTTTGGCGTAGCCGGCTGCTGCAGCACTTCATAGTCGATGTTGCCCTGGTCCCTGGAGCTGTCGATGCCCATGGTCCTGAGCAGGGCCACGCAGTCGTCCAGGTGCTCGGGCATGACGTCGACGTGGGTCAGGACGTAGATCGAGTCCGTTGGCCGCTCGCGCTTCACCGGCTCGACAATAATACCATTGCCGATGCGCTGGTCGTAGGGGGCGCTCGCAATCGCCTCGAGTTGTTTGCGGAAATCCAGGGTGCTCGCGGCTTTGTCATGGCCGTCGAGCGCGGTTTTGTCTTTCCAGACTTCCAGGATCGCGAAGCGGTCGGGACGCGCGATCTCGTGCAGCACGTCGAAGCGCAGGTTGCCGTCCTCGTTCCGGCTTGCATCGCGGTATTGCGCGAGCAGGGCGGCGCCGGAAACGACCGCGTTCGGCAGCACATCGACATATGTGGCAAGATAGATCGCGCCGCCCTCGGCGCGCGCAGGCGCTGCAAGCATCGGTGCCAGAAGCGTCACCGCGAGGACAAGATGAAAGATGATGCGCTGCAGCGGACTGCGCTGAACAGCCGCGATCGGTCGAGAGCTGCCGAAGGCCGCCAACTGGTTCTAACCCTTGCGCAGCGCCGCCAGCGCATCCCGCACCTCCGGATCGAGCCCGGCGCCGCCGGCATCGAGGTGCGCCAGGATCGCGGTCCGCATCCTGGGATCCCAGAATTTGCGGATATGCTCGGTGATGCCGGGCACCGCTTTGTCGTGGCCCTGGCTCCTGAAGAAGGTGCCAATCTGGTTGGCCATGTAGATCAGCCGGTCAGGCGACATCGACGGCTCCTGCGGCAGCCCCGTCGGCCGCAATCCGCGCCCGATGGGTGAAGACCTCAAAACCGTCGGCGCGGGCGATGGCGGCCAGCGTAATGCCCGAGGCTTCCGCCATCCGCACCGCCAGCGCGCTTGGTGCGGAAACCGCCACCAGCAGCGGCGCGCCCATCGCCGCGGTCTTCTGCACCATCTCGACCGAGACCCGGCTGGTCAGCAGCACCATGCCGTCGCCGGCGGAAATCTTCGCCAGCGCCAGCGCGCCGGCGAGCTTGTCGAGCGCGTTGTGGCGGCCGACGTCTTCGCGCAGGGCGACGATGCCGCGGGCCTCGGTCCAGAACGCCGCAGCGTGCACGGCGCGGGTTTCGATATTGATGGTTTGCAGGGAAGGGATGCTCTGCATCGCCGTCGTGATCTGCTGCGGCGAAAACAAGCGGCCCTGCGCGACGACCGCGGCGGGGCGAACCGCTTGCGCGATCGAATCGATGCCGCAGATCCCGCAGCCGGTGGGGCCCGCGATGTGACGCCGCCGCTCGTTCAACCTGTTCGCCAGCGAGGGCTCGAGCCACATCCGCAGCTCGATGCCGTCGTCGAGGGCAACGATATCCAGCGAGCGGATATCGTCGGGCGATTGCACGATGCCCTCGCTGAGGCTGAATCCAACCGCGAAATCCCCGAGGTCTTGCGGGGTTCCCATCATCACGGCATAGGTGCCGCCGTTGTAGGTCAGCGCCAGCGCGGTCTCTTCCGGAATCGCGCGCGCGCCTTCGCCGACGCGGCCATTGCGCCAGACCTGACGATCAACGTTGCGGACCGGCTCGTGCATCGGCTATTCCGCGGCTTCCACAATGGGCGCAATGCGCCTGCTATGACGGGACTGCTCGTCATAGGCCTTCTGCCATTCCGACGGACCGTTGGACGGCGATATCTGCACCGCCGTGACCTTGTATTCCGGACAGTTGGTCGCCCAGTCGGAATATTCCGTGGTGATGACATTAGCCTGAGTATCCGGGTGATGGAAGGTGGTGTAGACCACGCCGGGCGCGACGCGGTCGGTGATCAGCGCGCGCAAGGTGGTCTCGCCGGCGCGGCTGGCGAGCCGGACCCAGTCGCCGTCGCGCACGCCGCGCTGCTCGGCATCGTGCGGGTGCATTTCGAGCCGGTCTTCGTCGTGCCAGACGACGTTTTCGGTGCGGCGGGTCTGGGCGCCCACATTGTACTGGCTGAGGATCCGCCCGGTCGTCAGCAGCAGCGGATAACGCGGTCCGGTGCGCTCGTCGGTCGGAACATATTCGGTGATGACGAACTTGCCCTTGCCGCGCACGAAGCCGCCGATATGCATCACCGGCGTGCCCTCGGGCGCCTTCTCGTTGCAGGGCCATTGCACCGAGCCGAGTTCATCGAGCCTGGCATAGGACACACCGGCGAAGGTCGGCGTCAGCGCCGCGATCTCGTCCATGATCTGCGAGGGGTGGTCGTAATGCATGTCGAAGCCCATCGCCCTGGCGAGGCCGATGGTGACTTCCCAGTCCGCCAGACCATTGCGCGGCGTCATCACCTTGCGCACGCGCTGGATCCGGCGCTCGGCGTTGGTGAAGGTGCCGTCCTTCTCCAGGAAGGTCGAGCCGGGCAGGAACACGTGGGCGTAGTTCGCGGTCTCGTTCAGGAACAGGTCGTGGACGACGAGGCATTCCATCGACGACAGCGCCGCCACCACATGCTTGGTGTTGGGATCGGACTGCAGGATGTCTTCGCCCTGCACATAGAGGCCCATGAAGCTGCCCTCGATGGCGGCGTCGAACATGTTGGGAATGCGAAGACCGGGCTCCTTGTTGAGCTTGACGTTCCACATCGCTTCGAACTGCTGGCGCACCGCGTCGCCGGAGATGTGGCGATAGCCCGGCAGTTCATGCGGGAACGAGCCCATGTCGCAGGAGCCCTGCACGTTGTTCTGGCCGCGCAGCGGGTTCACCCCGACGCCGGGACGGCCGATATTGCCGGTCGCCATCGCCAGATTGGCGATCGCGATCACCGTGGTCGAGCCCTGGCTGTGCTCGGTGACCCCGAGCCCGTAATAGATCGCGCCATTGCCGCCGGTGGCGAATTGTCGCGCCGCGGCGCGCAGCTCCCCGGGATCGACGCCGGTCATGATCGCGGTCGATTCCGGGCTGTTGTTCGGCAAGGCGACGAAGGCGGCCCAGTCCTCGAACTCGCTCCAGTCGCAGCGTTCGCGCACGAAGGCTTCATCGACCAGGCCTTCGGTGACGATGACATGGGCGAGCGCGGTGAGCACGGCGACATTGGTGCCGGGCATCAGCGGCAGATGCTGCGCCTTGAGGTGAGGGGATTCCACCATTTCGGTGCGGCGCGGATCGATCACGATCAGCTTGGCGCCCTGGCGCAGCCGCTTTTTCAGGCGCGAGGCGAACACCGGGTGCGCGGCGGCCGGATTGGCGCCGATGATCATGATCACGTCGCTATGCTCGACCGAATCGAAATCCTGGGTTCCGGCCGAGGTGCCGAACGTGGTCGAGAGCCCATAGCCGGTCGGTGAATGGCAGACCCGGGCGCAGGTATCGACATTGTTGTTGCCGAAGCCGGCGCGGATCAGTTTCTGCACCAGATAGGTTTCTTCATTGGTGCAGCGCGAGGAGGTGATGCCGCCGACAGCGTCGCGGCCGTATTTGGCCTGGATGCCCTTGAACCTGGCGGCGGCGAAGTTGAAGGCTTCGTCCCACGACACTTCGCGCCAGGGATCGCTGATCTGTTCGCGGATCATCGGCTTGAGGATGCGCTCCTTGTGGGTGGCGTAGCCCCAGGCAAAACGGCCCTTGACGCAGGAATGGCCGCGATTGGCCTTGCCGTCCTTGTAAGGCACCATGCGCACGACTTCCTCGCCGCGCATTTCCGCCTTGAAGGCGCAGCCGACGCCGCAATAGGCGCAGGTGGTCACCACGGAGTGCTCGGGCTGGCCGATCTCGATGACAGACTTTTCGGTCAGCGTCGCGGTCGGGCAGGCCTGCACGCAGGCGCCGCAGGACACGCATTCGGATCCGAGAAAGCTCTCGTTCATGCCGGGCGACACCCGGCTGTCGAACCCACGCCCGGAAATGGTCAGCGCGAAGGTGCCTTGCACTTCCTCGCAGGCGCGCACGCAGCGCGAACAGACGATGCATTTCGACGGGTCATAGGTGAAATAGGGATTTGACTCGTCCTTCGGCATCCAGGCCGCGTTGGGGGCACCATCCGCCTTGGCAAAAACGTGGTTCTCGCCCTGGTAGCCGTAGCGCACGTCGCGCAGGCCGACCGCGCCCGCCATGTCCTGCAGTTCGCAGTCGCCATTGGCCGCACAGGTCAGGCAGTCCAGCGGATGGTCGGAAATATAGAGCTCCATCACGCCCTTGCGCAGCTTCTTCAGGCGTTCGCTCTGGGTGTGGACCACGAGGCCCGGCGCGGCCGGCGTGGTGCAGGACGCCGGCGTGCCGGCGCGGCCTTCGATCTCGATCAGGCACAGCCGGCAGGAGCCGAACGCGTCCACCATGTCGGTGGCGCACAGTTTCGGGATTTGCGTTCCGGCCTGCATCGCCGCGCGCATGATCGAGGTGCCCTCGGGCACCGTGACGTTCTGGCCGTCGATGGTCAGCGTCACCATGCTCGTGGATGACGAGCGCGGCGTTCCGAAATCGATTTCCTCGATCAGCGACATGGCGAATTTTCCTTTATTCCGCGGCCTGCAGGCGCGTCGGCGCCGGGCCGAAATCCTCCCGGAAATGTTTCAGCGCGCTCAACACGGGGTAGGGCGTGAAGCCGCCCAGCGCGCACAGCGAGCCGAACTTCATGGTGTTGCAGAGGTCCTCGACCACCGCGATGTTTTCCGCCACGCGCTCGCCGGCGCGAATCTTGTCGATGGTCTCGACGCCGCGGGTCGAGCCGATCCGGCACGGCGTGCACTTGCCGCAGGATTCGATGGCGCAGAATTCCATCGCGAAGCGCGCCTGCTTCGACAGGTCGACGCTGTCGTCGAACACCACGATGCCGCCATGGCCGATCAGCCCGTCGCGCGCGGCAAAGGCTTCATAGTCGAACGGCGTGTCGAACAACGCGCGCGGGAAGTAGGCGCCGAGGGGACCGCCGACCTGCACGGCCCGGACCGGGCGCCCGCTCAACGTGCCGCCGCCGATGTCATCGACCAGTTCGCCGAGCGTGATGCCGAACGCAACCTCGAACAGGCCGCCGTGCCGGACATTGCCGGCGAGCTGGACCGGCATGGTGCCGCGCGAGCGGCCGGTGCCGAAACCGGCGTAGGCCTTGGCGCCGCCGGCCAGGATGAAGGGGATCGCGGCGAACGACAGCACGTTGTTGATCACGGTGGGTTTGCCGAACAGGCCCTTATGCGCGGGCAGCGGCGGCTTGGCGCGGACGATGCCGCGACGGCCTTCGAGGCTTTCGAGAAGCGAGGTCTCTTCGCCGCAGACATAGGCGCCGGCGCCGACCCGGACTTCGAGATCGAAACGGTGCGAGGACTTGCCAATTCGCGGTCCGAGATAGCCGGCGCGTCGCGCGGCCGATATCGCCGCGTTCATTGCCGCGACCGCATGGGGATATTCGGAGCGGATATAGATAAAACCCTTGGTGGCGCCGACGGCGATGCCGGCAATGGTCATGCCCTCGATCACCACCAAGGGATCGCCTTCCATGATCATGCGGTCGGCAAAGGTGCCGCTGTCGCCTTCATCGGCATTGCAGACGATGTATTTCCGGTCGGCGCCGGTCTGCGCCACGGTTTTCCATTTGATGCCGGTCGGAAAGCCGGCGCCGCCGCGGCCGCGCAGGCCTGACGCCGTGACCTCGGCCAGGATCGCCTCGGTGCCGAGCTCGAGCGCGCGTGCCAGGCCCTTGTAGCCGTCATGGGCCGTGTAGTCCTCGACCGAGCGCGGGTCGATCACGCCGCATCGGGCGAAGGTCAGCCGGGTCTGCCGCTTGAGCCAGTCGATATCGTCGGTGATCCCAAGCCGCAGCGGATGCGCGCTGTCGGATATCATCGCATCGAGCACGGAACCGGCGTCGAACTCTGTCACCGGACCGAACGCCACGCGCCCGTTGGGTGTCGCGACTTCGATCATCGGCTCCAGCCAATACAGCCCGCGCGAGCCGGTCCTGACGATCTCGATTTCGGCGCCGCGCTTGGCCGCCGCCAGCCGCAGCCCCAGCGCCACTTCGTCGGCGCCGACCGCAACGGCGCCGGCATCGCGGGGGACGAAAATGCGCATCGTCATCGCTGCGCCTCCGCGACCAGCGCGTCGATCCGCGCGGCATCCAGCCGGCCGACCACGCGGCCATCCAGCATCGCCGACGGCGCGGTGGCGCACAGGCCAAGGCAATAGATCGGCTCCAGGGTCGTCAGGTCGTCGGCGGTGGTATTGCCGATGGCGATGCCGAGTTTGGCTTCCGCGCGCGCCGCCAGCGCATCGCCGCCGGCGGCCTGACAGGCCTCGGCGCGGCATAGCTTCAGCACGTGCTTGCCGGCGGGCGCGCGGCGGAAATCATGGTAGAAGGTGAACACGCCATGGACCTCGGCCCGCGACAGATTGAGGGCGGACGCGAGCATCGGAATCGCCGGCTCCGGCACGTAGCCGAAGGTCTCCTGCAGCGCGTGCAGGATCACCAGCGTCGCACCTTCGAGATGGCTGTGCTGGGCGATGATTTCGCCGCCGCGCGCGACATCCCATGGCTCGTAAATCGGCGTCATCCGCGTTCTCTGTCAGAGGCTTGTTACCAAACCGATGAGACTTGGAATCGCTCCAGATATCAATAAAGCCGTCTCATGCTGCGATACGGAAACACGATCGATAGGGATATCAAATCAAGCGATGTGAAAATAGAATGAGTGCGCGGGCGCAGCCGCGGGGCCGCGGCTTTTGCCGTATGGGCGCGGCGGGGTCCGTGATATTCGTTCTGGCAGGCGTATCGAGAGGTTTTCTGTTTGATCGACAAGCTTGAACTGCTGCTCGCGCTGGCCAAGGAGCGCCACTTCGGACGCGCCGCCGAGGCCTGTGGCGTGACCCAGCCGACGATGTCGACCAGCCTGAAGCAGCTCGAGGAAATCCTCGGCGTCATGCTGGTGCAGCGCGGCTCCCGGTTCCAGGGATTTACGCCCGAAGGCGAGCGAACGCTGGAGTGGGCGCGGCGCATCGTCGGCGACACCCGCGCGATGCGCCAGGAGATCAACGGGCTGAAGGACAAGCTTACCGGCGAGATCCGGATCGCGGCGATCCCCACCGTGCTCGGCATGGTGGCGTCGCTGACCACGCCGTTTCGCGCCCGCCATCCGGATGTCCGGTTTCGCGTGGTGTCCTGCACCTCGGCCGACGTGCTCGGACTGTTGGAGAATCTGGAGGTCGATGCCGGGCTGACCTATATCGAGAACGAACCGCTCGGCAAGGTTCGCACCATTCCGCTCTACAACGAGAGCTATCGATTGCTGACCGCGCCGGATGCGATGTTCGGCGACCGCGACGAGGTCACCTGGAGGGAGGTCGGACAGGTGCCGCTGTGCCTGTTGACGCCGGACATGCAGAACCGCCGCATCATCGATCGCGCGCTGAAATCGGTCGGCGCCGAGGCGACGCCGACGTTGACCTCGAACTCGCTGCTCGTGCTCTACACCCATGTCAAGACCGGGCGCTGGGCCAGCGTGATGCCGGCCAAGCTCGCCGAGACGCTGGGGCTGTCCGACACCATCCGCAGCATTCCGATCGTCGATCCGATCGTCAACTACAGCATCGGCCTGGTGGTGCCGCAGCGCGACCCGATGACGCCGCTGATCGCAGCATTGGTCCACACCGCGCGCGAGGTGGCGCCGACGCTGGAGTCGTGAGGCGGGTCCTGTTGATTTATACATGCGCGTGCCACGCAAGGATGCGCGCTCGCTCTCCCGCTTTCGGGCAGGGCTATCGCATATGACTGAATTGAACCGCACATTGATACGGTCGAGGCCTCGGACAAACTCTCAGCGGGTCGTCCCTGCACACGCAGGGACCCATCACCCCTGGCCTCAAAAGTGAAAAAAGGCTTTTGCCCCAGTGCCGAAACGAGATTCCGCGGCGTATGGGTCTCTGCGTGCGCAGGGACGACCCGTCGAAATGCAGTGCAGAATCGGAAACATTCGCCAGCGGATGGCATGGACAATTCCATATGCGATAGCCCTTCCCCGCAAGGGCGGGAGAGGGAGCGCTCAGCATTTGCCGCGCGCTTGAGACCAAACATTTGCGCAGCAAGCATCGCGCATTTTCTGCCAATGTGTCCACGCACGCCGCCCGCCACGCAACCAAGCGCGCTCCCTCTCCCGCACTTGCGACCGCGCGCGGGGGAGGGTTGGGGTGGGGGCTCCTGCTTGCTACGCCGCCGCGGAGACCGCCTTCGGCTTGGCGGTGCGGGCGTCGCGCGGCAGCGAGACGCAGACCACGGTGCCGGTGCCGAGCTTCGAGCGCAGCCGCATCGATCCGCCATGCAGGTTGGTGAGCGAGCGCGCGATCGCCAGTCCCAGGCCGGAGCCGTGATAGGTTTTTGTGAGCTGACTCTCGACCTGCTCGAAGGGGCGGCCCAGCCGCAGCAGCGATTGCGGCGCGATCCCGATGCCGGTGTCGGCGATCATCAGCACGATGGAATCGCCGAGCAGCCGGCTGCGCACCGTCACCTTGCCGCCATCGGGGGTGAATTTCACCGCGTTGGACAACAGGTTGACGATGATCTGCTTGATGGCGCGGCGATCCGCGACCACCGATATGGTGCCGTCGATATCGGCGTCGAGCCGCAGATTCTTGTCGTCGGCGCGCCCGGACACCACGCGCAGCGATTCCGCCAGCGTCTTCGACAGGTCGAGCGGCTCCATGTCGAGCTTCATCCGGCCGGCCTCGATCTTCGACATGTCCAGGATGTCGTTGATCACTTCCAGCAGATAGTGGCCGCTGGTCAGGATGTCGTGACAATATTCCTGGTATTTTTCCGAGCCGAGCGTTCCGAACATGCCGCTTCCCATGATCTCGGAAAAGCCGATGATGGCGTTGAGCGGGGTGCGCAGCTCGTGGCTCATATTGGCAAGGAATTTGGATTTGGTCTGATTGGCTTCCTCGGCGCGGGTTTTTTCCTCGGAGTATTTTTCGGCGAGATCGGCCAGTTCGAGGGCCTGGCGTTCCAGCGCGGTCTGCGAGCGCTTCAGGTCGATCACGGTGGCGCGCAGCCGCAGGTCGTTGTCGACCAGTTTCTGTTCGTGCTCCTTGATCCGGGTGATGTCGGTTCCGACCGAGACATAGCCGCCATCCTTGGTGCGCCGCTCGCTGATATGCAGCCAGCTGCCGTCCTCGATCTGGGCCTCGAAGGTGCGCGCGCCCGGGGCCTGGCTGGCGGATTCCTGCAGCCGGGTGCGGACCTCCGGCATGCTGCCGACCTCGATCACGGTTTCATAGGAAGTGCCCGGCGCCACCGCCGATTCCGGCAGCTTGTGCAGGCGCTGGAAGTGCGAGTTGCACAGCACCAGGCGGTTTTCGGCGTCCCACAGCACAAAGGCTTCCGGGATGGTCTCGATGGCGTCGCGCAGCCGCAGATCGGCTTCCACCGTTCGCTCGGCAAGGCTCTTCTGCTCGGTGATGTCGACGGCAATGCCGATCAGATGCAGGCCGGCGTCGCCGGCGGCCTGGCTGAGCTCGCAGCGGACGCGCAGCCAGATCCAGTGGCCGTCGGTGTGCTGCATGCGGAAGGTCTGGTCGATGTGGTCGATTTTCGAGGAAATCAGCTGGTCGGCGATCGCGAACAGGTCGATGTCATCGGATTTCACCAGCGCATTGACCTCGCCGAACGTCAGAAGGTCGCTGCGGGTGTCCAGCCCGAGCATGGTGAACATCGATTGCGACCAGAAGATCCGGCCGCGCGACAGGTCCCAGTCCCACAATCCGCAGCGGCCGCGGTTGAGCGCGGTGTCGATGCGGCCGCGCACGGCGTCGTTGATGAGATCGCCCTCGCGGGCGCGGGTCGATTGCCAGTGGAACGCGAAGCCGAGGATGAGAACGACAAAGCCGGTGGTGGCCGAAAGCGTCACCGACAAGGCGGCGTCCGACTGCCACAGCGTGTCGAGCCGTTCCTGGATGATGATGACCTGACCGGGCAGCGACCTGACGACATGCGCGATCGCCAGCGCGCTGCTGCCGTTGGGCAGGGTGATGTCGGTCACGCCGGCCTCCCGCCCCGCCGCGGCGAGCGGCAGCGCCGCACTGACGGCGTCGAGCAGGCGGTCGCTGTCGCCGAGCAGCGATTCGATCGGAACGCGGACCAGCACGCGCTGGTCGGCGCCGGTGACGATGACGTGGCGGCCGGCGGCGAGGCCCCACGCCGGAATCAGGCCGGGCAGCAAGCTTTGCAGACGAGCAATGGTTGCCGCGCGATCCTGCCGAATGGAAGCGACGCGGTCGAGACGTTCGGCGAGCAGATCGGCGACGGCGGCGAGGTCGCGCTTGACGGCCGCGCGGGTTTGCCGGTTCTGGTCGACCACCTGCACGAACGCGCCAAGACAGATGGTGATCAGGAAGGCGATGATCAGGGTGGGCACAGCACGGCGAAGCGCAGGCTCCGCTATCAACAGCCGGTGATAGGCCGGTTTTGCGATCGATTGCGCCAATCCCTTGATCGAATCGGATTGGACGCACGCGCTCG
>Ga0182030_10009472_pt1 | contig 19933 bp, 18 predicted proteins | sample 812S3MmetaG_FD_121299 | JGI IMG/M metagenome (GOLD analysis project Ga0182030, IMG submission 121299) | Permafrost microbial communities from Stordalen Mire, Sweden - 812S3M metaG (Illumina Assembly) | ecosystem: Environmental > Terrestrial > Soil > Wetlands > Permafrost | place: Sweden... | reverse complement strand
GGCGCCGCGAAAGAATAAGCTGGACGTTCAGGCCCAACCGCTTGCTTACGCGCGCGGCTCGGCATGCGCATTTGACCGGGCCGCGCCCGTAAGGGAGTATTGCGTCCTTCGAGACGTTTGGTCAGCTTTCTTTCGCGGCGCCATGGGGCTTGTTAGGAAATAACCGCTCCCTTTGGTCGCGGCTCGGAAACGTTCGCGATCGATTCCGAGCCGCGACCAGAGGAAGCGGTTTCCGCGAATTGGCACTGTTCTTTCTTAACAGTTCCTTAGCAAACGGCTGGCGCCCCCCGGGGAGTCTCAGCCCTCGCGAACCGGGGGGGCGCTGGTCAGTTCGGCGAATAACCACGCACGGGCAGTGGACCACTCGCGCTTGACCGAGCGCGGGGAGAGATTCCAGATTTCGGCAATCTCGTTCTCGGTCAGGCCGCCGAAGTATCGCAGCTCTACGATCTGGGCTTGCCTGGGATCTTTTTCCGCCAGGCGGGTCAATGCCTGGTCCAGAGCCAGCAGCGTATCGGGGTCCGCAATGGCGGCAGCCAATCGATCGGCATCGTCGCCCACGCGAACGAAGGACCCGCCACGCTTTTCGGCACTTCTCCTGCGGCTGTGGTCGACCAGGACCCGGCGCATGGCATTGGCGGCGCTGGCGAAGAAGTGTGCGCGATTTTGCCAGTTCTGGTCGCCTTCCACCAGATCCATATATGCGTCATCGGCCAGGACGGTGGCCTGCAAAGTGTGCCCGGGCCGCTCGGAACTCATCATGCGGCCTGCAATCCGGCGCAGTTCTGCATGCACCACAGCAGCTAACTCTTGACGATCGTCATCGTCGCCGGAGCGCACGGCGTTCAGCAGCTTGGTAATCGCACCGGTTGGAGAGCCGCTCATGGCACTCATTGTAAGTATTCGCTCGCTCCGCCGAAAGGCATGGTCTACCGAGGTGTGCTCTCGGCTGTGGCCACGCGGCGGCTAGCCCAATACTTTTTCATGCGCAGGGATACCTCCTGCCGCTCCTCGGGATCCATCGACTTGCGGCCCCGCCGGGAGCGGCGGATCGCGGCCGAGCCGATCTTGGCATCCTGCTGAAGCGCTTCCAGCGCGGAGATGGCGCGAACCAAACTCTCCTTTTCGGCATACAGCTTTTGAATTGCGTCGGAAAGATCCATGGGCGTCTTCTTAGCTAATCTATTCCAGCAGTCCTCAGACTTCGGACCGCTCCATTTCGTTTGGGCCCGATTTCCCGATATCGAGCGCCATGTAGCTTCGCAAAGATTTTACCAGGGAGTGAGCCAAAATTCAAAGGAATAGTAACTGGAGGTCTCTATCTTTGGTCAACTCCATTCTTTTTGGGTACCTGCTGCCAGTTGTTTTCCCGGGTGAAACAACAAAACTCCCGGACGCCGGCCTTCCCGCCGGCATCGGTTGCGCGGCTGACTTTTGGATTGGGATGCAACCTAAATCCGGCAGTTGCGGTCTATCGCATCACCAACCCGAAGTGCGCGAATCGACCATCGGCCTCCGGCGCAAGCGCTTGTGAAAGCGGCGGTTCTCACCAGAAGGGTGGGCTGCGCCGCAGTTGGAAATTGCCGGCAGCAAGGCCTGTGCCTGGCCGAGCGCGGCTGACTCTTGGATTGGGATGAAAGAGCCGCAACCAAAGCGAATCGTCACCGCAGGAACACGGGGCGCTGAGGTAAACAAGGTCAAAATCGGAAGCGCTGGGAGCAGAGCAAGCAGAGGGGACTGCCGGTGCGCGGCGATGGATACGGTAGGAGGCGCCGATGAACGCCGGGCACACCTTTTTATCGGCGTTCACCGGCGGTCATCGGCGGCTGAATCAGTCTTGGCCCTTACGCAATCTTCGGGATCTCGAAGCCTTTGCGATAGCCGCGGTCGCCATCGCGGAGCATCTTATTGGCTTCGGCGTCGTTGATGACCTCTTCCTTGGCGGGGTCGAAGTTCAGCGTACGGCCCAGACGATACGACACGTTCGCCAGGTGCACCAGCGTGCAGGAAATGTGGCCTTCCTCGATGGGCGCGCTCAGCTCTTCCTTCTTGCGGCTGCGCACGCAATCGATGAAGTTGGCGAAGTGGTTCTCTTTGCCCTTGCCCTCCGGGCCAGGCTCATTGTGATCGCCCAGCCAGGACTTGTAGCTCTCGTACTCCTGGATGGCCAAGTAGCCCTTGGGGCCGTAGTAGATGTTGCCGATGGTCCCGGGCTTCCCACTGACCGGACCCAGGCTACCTGCGGCGGCTGGTTTGGCGGCCGCGGGGGCCGGCGCAGCGTTGAGTCCGGCGGGCGGCAGACTGCTCTTGCCCCCCGCGCCGATCTCGGCTTCGTGGTTGGTCGACCAGTGGCGCACTTCGAACTCCATCAGACGCTTCGGCTTGCCGGGCGTCGCGAACTCATACACTGCGTTGAGGACGTTGGGCGTTTCCTGGTCGTCATCGAACATGAAGTGGCCACCCATCGCCGATACCTTCGTCGGGAAGCCCACGCCCAAGCCCCAGCGGGCGGTGTCGACTTCGTGGATGCCCTGGTTGCCGAGGTCGCCATTGCCGGTGTCCCAGAACCAATGCCAGGTGTAGTGGAAGCGGTTCTTGCTGAAGCCGCGGTCGGGTGCGGGGCCAAGCCACAGGTCGTAATTCACTCCCGCCGGGATGGCACTCTTCGGCGTGCGGCCGATGGTGTCGCGCCACTTGTAGCACAGGCCGCGCGACAGGTACACGTCGCCGATCAGGCCGTCCTGCAGATGCTTGACGGCTTCTTTCGCGCCGACACTCGACCGGCTCTGCGTGCCATGTTGCACGATGCGGTTGTACTTGCCGGCGGCAGCGACCAGTTGCTTGCCTTCATACCAGTTGTGCGAACAGGGCTTTTCGACGTAAACGTCTTTCCCCGCCTGGCAAGCCCAGATGGCCATGAGCGAATGCCAGTGATTGGGCGCGGCGATGGTGACGGCGTCAATGGATTTGTCTTCCAGCATCTTGCGGACGTCGCCGAAGACCTGCGGCTTGGGCATGCCGAGCTTGTCTATGCTGGCGAGGCGGTCCGTGATGACGTTCTCGTCGATGTCGCAGATGGCAGCCAGTTCCACGTTTGGCGTGCCATGGATCGACTGGATGTGGTTCAGGCCGCGGCCACGCAGCCCGATGACGCCGACGCGGACGCGATCGTTCGCGCCGAGTACAGTCTTGGCCTGAAACGCAGCGACAGCAGCCGCTCCCGCCTTCAGGAAATCTCTACGGTCGATATCGATTGACATAAATTCTCCTACACAATTTTGAGTAAACCTTCCAACGACTCGCGCGTGCTCTCGACTTTGTTGCCGTCGGGCCGGCGATAATGCGTCTCCAGCGACATGGTGCCGGAGTATTTTTCCTTGTGGAGCGCGGCGAACTGCCCTTTGAAGTCGATGAGGCCGCCGCCCACCGGCGCCCATACGAGCTTGCCCGTCTGCGGATTCTTGCGGGCGTCCTTGATGTGCATGTGCGGAAACAGACCTTTGACGGCCTCGTATCCATCGGGAAAAGGCGTTTCACCGAGCATAATGGCGTTGCCCGGATCCCAGACGCCGCGCAGCGCGGGCGAGTTTACGTCGCGCAGCAGACGTCCCAATTCCTTGCCGGTGCCGGTGTTGCATTCGTGCTCGTTCTCGATCATGAGAACGATGCCGTTCTTTTCGGCTAACTGGGCGGCCTTGCCCATGCGGTCGCGGATCTGGGAGTAGACTTTTTCCGGATCCGCAACCCGCCAATAGGTGAAGATGCGGACCTTCTTGGTGCCGAAGAAATGGGCGAGCTCGAAGGTCTTCTCAAGCGCCGCGTCAGCGTCCTCTTCGGTGAAGTTGCCCTTGGCGGGGTCGTGTTTTTCGTTCGGGTGGGTGGCCTCGCCGGGGATATTCCACTTGAAGACCGGACTGGCAATATCGCTGACGACGATGTCGTGAGCGGCCAGGAGTTTCTTGGCGCGATCCAGGTCTTCCGGGGGTGCAATCATGAGGTTCTTGCCTGGAGCCGTACGAGCGGGTCCGGAGATCTCGCGCAGTTCCACGCCGTGCAGTTTGTAGCTGCTGATGAAATCCACGGCCTCATCGAGATTGCTGGAGATTTCGTCTGAAATGATACCGAGATGAAAACCGTGCGCCGGATCGGGCTCACCGGCGGCCAGGCTGGCTAAAGCGCCGGCTGCTGCCGCGCTCTTAAAGAGGTCTCGTCGAGTCAGTTGCATTGCCGCTGCTCCCCTCAAAGTGTATCTCAGGGACGCGATGGGTGGGGAAACGGTTTGGGCTTAGCCTTTAGCGCTAGCTCTTTCAGTGAGGAGAAGAGTTATTTAAGGTCTTAAGCTATGTTTAGCATCGTGGCGCTTGGCGCCGCGCCGATTGCCGGCGCGACCGGATCCGGTCACCATGTCGAATGCTGGAATGCTCCGCATGGCGGGTGGCTAGTGTTGTCTCCGCGTTCAGCGTCATTCTGGCCGGCAATCAGATTTTCAGATTGCGTATGCGTCAATGGAATCGTGCCCACTTGGCCGCGTCAGTAAACGCTGCGCGACTACAAGAGGGTAATCGCCTGTCGGGTCCGGTCGCAGGCAGTTCCGCGAGTCGGCAGCATTACGCCCATCTGCCCCAGCGACCGGCAATGGGTCAAACGCCGCAGGGCAATCAACCCAGCGCGATTTCAACGCCGCAGGAGTTGCCGCTCTTTGACTCTCGTGGGACGATTCATTCTTAGAAGGCGGACTGTGACCCTGCCTGTGGCAGTCAAGCCGAGGATTTCGCCATTTCGAAACTCATAATGGTCATCCCAGGAATCAAGGCGTGGATGAAACAAGGGCGTGAGCTGTCCGGTTTCGGGATCTATCGAAGCGATGTCACTGCCTTTGAACCTGTTGCAGACGGCGCAACACAGGGCGAGATTCTCCACAACCGTCTGACCGCCATGCTTGACTGCGATCACGTGATCAATCTCGTGTTCCGCTAGCGTGAACCGTTCTGAAATACGACAATATTCACAAACACCGGCAGCCCGTGATCGCACAAGCTCCCGAAGTGCTGGTTCGATGTCAGACATCGCCTGCGGAGGGCCCGAGCTTCAATTGCGCGGCTGCTTTTGCCATCCGGACCAAGTGTTCGAGATACTCATACCTCTCCCACTCGTCTTCGTCGAGAGGCGCCATTTCACCTGTGCGGCTTTTCTCGATCAGTTCCGCCACCCGGTGCGAGAGACGGGCAGAGGGGCGCAGTTTGAGAATTTCTTCCGGCGTGGGCAGCGCGGCGAGCAGTTCAAGAACATCGGCGGCGCCGTCAAAGCCGGATTGGCCGGCGGCATTGAGCTCGCGGAGGCCCAGTTCCAGGATTCTGGGGAGTTGCTGCTGTTGCGCCCGGATTTGCGATGCCAGATCGTCCGGAAGCCTTAGAGTGATCGACGCCATCTGTCCGAAAGTATAACAATTTTCCTGCCCTGAACTTCGTTGTGCTGAATTCTGCGAGCGCCGTTAGCCGAATCCTCTGCGCGGCGCATGCCACTTTGACGTATCACGCCCGTTGCTGACATTTGGCGGCATAGATCCGCGCTGGCGGCGTAGGTTTAGGCATTCGTAATGCTGCCCCCACTGGAATGCCTACCAAAGTCCCTTCAGCGCGCAAGGAAAACAGTAACGTCTCGATAGGAGACTGACTACTAACCAGAGGATAGCCACCCTGGGGCAAATCCCCCACCGAAAGCCAAATGCCGGTGACCGATAAGGCGGGCAGTGATCGAACTAAGCCAGGACGCCTATCGGACCGCATTGGAAGCAATGCCGACCGGTGTCTGCCTGGTCGATTGCCAACGCCAGATTCTTCTCTGGAGTAAGGGCGCTACGGAACTCACCGGCTATCAATCGATTGAAGTCATTGGCCGGAGTTGCCGCGACGACCTGTTGGTGGACTGCGACGAGAGCGCGCAGTGTCTCTGCGGCCATGGCTGCCCCTTGCAGCAGACCATGCACGACGGCAATCCCCGAACCGCCGACCTGTTTCTGCTCCACAAGGATGGGCACCGCGTTCCGGTGCGGGTCCACGCCGCGCCGCTCCACGATGCGCATGGCGCCATTGTGGGCGCGATCGAGTGCTTCGACAGGCGCGTCCCTTTTCACGCCGCCGATCGCCAGACTTGCCACAACAGCCCCGCGACGGCCATTCCGGGCCGCGAGGCCGTAGCGGCCCGCGTCGTCGAATACCTGGAGATCTACGAGACCGCCGGGATTCCGTTCGGGGTTCTCAGTATTGCCGTCCCGCCTTTGGAGGCGGTGCGAAAAACCAAAGGCAGTGAGGCGGTCCACGTGGTGCTCACCCTGGTTGGCCAGACCCTGCCGGGTGCGTTAGGGCCCGGCGATATGGTGGGCCATTGGGCGGATGGGCGCTTCCTGGCGGTAGTAACGGGTTGCACCGATTCGACCCTGGCGCAGGTCGCGAATTCCATGAGCCATCTGGTTGGTTCGATGGGCATTCGCTGGTGGGGAGACCGTATTCCGGTCAGCTTGTCGACCGGTGGCGCCATCGTAAGGGCAGGCGATACGCCAGAGGCCCTGGTGACCCGCGCCGATATCGCACTGGAACATAGCTTGAGCAACGGGAGCACAGCGTGATAGCTGGCGGAGAAATATGTTTTCAATCATAGGACTTCTGATAGTCTTCGGAGCCGTCGCAGGCGGATATCTGATGGAAAAAGGCAACATGACGGTGTTGCTGCAACCGGCGGAATTACTGATTATCGGCGGAGCTGCGGTGGGCACGGTATTGGTTGCAAATCCGCCGTATATCCTCAAGGCGATTCTCGGCGGCGTCACCGGCGTCTTGAAAGGGTCGGGCTTCACGCGCCAAAGATATCTCGACACCCTGAAGATGTTCTACGACCTTTTCAGCCTGGCGCGCAAGAGCGGACTGGCAGCCATAGAAGCAGACATCGAGGACCCTTCCAAGAGTCAGGTGTTCAGCGCCTATCCCAAGGTGATGAGCGACCACCACATCCGCGAATTCATCTGCGACACCATGCGGACCGCAACCACCGGAACCCTCGAGCCCTACGACATCGATCAGATGATGGACCTGGACATGGAAAAACATCATGAGGCCGCCAGCCAGCCGGTGAGCGCCTTGACCACCATGGCGGATGCCCTGCCCGGACTCGGCATTGTCGCGGCTGTCCTGGGCGTGGTAATCACCATGGGGGCGTTGGGCGGGCCACCGGAGGAAATCGGCCACAAGGTGGCAGCGGCTTTGGTGGGCACCTTTTTGGGCATCCTGCTGTGCTACGGCTTGATGGGGCCGATTGCCAGCAATATGTCGAAGATTGCCGACGAAGAGCAGTCCTACTACCACGTGCTGCGGGTGTGCATGATGGCGTTCGTCAAGGGATTGGCGCCGATCATGGCAGTGGAAGTGGCGCGCCGGGCGGTTCCCGGACATGTGCGGCCGAAATTCCAGGAGTTGGAGGCGCTCTGCCGCAACAAAGGGGCAGCGATGCCGGCAAGTAACGCGGCTTAGGTCAAACCGATGGCGCAAACCCCGTTCATCATCGTCAAAAAGAAGGGAGGCCACGGCGGCCACCATGGCGGCGCGTGGAAGGTGGCGTACGCCGACTTCGTCACGGCGATGATGGCGTTGTTCATCGTGCTGTGGCTGCTCAATAGCAGCAAGCAGGTCCGCGAGGCTGTGGGTGGCTATTTCAAAGATCCCAATGGCGTCTCGAAGAAGGTCGGCAACGGCCAGATGGGCGGCGGCGACAACTTCGTTGTCACAAAAGACAACATGGATAAGATCAAGAGCCAGCTCGCGGAGTCCATCCGCAAGGTCAACATCGCCGAGACGCTCAAGAGTCAGATCGACATGACGATCACCGCCGAGGGTTTGCGCATCGAGCTGATGGAGACCGAAAAAGGGGCATTCTTCCCCAGCGGCTCGCCGGAGCCCAACAGCGAAGCCGATCAGATTCTCAACATGCTGGCGGCGGAACTCGGTAAGCTCCCGAATACGCTGTCGATCGAGGGCCATACCGACGCCAAGCCCTTCGCGACAACCGGGAATTACGGCAATTTCGAACTTTCCGCCGACCGGGCCAACGCGGCCCGCCGTGTGATGCAACAGAATGGGCTCGCTCCCAAACAGGTGACGCAGATCCGGGGTTATGCCGACACCCGGCTACGTAAGCCAGACGCGCCCGAAGACGCGGCCAATCGCCGTATTTCGGTGATTGTGCACTATATGGCGGCGCCCAACATGGATGAGGACGACAAAGCGCCGAGCGCCGCGGCGCCGAAACCTGCCGCAGTCGCGGACGGCAAGCATAAGTAGCGGTTATTTCCGTTGCGTGAGGCTGAAGCGGTTGCCCGAGGGGTCCTGGAATACGGCTTCGATTCCGTAGAACTTTTCTTCGGGCGGCAAGGGAAAGTCGACGCCGCGCGCCTTCAGTTCCTCGTAGGTCTGCCGGCAGTCGGCGGTTTCGAACACGCCCGCCGCCACCATCCCCGCACGAATGAGGTGCTTCATGGCTTCGGCGTTGTCGGCGGTCATGCGGCCGAAAGCGGCCAGTTTCATGAGGATGATCTGGAAATCGGGCTGGCCTTTCGGGCCGACGGTCAACCAGCGGAAGTTGCCCATCGCGTTGTCCATGCGAACTTCGAACCCCAGTTTATTGACGTAGAAGTCCTTGGCCTCGTCCTGATCGGCGACGAATAGGGTGGTGTGGCTCAGACGTTGAATCATGTAGTTTTCTCCTCCGATTGACTATAGGGCGCAGTCCTGCGCCCGCGCTTCTTCGATCTTGCGATTCCGCATCACGGCTCGGAGAGCCAGAAGTTCACGAAGCAGGCGGGGATGTAGAGCACGTGCCAACCGTGGCGTGGGGCGATCCAGCGGCGCGCTTCGCGGCGGAAGGCGGAGGGCGATTGGCCGGTGAGCGCGGCAAACCGGGAGCTGAAAGTACCCAGGCTGCTGTACCCCACTTCCAGGCAGACTTCGGTGACCGGCAAATCGCCGGCGGCCAGCAGTTGGCGGGCCTGGTCCATGCGCAGACGCGTGAGGAAGTCGTGGGGCGTCTCGCCGAAGGTGCGGGCGAAGACGCGTTGGAAGTGGAACGGCGACAGGCAGGCCTCGCGGGCGGCGCGATCGAGCGGGATGGGCGCGTGGTAGCTGGCGGCGAGCAGGTCGCGCGCGCGGCAAAGGCGTCGGAAAGTGGTGTCGTCCACCAGCATTCGTTCAAGATACAACGAGGGGCGAGGGTGAGGCAAGGTGAGCCCATTCGAAACAAATGCCGCCTGGTTGAGGTACTTTTGCCGCTACGTCCTTTTGACCGAGTATGTTTAGTTTCTACTCGAGATAAATTTGTCGCGCGGGAGTGTCAGGTCAGCGTCGTCACCGCCACGTCTTAGCTGCGGATTGCAGCCGGGGCGGGCGGGGTCGATCGGCTAGTGTAGTAGGGGTAAGAGAATTGATCTCTGTATCCAACACAAGTAGCCAGCCATGCTTACACCCTCTTGCCTTTGGAATGGCTGATTATTTGATTCTTACCATACAGGGAACCGGAAGTGACCCCGGATTTAATCTTCCCTGGAAACAGGAGCATTCCTCCCTCTCCACTACCCGTAAAGATTTTTCTACACAAGGTATCCCTCACGGCCAACAACGTCCTTAATTTCGTCCGTCACTGCGAGGTCTGCCATTGGACAGATATGCTGCGCCGCTACAGTGCCTAAATTCTTGGCCACTATAGTGTATTTAAGGTAGTGTCTGCGGACATTCTGTCAGCAATCGTCGAAAGTCGTCGTTTCTTGGACTGCACCCGGACCAGGCGGCATCATCCCCGGCCGAAGGCCGCAATCATTGCGCTGGGCCGGGACAAGCCAGTAGGGACACCTGGATTGGGGTTCGGAAAGCAACGTTTTGGACGTTCAGAACGTTGCGTTTTTCCATGATCGCCAACAGACATTCCGGCAGCCGAGGATCCAGCGAAGATTAATCAAACAAACGACAGTTTGGTCCGATAAGCATGAAGTAAGCCCGTGGACGCAGTAGGGCAACTGGGTCACCGGGAGCTCTGTCGGTGTAACCGGAGCTGTCGCGGACAGTCGGTGAAATGAGTCTTACTTCAAAACCCGCAGGCGGGCTCCCTGCCTTGATGGCGCTGCTGCCCATCCTTGTCATATCCCTGACCGTTGCAACGTTCTTTACTCTGAGGGGCATGGAGAATCAGAACGCAAAGGCCTCCTTCGACATCGTCGCGCAGGAACGTTTCGATGCTTTGGAAACCAACGTCACCCTTACGCTGCACAGCCTGGTGTCTTTGGGAGCATTTTGCGATACCAGGACCGACGTGGACCGGGCGCAGTTTGCCACCTATGCGAAAGACCTTCTGGCGCGTGACCACGCGATTCAGGCCCTGGAATGGATTCCGAGGACACCGGGTCCGCGCCGCTCGGATCGCGAGAAATCGGCGCGGCGCGACGGCTTTCCATCCTTTCAATTCACCGAGCGCGTCCAAGGTCGATTGGCGCGGGCCGGTGTTCGCGAAGAGTACTTCCCGGTGTTCTTCGTCGAACCGCTCGGGAGCAACGAAAAAGCACTGGGTTTCGACCTGGCATCCGATCCGGTGCGCAGCGAGGCCCTCAAACGTTCGGCAGCTACCGGGGGCTTGATCGCCACCAACCCGGTGACGCTCGTCCAGGAAACCGCCGATCGATTCGGCTTCCTCGTTTTCCGTCCGGTTTACCGGGGCGGTGTGCCGCCGCCGAGCCCCAAGGCCCGCCTTGATCGATTGGTGGGGTTCGCACTCGCGGTTTTCCGGGTCGCAGATATCGTCGAGAAGGCGCGTGCCGTTGCCAGCGCCGGCTCCGGGCTACACGTGGCCATTCTAGACCTGAGCGCCAGGCCGGGAGAGAGACTGCTCTATCCGAAGGGCGCCTGGTTCGACGATCTCGCAGACCTTCCCACTGGCTTCCGGGAGACCCGGGAAATTCAGGTTGCCGGCCGCCGGTGGCTGATGGCAGCCTATCCCAGCAAGGATGCGTTCCTGCCGGTGCGCTGGAGCAGCGAATCGGCGCTGGCGGCGGGAATCCTATTGGCCACACTGCTGACATGTTACGTGCGCCTGAACCACCGCCGCCGGTTGGAGATCGAACAGCGGCGCGAGCAACTCGAAGAACTCGTGCAGTTGCGAACCACGGCTCTGGAAGCGAAGGAACACCAACTTCGTCTGTTGCTGGAATCGACTGCCGAGGCGATCTACGGGATCGATCTCAAGGGCAACTGTACATTCTGTAACCCGGCCTGTCTCCGGCTCCTGGGGTATGAGAGGGTCGAGGATCTGCTCGGCAGGAACATGCACAGGCAGATTCATCACACTCGCAAAGATGGGACCGCCTACCCGGTGAGCGAATGCCGGATCTATCGGGCTTTCAGGATGGGAGAAGGAACCCATGTCACCGATGAAGTGCTCTGGAGAGCGGACGGAAGCTCTTTTCCTGCCGAGTACTGGTCCTATCCGCAGCGTTATGGCGACCAAATCCTGGGTTCGGTGGTTACGTTCATTGACATCACCGAGGCCAAGAGGTCGGAGGAGAAGCTTCGTCTGGCGGAGGCGTCAGTGGAACAGGCTTCCGACGCAGTGTTATGGCTGGACCCGCGAGGTCGTATAGCCTACGTCAATGAGGCCGCCTTCCGGTCGCTGGACCGTTCCCGCGAGGAACTCCTTTCTCTGGCGATCACCGATATCGTTCCCGATCTCTCACCCGAAGGTTGGGCTGAGGCATGGAACAAGGTCAAAACCGTGGGTTCGATGACTTTTGAAACCCGTCACCGGACCAAGCAGGGGCAGATATTTCCAGTGGAGGTGAGCGCCACCTACGTGGAGTTTGCTGGACAGGAGTACTACTTCAGATTCGCACGCGATATCACCCGGCGAAAGCAAATCGAGAAGGAGCTGCGAGAGAGCCAGGATTACGTCACGGCGTTGCTCGACGCCATTCCGGCTGGCGTAGTGGTGATCGATTCCGAAACTCATTGCATTACGGACACGAATTCCTTCGCACTTAACTTGATGGGCCGGGAACGGGAGCACGTAATCGGCAAAGCGTGTCATGGCTTTATGTGCCCCGCCGAGCTGCGGAGGTGCCCCATCACCGATCTGGATCAAATAGTCGGCCACTCCGAGCGCAGGCTGCTGAAGGCAGACGGAAGTAGCATGCCGATTCTCAAGAGCGTCAGGCCGCTGGTTCTCCAGGGCCGAACGTATCTTGTAGAAGCCTTCGGAGATCTCACCGAACATAAACGAACGCAGGCCGATCTGGAGAAAGCTAAAGAGGCTGCGGAAGCCGCCGACCGGGCCAAGAGTGCGTTCCTTGCCAACATGTCCCACGAGATCCGGACGCCAATGAACGCCGTCCTGGGGTATGCCCAACTCATGTTGCGCGACCCATCGCTCAGCGAGCGGGCAAAGAAGAACTTAAACATCATTAACCGAAGCGGCGAACACTTGCTGGACCTGATTAACGAGATTCTGATCATGTCCAAGATTGAGGCTGGCCTCGTGGAGTTGCACCCGGTTCCGTTTGACCTCGCCGCTCTCCTTACGGATCTGGCGGCCATGTTCCGCCTGCGAGCCGAGGCGAAAGGACTCTGGCTCGAAGTCCATCTGGACGGGGAACCGGGATGCCGCATCGTGGCGGATCAAAGCAAGATTCGTGAAGTGCTCATCAATCTTCTCGGTAACGCCGTTAAGTTCACCGAAGCGGGTAAGATTCGGCTCCAGGTATCCATGCTTGGACGACCGGAACTTGGACGATCCGGCGGTGACTTTGCGCTGTCGATCCAAGTCGAAGACACCGGCGTGGGTATTGCGGCAGCGGAGCAATCCAAGCTCTTCCGGCCATTCGTACAAACGCAAAGCGGTTTGGCATCGCAAGGCGGAACCGGCCTGGGGCTGGCGATCAGTCAGGAATTCGTGCGGCTGATGGGTGGGGAGATCGCGGTTTCGAGTGAAGTGGGCCAGGGATCCATTTTTCAATTTGAAATCCCTGTGCACGAGGACACAGTCACCGTGCTTGCGGAGCAACCGGTGGCCAACCGCGTGATCGGTCTCGGTCCGAAATGTCCGGCTCCCCAGGTGCTGATCGTCGATGACCAGGCGCACGCCCGGGGTTGGCTGGCTGACTTGCTGAAATCGATTGGTTTCAGGGTCCGCCAGGCTGATCGAGGCGAAGTTGCCATCCAGATCTGTCGGGAATGGAAACCGCAACTCATCCTGATGGATATCCAGATGCCCGGCATAAACGGACTGGAGGCCTCCCGTATCGTCAAGGCTGAAGCCGATGGACAGCCGCCCGTGATCATAGCCCTCACCGCGAGCGCCACCGATCAGGAGCGGGACACCGTCATGAGCAGCGGCAATTTAGACGATTTTCTCTCCAAGCCCTGCCGGGAAGACGCACTGCTGGAGATGATCCGGACACACCTGAATCTCGACTATCGATACGCTATTCAGGAGACGGTGCAAGGCTTGGACAGCAGTGAGGTGCGAGCCCCGATGTCGGGCGCTGCGCTCCTGTCGGAACTGCCCGCCAGCTGGATTGCGGAATTGAGTGACGCCGTTATGAATGGCGAGAAGGACCGTCTGGACCACCTGATCCAGAGAGTTGGAGAGCGCTGTGCCCCGGCCGCGCGCTCGCTCCAGGAGCTCGCAGACAGATACGAGTATGACACTCTGGCCCGCTGGTTCGAAGAAACGGCGACGGCCAGAACGGAAATGCTGTTGGAGCGGACATGACACGGACCGATATATCCAGCATCATGCTGGTGGACGATCAGCCGACCAATTTGAAGCTGCTGGAAGACATCCTGAAGAATCAGGGCTACGCGATACGTTCCTTTCCGCGAGGGCGGCTGGCGTTGGCCTCCGCGGCCCAGTCCCCCCCGGATCTGATCCTGCTGGATATCAACATGCCGGAGATGAACGGCTTCGAAGTTTGCCGGCTCCTGAAATCGGACCAGGGGCTGGCTCGGATCCCCGTCATCTTCCTCAGCGCGCTGAATGAATCCGAGGACAAGGTCAAAGCTCTGCGCGCCGGCGGCGTGGATTACGTGACGAAGCCCTTCCAACTCGCCGAAGTCCAGGCGCGTGTGGAAACTCACTTGCAGTTGCGTCGGCTGCAACGCGCACTGGAACAGCAAAACGACCGATTGGAAGAGGTTGTCCGCTCCCGCACTCGGGACCTCACCGAGGCCCACGCACGGCTGCAGATTCTGGACCAATCCAAGACCGACTTTCTGCAGCTCATCTCCCATGAGTTGCGCACGCCCTTGAACGGCCTGTTGGGAATCACCGACCTCATTTGGTCCGAGTCGCAATCCGCGGAGGCAGCTGAACTCCGCGAGGATTTTGAGGTATCGCGGACACGAATACTCAGTCTTCTCGATCACGCGTTACTGCTGACGCAGATTGAAGTAGAGGCGGAGAAATTCGCCTGCGAACGCGTTCCTTTGGAGGTCCTGCTGAGTGCCGCGATCCAGCAAGCGGCGGAGTTTGCCAAGTCTCGGCAAGTGAGTGTGGAAGCGTCTCTCACGAAAGGGACATTCATCCTCGGCAACTACGGCTTGCTGGCCACAGCCATCCGGGCACTGCTGGAGACGGCATTGAAATTTTCGGAGCCTGGCGGAGTTGTCCACCTTGCTTTCGATTCGGCCCCGGACAAAATCCAAATCGCGATTCGGAGTTCCGGACACACGGTGCCTGTTCCCGCGATACCCAAGTTCTTCGATCTCTTTGCCATCGCGGAGGCATCGACATCCGCCGGGCATCTGGGGTTGGACGCCCCGGTAGCTCACCGTATTCTGGCGCTGTTTGGAGGCTCTGTGACCATCGAGAACCGGCATCCGGCAGGGATTCAAATCACCGTCTCCCTTGTGTCCGCGCCGGAATGAAACGGGTGCGGCAATCTTGGAATGTTGGTGGCAGTCAGAAAAGCGGTCACTTGTTTGCCCGCACCTTGGGCGAATCTTCGCCGAACCTTTCTTAGCCTTAGCTTTTCAGATGGTTCAGAACGGTTCTCGCCGTCAGGCAGCCAAGCAGTCAAGCAGTCAAGCAGTCAAGCCGTCAAGCAGCCAAGCCGTCAAGCAGCCAAGCCGTCAAGCAAGGGTAGGGTCCGCTGCGCCGCGCCCAAACAACGGCGCGCCCTTGACCGCTCGGGGCCGTTCCAAAAAACGCCTCCCGATGAGCGAGAAAGGTGCGATGTAGATGCCCGCGGGCACACTCGGTACTCGGTGCCAACGCTGCCTTTTGGCCCCTTTTCATCCGATGCCCGAAGGCCATTGCGGCTTCCGAATGCAAGGCCCAGAGCCCGCCAAAATGGGGCCGTTCACGAAAGCGCGCCTCCGCTGCGAAAACGCGTGACTTCTCGTCTGCGGTGAAGGGCACTGCCGGCTCCCGATCCTCGTCCGGCTCGATAAGCGCCGCGGATAGACCAAACGCATGCTACTCCAAAACAGCTGGCGCCGGGAGCAGCTAAACTATTTAATCGTTGTGCCTATCGATTCACCCATCGACATACGCATGATATTGCCGGTGGTAGTCAAATTGAAAACAATGATGGGCAGCTTGTTGTCCCGGCACATGGCGACGGCGGTGGCGTCCATGACTCCCAGGGCCTTGGAGAGCACTTCGAGGTAAGTGATTTCCCGATACAGGACGGCATCGGGGAATTTGAGGGGGTCTTTGTCGTAAACTCCGTCCACGCGGGTGGCTTTGGCGATGACTTCGGCCTTGATTTCCAGGGCGCGCAGGGTGGCGGCGGTATCGGTTGAAAAGTAGGGGTTCGACGTGCCGGCCGCGAAAATCACGATGCGGCCCTTTTCCATGTGGCGGATGGCGCGGCGGCGGATGTACGGCTCGGCCACCTGGTGCATTTCGATGGCGCTCATTACGCGGGTGGGGTTGCCGATCTGTTCGAGGGCGTCGGAAAGGGCCAGCGAATTGATTACGGTGGCCAGCATGCCCATGTGGTCGGCAGTGACGCGGTCCATTTTCTGAGCGGCGGCGGCAACTCCGCGAAAGATGTTGCCGCCGCCGACTACCACACCGATTTGCACGCCCGCGGCGGCCACATCCGCCACTTCGCGCGCCAGGGATTTCACTCTCTCGGCATCGATACCGAAAGGCGCGCCGCCAGCCAGCACTTCCCCGCTCAATTTCAGGAGGACGCGTCGGTAGGCGGGCATTTACTGGGCCGATTGTAGGTCCGGGGAGCCGCTCGTTGGCGCGGCCTCCGGCACGGATACAGGCTCGCCCGGATCGTGACCCTCTTCGGCCGCCGCCACGTCGCCCACTTTGAAGCGGACGAAGCGCGAAATGGTGATGTTCTCTCCAAGTTTGGCGATCTTGGTCTTCACCAGTTGTTCCACGGTGAGGGTCGCTTCCTTCACGAAAGGCTGATCCAGAAGGCAGACTTCCTCGTAGAACTTGGCGATACGCCCGTCCACGATGCGGTCGAGAATTTTTTCCGGCTTGCCTTCCAAAACGGCGCGCGCGCGGGCAATCTCACGCTCCTTCGCGAGGACGTCCTCAGCGACGTCTTCCTTGCGAATAAAGCGCGGGTCGGCGGCAGCAATGTGCATCGCAACATCATGCACCAGTTCGATAAAATCGTCGGTGCGCGCCACGAAATCCGATTCGCAGTTCACTTCCACCAGCACGCCGAGTTGGCCGCCGTGGTGAATATAGCTTCCGATGAGGCCCTGCTTGGTGACGCGCGAGGCCTTCTTGCCGGCAGAGGCAATGCCGTGTTTGCGCAGAACGACTTCCGCTTCGCCGATATCGCCCTTGGCTTCCACCAGGGCTTTCTTGCATTCCATCATCCCCGCGCCGGTACGCTCGCGGAGTTCTTTTACTAGTGCCGCGGTAATTTCCGCCATATTATGCTCGTCTCGTAGGTTGTGAACGCTCCCTCCGGTCGCGGCTCGCTAAATCGGGCAGCAGCAGCAGCAGCAACTAAAGGGAGCGTTCGTTAGATTAGTGGCCGCTCTCGGTAGCCGCCGGCTCGGGGGCCGGTTCGGCGGTCTCGGACGCGGGGCCCTTACGCTGCGCAACGGGAGTTGGCTCTTCGGCCATGCTCAGGCTCTCCGCCATGATTTCCTCGGCATACTTGGGGTCCACATACTGCGCGTACTCCATCATCATGCCTTCGCCAGCCGGAGTTTCGTCCTGGACGATCTTGTCGGCGGTGAAATCCTGCTCGGTGGCGAGCGAACGGCCTTCCACCACGGCATCGGCGATCTTGCTGGCGAACAGGCGGATGGCGCGCAGGGCGTCATCGTTGCCGGGGATCACGTAATCCACTTCGTCCGGGTCGCAGTTGGTGTCGACAATGGCCACCACGGGAATGCCCAGCCGCCGCGCTTCTTTCACGGCGATGGCTTCCTTGTTGGAATCGATCACGAACAGGACGTCGGGCAACCCAGGCATGTCCTTGATGCCGGCGAGGTTCTGATCCAAGTGCTTGCGCTCGCGCTCCAGCCGGATGACTTCCTTCTTCGGACGGCCGGCGTATCCGCCTTCCACCGAAGCCATGGCTTCCAATTCCTTGAGGCGCTTGATAGATTTCTGAACGGTCAACATATTGGTGAGCAGGCCGCCCAACCAACGTTGATTGACATAATACATCTGGCAGCGCTTCGCCTCTTCAGCGATAGCTTCCTGCGCCTGGCGCTTGGTGCCCACGAAGAGCACATTCTTGCCCTGCGCGGCCATCTCGCCCACATACCGGGCAGCGTCCTTGAACATCTTCAGGGTTTTCTGAAGATCGATAATGTAGATGCCGTTACGTTCGCCGAAGATATATTCCTTCATCTTCGGATTCCAGCGCTTGGTCTGGTGCCCGAAGTGAACGCCAGCTTCGAGCAATTCCTTCATCGATATTGCGGGCAAAAAAACCTCCTCATCGTATACCCGTCACACGGCGCACGGCCCAAAGCGATATTTGTGCGCGGATCTGCCGGGAAACGTTTGTTGACCCGGGAGCCGATGGGGCTCCCGGGGATAAAACCTATCGTTTGGAGAACTGGAACCGCTTGCGTGCGCCTTTTTGGCCGTACTTCTTCCGCTCATGCTGGCGCGGGTCGCGGGTGAGCAAGCCAAGCTTCTTCAACCGTGACCGCAGCTCTGCGTTAAACTCCACTAAAGCCCGGGAAATGCCGAGACGGGCTGCGCCCGCCTGACCGGCGACGCCGCCGCCATCGGCGAGAATCAGGAGGTCGAACTTTTCCATGGTTTCCGTGGCAGCTAGCGGCTGCCGCACCATGGCGCGCGAACTCTCCGTGGGAAAGTAGTTCTCAAACGCGCGATTGTTAACCTTGATCTCGCCCTTGCCGGGCCGCAAGAACACGCGAGCCACCGAAGTCTTCCGGCGGCCCGTACCCAAATATTGAACTATGGTCGCTGCCACTAAACTATTACCTCTCCGCTCACTTCACTACCAACGCGACCGGTTTCTGCGCCGCGTGCGGGTGTTTGTCGCCCGCGTACACCTGCAACTTGCGATACATCTGCTTGCCGAGCTTGGTCTTGGGAAGCATGCCAAAAATGGCGTCTTCCACCAGGCGGACGGGTTTTTCGGCCCGCACCCGCTTGAAGCTCTTCTCCACCAATCCGCCGGGGTAGCCGGTGAAGTGGCGATAGATTTTGTCAGTTTCTTTTCGGCCCGTGACACGGACCTTTTCGGCGTTGATGACGATCACGTGATCGCCGGTATCCAGAAATGGCGTATAGCTGGGTTTGGTCTTGCCCATCAGTATCATAGCTGCTTTACTGGCGAGCTTGCCCAGAACTAGCTCCTGGGCGTCGATCACATGCCACTGCCGTATAATGCCATTCTTGGAGGGGAACTCGGTACTCATTGACACACGTCTCCAACTCTTCAGTTACAAAACATTTAGCTTACGGGTTTTGTGGGGCCATTGTCAAATCGAGTGACAGAGATTCGGACTGTCGCGACCTCTCTGGGGCTGGCGAACGCCGGTCGATGGCCGTGTGAGCGTTTCACCGCGGAGCAGGTGACTGGGGGACCAGTCTGGTGGGGGAAGAAACTCGGCTGCGCCGCCGATTTTTCGCTTCGGGTGTTGGACACGCCAAGTCCTTTGTTTTCAACAATCATAGATTTTGTTTCTTTAGGAGACATGGAGCCTGGGCGCGTCCGGCGCGTTGCGGCCGGCCTTCTTGGCCGACGGGCTGGCCGTTCATACCGAGGCGCACCCTTTCGGCAGGTGGACCGTTTCGCATTGAGTGACTCCGGCCGGCTGATCAAGCGCGCCCGGTACTACCTGGCTGATGCTGACCGAGAGCCATCTCACGCGGCGGCTGTCCGGGAGCGCGGTCCGGCGGATCGGGACGCTGGCGGTGGCGGCCGGGCAGCAGGAGGGCGATGACACCAGCGAAATCAGCCGCCCAGGACGTGGAGACCGGAGACGTCTTTGTGGAGTATAGTGAAAAGACGGGAGTTCGCGGTTTTGGATTTTACGGGCAGCGCGGGAGCCCCGTCTTGCAGGGTCGGAAACGGCTCCGGGACGAAGAATGCGGCTCGGGAGCAAAGGCTGGCGCTTTGGCCTATACTGAATGAGATTTCGAGGTCCAAAATGGAAATTCCGGTTGAGATGAAGCAATTGGGCGAGATGGTACGGTGCGGCCTCCGCAGCGGAGTCTGTGGCGCGGCGCTGTGGGCCGTCCTGTTCGGGATGCCCTGTCTGGCGGCTCAGGATGCGCCGGCGACGCCCGCCGCACCCGTGCCCGGGCCGATCCTCGCCGGCAAGAAGGTCTTTGTTGCCAACGCCGGATCGGACGGCAACCCGCTGGCGGTGTTCAAGCGGCTGGGCGACGAGAACCTGCCCTACAACCAGTTCTACGCGGCCATGAAGAGTTG
>Ga0182030_10009470_pt1 | contig 19935 bp, 21 predicted proteins | sample 812S3MmetaG_FD_121299 | JGI IMG/M metagenome (GOLD analysis project Ga0182030, IMG submission 121299) | Permafrost microbial communities from Stordalen Mire, Sweden - 812S3M metaG (Illumina Assembly) | ecosystem: Environmental > Terrestrial > Soil > Wetlands > Permafrost | place: Sweden... | reverse complement strand
CAGAAAATGCCGAAAAAACTTTGCATTAGGAAGCCCTACAAACGACGTTCTCAGTTTTCCTAGACATTTTCTATCCCTCCAATTTGGCGGTTTGGGACGGAAAGGGAGTTTTTCAACAGCCACATAAGACTTCAATCCGTAATCGATCATCGACAATTAACTTCTGCTTCCATGCCCGAACTCGATTCTCCCCAACGCCAGGCGCCTGACTCGCTCATGCTCACCGGCTTCTGGTATCGCGCGCTGCCCGCCGACCGCGTCCATCGCAATCAACTTCACAAAGCCATGCTGCTTGAGATTCCGCTCGTCGTCGGACGCGATCGCGTGGGCCGTCCCTTTGCGCTGCGAGACGCCTGTCCTCACCGCGGCATGCCGCTCAACTCCGGCAAGTTCGACGGAGAAAACCTCGAATGCCCCTACCATGGCTGGACCTTCGACGCCCACAACGGCCAGTGCCAACTCATTCCTTCACTCACCGCTGATCAGAACCTGAAAGTGGAGCGCATCTACGCCGGCAGCTATCCCTGCGAAGAGCAGGATGGTTTTGTCTGGGTCTACATGCCCGATCCCAGCCCGCTGGGCGCGGGATTCACCGAACCCGAAGAAGCTCCCGATCCCGCCCCGCGGATCGAGAAATTCACCGGCAAGTACAAACTCGCCTACCTCACCGCCGACATGCCCGTCAGCATCGACCACGGCATCATTGGTCTCATGGATCCGGCGCACGGACCGTTCGTCCATCAGGCCTGGTGGTGGCGCAGCCGCCACAGTATCCACGAGAAGCACAAGAACTTCGAGCCGATTCCCAACGGCTTTCGCATGAGCGCCCATACGCCCAGCTCAAACTCCGCGCCCTACAAGCTTCTGCGCCTCTATGCCGCCGCCGATTCCATCACCACCACCATCGACTTCGCTCTACCCAACCTGCGCCGGGAAACCATCAGGGCAGGAAAGTACTGGTTTTCATCGCTCACCACCGTGACGCCCATCACCCGCAATCAGTGCCGCATTGATGTCGTCGCCGCCTGGAACATCTTCCGCTGGATGCCGCTGGGTCCGCAGTTGCTGAAGTTTGTCTTTGCCAAGTTCGTCGAACAGGACCGCCGCACCATGGAACTGCAAGCCGAAGGCCTGAAGCACAATCCGCATCTCATGCTGATCGACGACGCCGATCGTCCCGCCAAATGGTATTTCCAATTGAAAGCCGCGTATCTCGAAGCCAAACGCACCGGCAACGCGATGAAGCATCCCATGTCCGGGCCCGTCACGCTGAAGTGGAGGAGCTGAACCGCCCACGATTGGGAGTTACCAAATAACCCTAATCCCCGCGTATCCCCGGAATTTTTCGTCCGAAGTCACAACCGGAATGTCCTCAGAAAGTGCCTGTGCAATAATTTGCCGGTCAAAAGGATCAGGGTGGCGGGCGGGTACCTCGAATAAACGAAAAGCATGATCGGCTGTGAACGGCAGGACGTGAATATCCATGTCCTCAACCGCCTGGCGCGCAATTTCGGCCGACATATTCAGCTTGCCCAAGATGGTCTTGATCGCAATCTCGGTAAGCGAAACCGTACTCAACTCGCGGATGTTTGCCGGGTCCTTCAGAACGGCGTGTGCCCGCTTGCTGAGGCGCTGCGGCGACTCCACGGCAAAAATCAGGACCGCCGTGTCCAGCAGCACCCGCACCTCATTCGCCCCCAAAAAGCTCTTGCGCTTCCTTGTCCGTTAGCGGCTTCCACCAATCGGGGTCGAAGATTCTAATTTTTCCCCGCAGCGTTCCAAACTTAGGCTTCCTCTTTGCCGGTTTTTTCGTGCGGACAATGTCTACCACCGGCACACCTCTGCGGCAGATGGTTACCGGCTCCCCGGCTTCGACCGCCTTGATCAATTCCGGCAACTTGTTCTTTGCGTCGGCTACGCTGACTTGCATGCCATAATGATAGCTATCTAAGATAGCTATGTCAAAGGGAAGCAACCGGTACTTTCTCGAATCTACTTAGGGCACGCATTCCGGCCGCAGCGCATAACTCGCGTCCAGCCAGTGCATATACGTCTCCATCGCATGCCAGCAGACTAGACTGTTCTTCGCGAACGCTGAGGAAGTGAACGGGTACGCGGTGTCGACGTGATCGTATTCCAGCAGCAGAGGAATATGCGGTGGGAGCTTCGGCACCACGTCCAGCGTATTGACGATGCGCCACGAATTGATGGGCAATTGATCGAAGGCCCGGGCAAACTCCAGGGTGCCCACACGCGGCGAGGCAAACGTGCACGATGTAGTGATGTCGAACCTTTTTTTCGTGTCGTTCTCCATCACAAACAGCGTAGCCAGTGCCGAGCCCAGGCTATGGCCGGTGACCACCATCGGCCGCTGTGGGCGCGCTTCTGCCGCCGTCCGTCTCACCCCGCGCGCCGACTCGCGGCTGTTGGCCAGCTGATCGAGCTGATCGCCGAAGGAGCCGTCGAAGGTTTCAGGCGCTTCTGGAAGCCCCGGGGCCGCTGCCGCGACAGCGCGATCCTCGGCTAGCTTGCGCTTCACCACTTTCAACGTGCTGTAGATTTTGTCGAATCCGCTAGCCACCCGCCCCGTGTTCGGCACCTGTCGGAAGGGAGTGGGGAGTGCGGCCGCGTCATCGATCCATTCGATGGCGCCCTCGGTACCGCGAATCGCGATGATGCGCGAGTTCGGCTCGTCGACTTTGCGGCAGACGATGCCGTAGAACTCCGGCTCCTTGAGATTGAGGACGAAATCCGACATATGAATCCACGCCCCAAGTTCCCACCCATCGGGGATGTCGTGTGCCTGGGGCTCGGGTCTGAGCTGCGAGGGATCGCGTCTGAACATGATGTAAGCGGCCTGCACGAACTGGCCATAGAAGAACGCTTGTTTCGGATCGAGTAGTTGGCCCATTGGACGCCTCTCGAGGAACTTATGTGGGGACAGCCGCCCTCGGCTGTCCGTCGAGCGAAGCTCGACTTTCTTGGGTCGGGGTTCGACAACTGCGGAAACCACAGCTTACAGCAACCGGCTAGTCCTGCACCAGCCACTCCATCGCTTCCTCCCGCGTCTTGAAGACCGGCAGGTCGCGTTGCGAGAAGCTCTTGAAATGCTCATAGAATACGTGCGGCAAACTCTCCGTCCCCACCCACGCGGAGCGCTTCACGTAAGGACGATCGAGCACTAGAACTTCCTTCATGCGCGTGGCGACTTTCTTGTCGATTTGCGCGCCCGTGATGTCCGTCAGCGCAAGCACGGATCCCGGCGCGTGTCGCGCGATATCTGATCGAACCTGCTCAAGCAGCAACAACAACTCCTTCGCCGTGCACTGCGTGAAGTCAATCGAGTAGATGACGTGCCCTTTATGCTTGATGAATCGTAAGCGCTCGGGTTGGGGATCGTTGTCGAGGGTCATGTCAGCAGCGACTCCACTACCGCGTAAGCGGTGTCCAGCGCGGCATCCAGCGCTCCGGCGTCTTTTCCTCCAGCCTCAGCCAGATCGGGACGGCCTCCGCCTTTGCCGCCAACTCTCTGTGCCACCGGACCAATCACTTTCCCCGCCTGCACGCGGCTGGTCAAATCTTTCGTGACGCCCACAATCAGCGACACGCTTCCATTCGACGCCGAGCCCAGCACCACCACGCCCGAGCCAATCTTCTCGCGCAGTTGATCGACCAGCGTGCGCAATTGCGCCCGCTCCAGGTTATCCACGCGATGCGCGAGCACCTTCACGCCCTTCACATCTTTAATCTGATCTCCAATGTTCGCCGTGGAAGACGACGCCGATTTCATCCGCGCCTGATCCAGTTCACGCGTGAGCCGCTTGATCTCCGAATCCTTTTTGTCGAGTTCGGCCTTCAAGGCCTCGGCGGGCGACGCCATCCCCGCGTGGGTGGAAATCTCATCCGGGTTCGTGTGAGCCTCATCAGCGGAGGGTGCCCCATTCTTGCGCGGTTTTTGCGCAAGAGTGGGTGAAGCGAAAGCCGACACCACCTCTTCCAACTCGTGATCCTTGCGGAAGTGCGCCAGCGATCCCAAGCCGGTTATCGCCTCCACCCGCCGCACCCCCGACGACACGCTGCCTTCCTTCAGAATCTTGATCAGCCCAATTTCGCCGGTCGCCCCGGTGTGCGTCCCTCCGCAAAGCTCCGTCGAGAAATCGCCAATCCGCACCACCCGCACCTTGTCGCCATACTTTTCGCCGAACAGCGCCATCGCGTGATACTGGCTGATCGCCTCGTCGATGGGAACGTCAGTGATGGTTTCGACGATCTGGTTGCGCAGCACTTCCTTGTTGATGATGTCTTCAATATCCTGCAACTCTTCGTCTTCCACGGCGGTGAAGTGCGAAAAATCAAAGCGCAAATGATTCGGCGCTACCAGCGACCCCGCCTGCTTCACATGCTTGCCCAAAACTTCGCGCAGCCCGGCATGAAGCAAATGCGTAGCCGTGTGATTGCGCATGGTCGACTGACGAACGTCGGCGTTAACGACGGCATCGACTTTGTCGCCCACGCGCAGCGCCTGTTTCGCAACCACCTGATGCGCCCGCACGCCCTGAATCGGCGCATAACATCCCGTTACCTCGGCAACGACAGTATTGTGATCATCCGAGTGGAACCATCCCTTGTCACCAACCTGTCCACCCGAGTCGGCGTAGAACGGCGTGTGATCAAGAATGACCTCGCCGGATTCGCCAGCCTTGAGTTCCCGCACGCCCTGCCCGTTGTGAATGATGGCCAGCACCTCGCACCCATCAGAGCGAGTCTGCCGATAACCTTCGAACGCAGATTTCGGCAGCTGCTGGTAGGCAGGATTGGCGGTCTGCTTCGCCGCACCCTTCCAGGAGGCGCGTGCGCGTGTCTTCTGCTCGTCCATCGCGCGATCGAAGCCTTCTTGATCAAAGGCGATGCCAAGATCTCGTGCGGCATCCTGTATGAAGTCCAGGGGCATTCCGAAGGTGTCGTAGAGTTTGAAGGCTTGTTCGCCAGGATAGATGAGAGTCGGACGCGCAGCCGTCGGATCCCAGCCCTCCGATGAGACTTTTTCGGCTACTAACGGACCGAGATCTTCGCCGAGTTTCCCGAGCCCCAGATCCAGAGTGTGTGCGAATCGAATCTCCTCCGCGACGACAGTCTTGGACACCCTATCGGCAGTCTCCTTCAATTCCGGATAGGCATCATCCATCAAGTCGCGGACGGCAAACACCATTTGATGCAAGAAAGGTTTCGTCTGTCCCAGCAGCCGTCCATGAGTAATGCCACGGCGAATGATCTTCCGCAGAACATATCCGCGGCCCTCGTTCGAAGGAACCACTCCGTCCGAGATCAGAAATGTCGCTGCGCGCGAGTGGTCCGCGATCACTCGCAAAGACGCCGCCGACTTTGCTTTGGCTTCCTTCTGAAGTTCCTTGGTAAGCGACGTCCCCGTTAACTCCGCTGCCTTCTTGATCAGCGGCGTAAATAAATCCGTCTCGTAGTTCGAGATCACGCCCTGCAGCACAGAAGCCACGCGCTCCAGCCCCATCCCAGTATCAATCGACGGCTTGGGAAGCGGATTCAGCTTGCCGCTCGCGTCGCGGTCGAACTGCATGAACACCAGATTCCAAATCTCGACGTAGCGCCCGCAGTCGCAAGGGAATGCGCATTCCGTATGTCCCTGATCCGAAGCCGCCAAGCCCATGTCGTAGTGAATCTCGCTGCACGGCCCGCAGGGGCCGGTATCGCCCATCTGCCAGAAGTTGTCTTTCAAGCCACCGTCGAAGATCCGTTCTTTCGCCACTCCTTGCGCGACCCACAGATCGTACGCTTCAGTGTCGCGCGAGACAGGCATGGGCTCGCCCGAGCCTTCGAAGATCGTCACGTATAGCTTGTCTTTGTCGATCCCATACCACTCCTTCGAAGTGATCAGCTCCCACGCGTAAGCGATGGCATCCTTCTTGAAATAATCGCCAAACGAAAAATTCCCCAGCATCTCAAAGAACGTGTGATGCCGGTTGGTAAACCCGACGTTCTCCAGATCGTTATGCTTGCCGCCGGCGCGCACGCACTTCTGCGAAGTGGTGGCGCGGGAGTAGTCGCGCTTCTCCAGTCCCAGAAAAACGTCTTTGAACTGGTTCATGCCCGCGTTGGTAAACAGCAGCGTAGGATCATTCGCCGGCACCAGCGACGACGAATGCACCTCCTTGTGCCCCTTCTGCACAAAGAAGTCCAGAAACTTCCGGCGAATTTCAGATCCCGTCAGCATGGAAGGTTAATTCTAAACGAAACTACAGGTAACACAGAGGATCACTGATGAAACACAGGTTGCGCAGCAGTTTCGCTTAGAAAAAAAGGCCGCGCAGAATCCCTGCGTGGCCCCTGAATACCTGAACTGTACTGCCGCCCCTACTTCACCGCGTCTTCGGTCTTCTCTCCAGCTTTCTTCATCTCGTGCCCGGTGTCCTTGGTGCCTGTCTTTACGGCGCTCCCGGTCTTCTTGGCAACCTTCTCGGTGCCTTTCGCCGTGTCCTTGGCCGCGACTTTAGTAGCGTGGCCCGTCGCGTCCGCGGCCTTCTCGGTACCCTTTGCGGTGTCTTTGGCCGCGACTTTGGTGGCGTGTCCGGTCGCCTTCGCGCCCTTCTCGGTCGCCTCACCGGTCTTGTCGGCAGCCTTCTCGGTGCCGTGCGCAGTCTTGGTCGCAACCTTCTTGGTGGCTGATCCCGTGTCCTCGGCGCCCTTCTTCACATCCGTCGCCGCGTCCTGGGCCAGCGCAATCGGTACGGCGCTGAACAGTACTGCCGCGAGAATTGCTTTCCAACGGAAACTCATAATGTCCTCCTCAGAAGCGGTTTTGGAATTCGGCTTGCAGTATGCAACATCGCAAAGCTTCTTGCCAAGTGCATCTTCTTTTCTTGGATGCTCCGAACCCTGCCGAAGAGGCCTACTCGGGACGTCTCATTCCTAAGCCGTCAAGCGTTCTCGCTTTCCAACTCGGTCAACGTTTCCTCATCCACGTTCCAGTGCTTTAAAATGGAGAAGATGGTCTTCGGACCAAATCCTCCCCGCGCCAGTTGCCGGAAGATGCGCGCCGCCTCTTTCTGGTCTTTGGGTTTCACCAGCCGCTTCTTCCGCAGAAATTCGCGAGCCTGCTTCTCTTCGCTTACGCCTTCGAAAGCCGTGTCTACAGCCTTCTCGATCACATCGCCGTGTACGCCCTTTATTTTCAGGTCGGTGACCACGCGCTGCCGGCCAAACTTCTGGTTGTCCCGCCGCAGGGAAGAAAAATACGCGGCATACTGCGAATCGTTCAGGTAGCCCCGGTCCTTGAGTCGCCGGATCACTAACTCGATCAGCGTCTGTCCATACTCGGACTCGGGTTCTTCTACTCGCGCACGGAATAGCCGCTTCAACTCCGCGACCGTCCGCATGCGCCGCGCCAGCGCTCCCACGGCGTATTCGTACAACTCATCTTCGGAGTAGAACCTTTTCTTGGGACGCGGGAAAGGCATGCGCTAACGATAGCGCAAATTCGGGCTTCGGGCTTCAGCTTTCGGGCTTCAGGACGCAGAAAAAGGAAAGTCCGGCAAAGGAAAGTCGGGCACTCGGGGAGCCGAAGGCCGAAGCCTGGAGGCCGAAGCCCGTGTCTCTATCGTCCGCCGAACCCCGCCGACTGCATCGACTGCCTTGAAATGTCGGCTGTCGAAGCGATGCCCTGCATGCGCAGCTTGAAGTCGTCTGCGTTGGAAGCGTTTTCCAGCGCGGTTTCGTAGTTGACCAGTCCCGCCTGGAACAGATCCCACAACGATTGGTCAAACGTCTGCATCCCGTATTGCGACGTACCCGCCGCAATCGCGTCACGAATGGACCGCGTCTTTTCCGGCACCAGAACGCATTCCCGGATGAAGGCCGTGTTAATCATCACCTCAACCGCCGGCACGCGCCCATCGGTATCGCAGCGCCGGACTAATCTCTGGCTTACAATCGCCCGCAACACTGCCGCCAACTGCAGACGAATCTGCTTTTGCTCCGGCGGCGGAAAAATAGAAATGATGCGGTTCACCGTTTCCACCGCGTCCAGCGTGTGCAACGTCGAGAAGACCATGTGGCCGGTTTCCGCCGCGTGCAGCGCCGTCTGTATCGTTTCCAAGTCTCGCATTTCGCCGACCAGGATCACGTCCGGATCCTGACGGAGCGAAGCACGCAAGGCCGCGCTGAAAGACGGCGTATCCACGCCGATCTCGCGCTGGTTCACATATCCCTTCTTGTCGCGGTGCAGAAATTCGATAGGATCTTCAATCGTGATAATGTGTTCGGCCCGGCTGGAGTTCACTCGATCCACCATGGCCGCCAGCGTTGTCGATTTACCGGAGCCGGTCACGCCTGTCACCAGCACCAGCCCACGCGGCATTTCGCAAATCTGCTCCACCACCTTGGGCAGGAACAATTCATCGAGCGCGCGAATCTTAGTGGGAATGACCCGCAGCACCAAGCCCACGTTGCCGCGCTGCTGGAAAATGTTCACACGGAAACGGCCCAACCCGGCCACGCCGTAGGCCATATCGATTTCCGTGGTCTCTTTGAACTTCTGCTTCTGCCGCGCCGACATCATGCTGAACGCCATGTTGAGCATGTCTTCGGCACTCACTCGCGGCTGGTCGGTCAACGGCACCAGATCGCCATCAATGCGCAGGTGAGGATAGTTCCCCACTTTCAAGTGCAAGTCCGAAGCCTTGCGTTCGGTCGCAATCCGCAGCAGATCATCAATATTCATCGCAGACGTTTTCCTGGGAGGCGGTTCGCCTCCAACCTCTGCCTATGATGACCCGAATCGTAACTTTGCCCAAGATGACCTAGGTAATGGCCCGGCCCCGACAAATGGACAGCACCTTAAGTTCGCGAGAGAGACCAAGGTTTTGGGACGGCACGACCTCAGTCCTTAGCGTGCCCTGAGCAAGCGAAGCGCGCCGAAGGGTGCCACAACTGCCGCACAGGCCAGCGAATGGAAACACGGATGTGCTCAAAAACTCGGAACCGCTGTTAGAATCCGCCTCATGTCTGGACGCGCTACCAGGGCTACATCTCGCATCGCGTTTTTCCTCTGCGGACTGATTTCACTTTTCACCGCATTCCCTTTTCTCATGCTGCGGGGCGCCGAGCTGCCGGTTCAGAGCGAGTGGGTCCTATTTGTGGCTATCCTGGCACTGGTGGGCCTCTTCAGCGTGACGCTTGCGGTGCTGCCCCGCTCCTGGATCGCGAAAGCGTACAAGAAAGATCGGGACGATGAACGCTTGTTCGTAGGGCCCCTCAAATGGCTCGGTAGCTTCGCCGCAGTGTCATATCTCCTGGCGCTCGTCGCCTATCTCGCTCCGCACCGCTGGAATCTCGATCCCCAACTGATGCTTTTGCTGTGTCCGTTGTATTTCGTGAGGATGACGTTCGATCCCTCGCGGGTGATCACCTTTTTTCTGCTTGCCCCCATGAACGCGGCGGCATACGGCTCACTCGGCCTCACCTTGGGATTCGCACGGTCGGCCTTCCGTAAGCGAACATCCAGCTGATTGTTGACGGAATCAAGCGCGGCTGAACGTCATGATCCAGTTGGTTTCCCAGTTCTGGCCTCCATCCGGCGAAAAAGCTTGTTCCCATCGCGGTGATTCTGGTGTCGACTCCCACCGAAAACGGCATAGAACCGGCTTTCCACCTGCCTCCTCTGCACCAAAAAACTCGCCGGACAAACCGTCAAACCTCCCGACCATCGGCGGTTGCAATACTCCCGCGCGGACGCTGTCGGCCCAATAAATCGACCACTCCCCACTGGCTGGATTAAACAGCCGCAATGATATTCCCTCAATAGATTTACCATCACGCTTTGCGCTGAATTGATCGAGATTGCCCAGACCGTTCAGCAGCGATTTCACATCGGAAAATCCTTCGAACTCAATCCATTCAGAGGACCCTTGCAACTTCTCTTTGAGACACCTGTTGTGAACCCTCCAGTATCCCATCAGAAAATCAAAGTCATGCAGCGACATAGGGAGATACCTCGCCATTTGGGATCACGTTACCGACCCTGTCAATCAGCTGTCTGAGCAATTCTGCACATTGTCGAAGATGTCGATTCGCACGAGTGGCCTGGCAGGCGCGCCCCCGAAGATCGGATGGAATTTGCCGTGGTTCCTAACTGGCAAACCCGGCTCTTAAGCAGCCCCCACGCAAATCGTTTCACATTGACCTGTCAGCCGTTTGGGTTTACTTTTTGGAAGCGTTTGGAGTGTAGGGGAGAGATTCCGGATGATGAGCAGCCGATGGACCGTATCCTTGTTGCTCGTGATATGTCTCAGCAGCGCTTCCGCTCCTGCTCAGACCATGAACGTGCTCTTCAATTTCACGCCCGGCACAACCGGGAACGGGAACTATCCGATAACCTTGATACATGGTCCCAACGGCTCTTACTACGGCGCGACTTACTTCGGCGGCGCCAACAACGCCGGGGTTGTTTTCCAAATGAATCCTCCTGCGGCTGCTGGAGATCCATGGACCGAAACCATCCTTTACTCATTCGGGTCCGATGAAGCGCTCCCAGACCAGTTGGTCCTGGACAAGGATGGAGTATTGGGCATCCCCGGTGCCCTGTATGGAACAACCAACAACAGCCAGTTTCTTTTTCAGTTGACCCCGCCGGATGGGGGGCGTATCTGGGGATACACCGTGATTCGTGTCGGCGAAGCCTTGGGCCTGGTGATCAGCCCACAGGGAGTCCTCTATGGCACCGAAACCGAATCGGACCAACTCTTTCAGTTAAGCCAGTCGGGAGGAGCCTGGACGTTCACACCGCTGTACACCTTCAGTGGTCAGTACGAAACCCCAACCAGCCTGACCCTCGATAGCGCAGGAAATCTCTACGGTACGGACCGGGAAGGGGGCTCTGGTTACGGCGAAGTGATCAAGTTGGTTCCGCCGAGCGTTCCGGGTGGCGCCTGGACCGAAACCGTGCTTCACACCTTCATGGGAAACGATGGTTCTTATCCCAGTGCAATCATTGTGGGTGAGCAAGGGAATCTATTCGGTACGACGCAGCAGGGTGGGGGACACAAGAACGGCGGAGTTGTGTGGAGACTAGCTCCCTCTTCCGGCGGCACCTACAGCTATCGCGTCCTCTACAGGTTTACCGGCGGGAGCAGCAATGACTCCGAACCGACTGGGCTAACGTTCTACAGGAATGCGCTCTACGGTTTCACTGCCTACGTCCGAGGGACAATTTATAAGCTAACGATAAGTTCGGGGACCGTAACTAAGACCACCCTGTTCAACTTTGAGCCGGCACCCGGCGGATACGATCCTGCGGGTGCACCTCTGCTTGCCAGCGATGGCTCGATCTTCGGTGTCACAGAGGACGGTGGTACAGGCCTCGCCGGGACGTTCTACCAGTTTGTGCCATAGCGTCCCGGCAAGACTTCTCGACTTGTATCCTCCATTTTTTCGAACAGATTTGAGAGATCGAGTTCTTCAACAGCACACGCCACAGCGCTCATCGAGCGCGGCACGTCTGCACCGATGTCCTTCTACGCGCCAGCGCCCGTTCTCGCGGAAGCACCTCGACCTGCGCCTACCGTCATCCCTTCGCCCTGCCACTTCTGCGCCAGCCCTTCGAGTTGAGCCAACACCTTCTCAATGTCCTTCATGCGATCGGTAATGCCATAAGTCACGGCCGGGGGGATAGTCTGTTCATAGTGCCGGAACACAAAGCCCGCGCCCTCCAGGGTGCGCAGCCGTTCCGTCAGCACCCGCGAGGAGATTCCTTCCACTTGCCGCCGGAGCACTCCGAAGCGCAAGGGCCCGTTGTGGCTCAAAGCCCACAGAATGTGCAGCGTCCAGGGCCGCGTCAGCAATTCCAGCATCCCCCCGATCGCACAAGGCGATGGCGATTGAGCGGATCGTCGTTTAGGGGACATATAATTACTAGGTTACTCTGAGATGCTTACTATGTAAAGAGCTAACAGTTATTTATTGTAACTATTCACACAGTACGATGATCCAATCACAGGAGCTAAAATCTAAGGAGAACTATATGGACAGTTCCTCAACCATTCCTGCTCGATCGCAATCGTCAAGCCCGACGCCCGGAGCGGCGCCGCCCATCGTACTGTTAGGAAGACTTCTGTTCGCCCTGATCTTCTTGATGTCAGGCCCGATGCACTTCTCCAGCCAGACCATCGCCTACGCAGCCTCGCAAGGAGTGCCGCTGGCATCAATCGCGGTTCCGCTCTCCGGTGTGCTGGCGCTTGCCGGAGGCCTCTCCATCCTCCTGGGCTTCCACGCCCGGATCGGAGCTTGGCTGATCGTTCTTTTTCTAGCCGGCGTTACCCCGATGATGCACAAGTTCTGGGGCGTAACCGACCAGATGATGCACCAGATGCAATTCATCATGTTCATGAAGAACGTCTCCATGATCGGCGGGGCTCTGCTTATCTCGCAATTGGGCTCCGGACCCTGGAGTCTTGACGCGCGCCGGAAGTGAAAGCAAAGCTTGAAACACGCGGTCAATTTCAATCTGCTGTTAAATTAATCTCAAGGAGAAACCATGTCGGATCCAACCATTCAAGTTCTGCCCAAAGGCCCATACTTAGTCACCGGGAAAATAACTCTTCTGGACGCCAGCGGCAACAAGATTGAAGCGGGAGAGAAGATTGCCCTCTGCCGTTGCGGCGCTTCCATCAACAAACCATTCTGCGACGGAACGCATACCAAGGTCGGATTCGACGCGGCCGCCGCAGCCGTCCCAAAAAGCGCCGAATAGCTACGGGGGTAGCTGGGGTGGACCAAGAAGATCTGGGCTGGGGACGTCCTTGCGCGTCGCGTCGTTGGACGTTCCCTGCATGAAAGAGCCGCCTGTAAGAGCGGCTCTTTCATATCGACAAGCCCGAATGGTTACGCAGCGCTTTCGGCTTCTGCGGGAGGTTGGAACGGCTCATCGTAGCTGCCGCCATAGATCGACGGCACCTTGGATCCCATAGGACGCAGATAAGTCGCCAGCTCGCCGCGATGGTGAATGCTGTGGTTGTTGAGGAAGCCCAGGTACAGAAACGCTGGAAGATTGAACACGTTGAAGAAGTTGACAGGCGTCATCAATTGCTCCGGCGTCATCGCGGCCACACGCGCTGCTCCGCGCTTCATGTTTTCGTCGTACCACGCGACCACTTCGGCCGAGGTTTGCGGCTTGTGTTCGGGCGTTTCCATGTTGAACTTCAGGTCGGCAATTCCATCCAGAAACTGAATGTCCGAGTTGGCGATATGCCACGCTAGTTCCTTCGCGGTGCGTGCCTTCGGGTCGGGTCGGTAGCTCGAAGCCGCATCGGGCACGGCCGCGATTACTTTCTTGGTAGTTTCCGCTTCGCGCAGGATGCCGTCGAGCGTCATCGCGCAGTAGCCGAGGGCGAATTCAGGAGTTATACCCTGCTGGTCAGACATTGGTGCCTCCTTCTAGGGATGTTGTGTGTCGTTCGATCTAAGAAACCGAAAGGGGCGCTGTATGCGCCCCTCGGGTTACATTCGATCGGAACGGATTATACGCCCACCGGCTGCTTGCTGCGCACCGGCACCGGAGTGAGCCAGCCATGGCGGTCGCTCTTCTCGCCATGCACGATGGCATAGAACTCTTTCTGGATCGCCTTGGTGATGGGACCCATCGTGCCCTTGCCCACCTTGATCTTATCCACCGAGCGAATCGGCGTGACTTCTGCCGCCGTTCCGGTGAAGAAGGCTTCATCGGCGATGTAGAGCATCTCGCGCGGAATCATCTGCTCCACGATGGGAATACCCAGGTCGCGCGCGATCTGCAGCACCGAATCGCGGGTGATGCCGGGCAGCACCGAGTTGCCCAGCGGCGCCGTGATCAGCTTCTCGCGATGCACCAGGAATACGTTCTCGCCCGAGCCTTCACTGACGAACCCGCTCACGTCGAGCGCAATGCCCTCGGCATAGCCGTTCACGATGGCTTCCATCTTGATGAGCTGCGAGTTCATGTAGTTGGCGCCCGCCTTGGCCATGGCCGGTAGCGTGTTCGGGGCCAGGCGCGTCCAGGATGAGACGCAGACGTCGCAACCGTCGCCCTCGCCGCCCAGATATTTTCCCCACGGATAATTAATGATGTAAACCTCGGTGGGCGAGTTGAACGGATTCACTCCCGCCTCGCCATAGCCGCGGAGAATGATGGGACGCACGTAGCATGGCCACGCCCCGTTGCTGCCCACGGTTTCGAGCATGGCCTTCACCAGTTGGTCGCGAGTGTAGTCGACATCGATGCGGTAGACCTTGGCGGAGTCGAGCAGGCGCTGAATGTGCTCGTTGGCGCGGAAAATCGCCGGCCCTGAAGGCGGCGCGTAGCAGCGGATCCCCTCGAATACCGAAGACCCGTAGTGGACGACGTGCGACATCACGTGAATCGTCGCGTCATCCCAGGGAATGAGCTTGCCATTGTGCCAGATGCTTTCCACCTTCTCGATCGCCATGCGAACTCCTTCAGCTGGAGGTTTATGAAGTCTATAACGAGGCTGAATCCTTCCTCTGGCACTGCAGGGAGCGAGGCGTGAAAACCCAACCAGCGTTACAGGACATTATAGCTGAGGCGTTGTGCACGGGATGTTCGCTCCCGAGCTCGGCTGTCCTGTCCTACTCCCTTGGCCGATCGCCCGCCGAGCCGTTGCGATTGGTCAGCTATTCGGTTCGACCAGCAGGCAAGTGAGTTATGCGAGTTCGCGCTCCCGCCTTCGCTCCAACAGGGGGCCGGTGAGATACTCAGCGGAACAGAAGGCTGTTGAATTTAATGGGGGCCTCTCTCACGGTGAACAGCGAACTACAGCTTAGTCTGTGACGCACCTCACGTCTCCAGTAGCTGGGTCGGTATAGCGATGCTGTCCCGCCGGACATGGTGCGCCCGGGCCCTGATCACCCCGATGGCCCTGTTGGCCGGACTGACCCTGGTCACCCTGTTGGCCGACTCGCCCCTGGTCACCCTGTTGGCCGGCTCGCCCCTGGTCACCCCGATGGCCCTCTTGGCCGGCTTGCCCCTGGTCACCCTGATAGCCCTGTTGGCCAGACTGACCCTGGTCACCCTGTTGGCCCTGTTGGCCGGGTTGCCCCTGAGCACCCTGCTGTCCAGGGGGACCTTGCTGCGGAGGAGGCGGGTTTTGGTTGCAACCGCTAATAAATATGGCTAGAAAAAATACAAGCGCAACTAGCGATGTCTTCATTGATTTCTCCTCATATTCCGGTGCTGCTCAAGGCAATTGCCGCTACCTTAAACGACGGGACACAGCGACGATCGTACACATGTCGTACCAGCGCACACTGTTCCCTTTTGCTCAGTTAGCACAATGATTTCTGGCGTCCACTTACTAGCTCGACCATCGTCCCAGAAAGATTGCCTTGAGGTGGGAACTTCGCGTTAGGCTCAGGGTTAGTATCGGGGAGCTTTCGCGCAGTCGCCCTGCCTTTGCTGATCGATTTGCTCGCGAATAAAATAAGGAAACTGTATGACTGTGCCTCTGGGTCGACGCGGGATTTCATGCAAACGCGGCCACGTTCCCACCTCTCTTGTTTGGCTCCTGGCGCTCGTGCCGGTCTTGTTTCTGGTTCGATCTGCGGCGGCGCAGACCTTCACTGAGCTTTATCCATTTAACAGCAGCGGTAACCTATCGGATGGGGGTTGGCCTAAGGCCGGGGTAACCAGAGATGCGTCCGGCAACCTCTACGGGACTACATTCTACGGTGGTACAGGCGCGGGGTGCGACATCTTTTACGACGGTTGCGGAACGGTCTTCAAGATCGACACCAGTGGGACAGAGACCGTGCTGCACAGCTTTGGCGGAGCACGCGATGGATGGAATCCCACGGCAAGAGTAATTCTGGACGCAGCCGGCGACCTGTACGGCACAACCGCATATGGCGGGGCGTATGGGCATGGAACGGTATTCGAGATCGATGCGGCGGGCAATGAGGCGATCGTCCACAGTTTTGCGGGAGGGACGGATGGCGCGAGGCCGAACGCGGGATTGGTGCAGGTCACTGCCGGCAATCTATACGGCTCTTTCATCGGCACGACGCAGTACGGCGGCAGAGGATGCGATGGGCAGGGCTGCGGAACCGTCTTCGGAATAGGCCCGGATGGACGGGAGACGGTCCTATACCGTTTTGCCGGTGGCGCGGACGGCGCCAGTCCGCTGGGCGGCGTCGCGGTGGATTCGTCAGGAAACATCTACGGCACGACGTGGCTGAATGGAGTCTATGGCTTTGGAACGGTATTCCGGCTGGACAGCGGCGGCAACGAGACAGTGCTGCACAGCTTCGCGGGCGGGAGTGACGGTGCGAATCCCATGGACGCGCCGGTTCTCGACTCGGCCGGGATCCTTTACGGAACGACATCTTCTGGCGGTGCTTACTTCGGGACGGTGTACGCGGTGGACACTGCCGGCAATGAGAGCGTTCTGTACAGCTTCACCGGCGGGCCGGATGGCGCCTATCCCTATGCGCACCTGCTCATGGATGCTTCTGGAAATCTCTTCGGTACCGCGTCTCAAGGGGGCTGCTGCGGTCAGGGCTCAGTCTTTGAGTTCTCCGCTGGCACGTTGACAGCTTTGCACGGGTTTAGCGCCGCTCCGAATGGGGAGAACTCCGACGGGCAGATTCCCATGGGCGGCTTGATAGAGGATTCGGCGGGCAATCTCTACGGAACAGCGGTAGAGGCAGGCACTTACGGCTGGGGCTCAGTATTCGAAATCCAACCCAATAGTCAGCCGAGAGAATAATCACCGAGCGGTCGAGAAAAACAAGGACAGCGATATGCGAATTCCAAAATTTATCCTCCGCGCCGGGTCGGCTTTTCTGGTGAGCCTGATTTTGGTTGGGCCGGGGAACGCGCAGAAGCTTCAGCCGATTTGCCAACCCACGATGTCGGCGCCGATCGAGGTGGCAACTTCTCATCAGCGATTCGAAGCGGGCCAGAAGGCGCTGCCGCCGTTGACGACAGGCCAGGGCTTCGATTGGCCGGACGCGCAGCTCTCCGCACTCAAGACCGATAACGGTTACTTGTTTTTCAGCATCGACGCCGGCACACACAATCGCCAACTCTGGCACGGCCACTGGGTCGGAAACAATAATTCCGGATCTGTCGTGCGGACGGCCGGAACGCTGGATAATCCGCTGGGCTCAGCACCGCCTGTCGACGTGGTCATCGACCGCAATCCCGATCCGAAAGTGAATCCCCGCAACTGCGATCCTACAAAACATCCGCATAGTGGGTGCTACACCTATATCGGCGGAGGACCGGTGTATCAAGTGCCTGAAGGCCGGGTGGGCGCGGGAAATTGGATTGTGGTCTACCACGCTGAGTACAACGACCCTCCCTATTACATGGGGGGGCTTGCCATATCGTTCGACAAGGGCCTGCATTGGACTGACATCGGCGAAATTATGCGGGTCAACCAGCCCTTCAGTTATCAGGGCGTGCCGGCGCCCGGCGGCTTCGGCGATGCTCCACTCGTGGTCTCGCCCGATGGGAAGTATTTCTACATTTATTTCACGGACTGGCTCAAGAATGGCTACGTCACGATGGCTTCGGTGGCTCGAGCTTCGATCGACTCCGTATTGAAAGCTGCGTTTGGCGGCGAGAAGCATTATGCCGCGCCCTTCACCAAGTATTATCAGGGCGCATGGGATCAACCAGGAATTGGCGGCGCGTCGACTGACCTTATGCCGGAAGCGCACTACGGCGGCGGGCTTAACGTGGCCTACAACACATACATTCAGCGTTACATGATGCTCAACAGCGACTCGCAAAACTACAGCTATGCCGAGTCGCTCAACGGATTGCACTGGACGGACACGGTTTTCCTGGGCATGTTGGGCGATGTTCCAGATCTCGCAGGCTACTCGGGCCCGATCGGAACGGGCGATGATCCGACCATACTTGGAAAAGACTTCTACGTGTACTACACGCAATTCCGCGGACCGTGGCCCGGGGCGCAATCGGTGAAGCGATTTACGCTCTCGTGCAAGTGAAGAATGGCGACCCGCATCGCGGATCTCTGCGCTCCTACGGCGCTTCGATCAGCTCCATTTTGCCGTCGCGGGTGCGGTGCAGGACCATGACTTTGCCTTTGGGATCGCGGAAAACGAAGACGTCGCGGTCGCGGAAATGGGCTTCTTTGATGGCCTCTTCGAGCGTGAGGGGGCGCATGGAGACGGATTCATTCGAGCGAACCAGGTGTACTTCGGTGGTTTTGGCCACGGCGGGGTAGCGATGCACGGCGACGGGCACGGCCGTTTTTTCCGTCAAGCCAACTTTGGTGTGCATCTTTGCGCTTGCCTCTGCTTCTTCCGGCTGTGGGGAGTGGCCGTTCCACTTCTTTACTTCCTCGCTTTTTCGGGCCGAGCGCTTCTTGGATTGCCAGCGGGTCTTGTATTTCACCGCCTGCTTTTCGAGGTGGTCGAGGGCTTCGTTGACGGCGATGGTCATGTCCCTGGCTTGGGCGAGGCCAACGATGGGGCCGTTGCGCGGAGTGATGGTGATTTCGGCTTTGTGGCGATGCTTTTCGACGGTCAGGATGGCTTTGGCTTCGAATCTGTCGCCGAGGATTTTGCGTATTTTAGCGAGGCCGTTTTCTACTTCTTTGCGGATGGCGGAAGTGATTTCGTAGTGACGTCCCGTGTATTCCACATTCATGAGCGCCCCTCCTTTATTGCTCGATCATAGGAACGGATGCGGTTGCTATTTCTTTCGCCCCTTCGGCGCTTGTTCCAAATATCCTCTCACCCACGGCGTACGCCGTGGCCTGCATTCTGTCGGGGTGACCCTCGGCAGACTCATTCGCAGCCTTCCACGTATTGAATCGCATCGTACTTGCCTGCATAGAATGTCGTGATCTTTCCTTTATCTGTTTCGAATCGGATGCCATAGCGGCCATCGGCTGAACGTACCGTCAGGTAGTGGCCAGTGTCGATGTACTGATGCGCCGTGACTTTCATCCTGGCACCGTAGACCTTCCGTACTTGCCCCTCTGAGTCTCCAACCTGAATGCCAGTTGAGGTCTTCACGCCCGGGGCGCCCACCTCAACGCGGGCCATGTGGCCGTCGATGATCATGAAGGAGACGCTGTCGTGCCCGCGCGCATTGATGTAGAAGCATGATTGCTCGTCTCGCTCGTCAGCCGCCAATTCTTGATGCAAAGCCGCGCTCAGTTGAGCGAGCGTCATGCCAACCTTTACCGGCCCAACACCGTCTTCGCGGATTATCCAGACGTCGCTTGCAACCGAAGCGGCGACCAGGAACAGAGGTAGGACGAGAGATCGTAGCAAGAACAGACACGTACGGTTCAATTCGGGACACCGACAGTACACGCGAGATCCCTCGCTCCGCCTGAAGAACGGCTGCACTCGGGATGACGCCTTCATATATACCTGAGGCTCCGACTATTCTCTTACCCGGCGTTGATGGGTGCTGGGGATGCGCATGTCCTCGCGGTACTTTGCTACCGTGCGGCGAGTGACTTGAATGCCCTGAGACTGAAGAATTCTGGTGAGTTGCTCGTCAGTCAAAGGACGGCTGGTGTCTTCCTCGTCGATCAGCTTCTTAACCCGGCGTTTAAGGATGAGCAAACTCGTGTTGCCGCCCTCGGGGCCCTGCACACTCTCGCTGAAAAAATAGCGCAACTCGAATACACCTTGCGGGGTGTGGGCATACTTACTGGCCACCGCACGGCTGACGGTGGAGGGATGCACGCCGATTTCTTCGGCCACCTCCTTGATCATCATGGGTTTCAGGTGATCGATGCCTTTTTCAAGAAAATCCTGCTGGCGGGCGACGATGCAGTAGCAGACCTTGGTGATGGTCTGCTTGCGCTGCTCGATGTTCTTGATGAGCTGGATGGCGCTCTTGTAGCGCTCCTTGACGTAGTCGCGGGT
>Ga0182030_10009469_pt1 | contig 19936 bp, 18 predicted proteins | sample 812S3MmetaG_FD_121299 | JGI IMG/M metagenome (GOLD analysis project Ga0182030, IMG submission 121299) | Permafrost microbial communities from Stordalen Mire, Sweden - 812S3M metaG (Illumina Assembly) | ecosystem: Environmental > Terrestrial > Soil > Wetlands > Permafrost | place: Sweden... | reverse complement strand
TCTGAAGAAATGGAAAGATTTTGGCAGAAAAAACGGTAATTTACCAGTGTTCATGGCTGAATTCGGAACGATGATGTATGGTTTCACAAAGGATACTGTTGCTCCTTCGATATGGAATTCTGTATTGCATGATGCCCAGATGATGATCCGGATGAGCAATGCAGGAATTGATGGTATGAACCGTTGGAGCTTCACCAATCGCGGAACCCTTGACGGACAATGGCAACTGATTGATACATGGGATACTGCAAAACATTGTTTAAAAGAAAAAATAACGCCGCATAAAAATGCCTATTATGCCATAGGACTTCTCACACGCTTCTCTGCAAAATATTCTGATGTTTTGAAAACCACCGTGGTTGGGGGAAAGGACTCCATCATTTTTGAAAGGCTTGATCATTCCAAAGATACCGTTCACCGGATATTTGCAACAACATTCAAAAAGGGGAACAATTATTCAGTGTTTATAACGAACGATTCTGAAAACGAATATCCGTTGGAATTGTCATTTGAGAATAAAAATAAAAACATCGTCTTATACTTATATTCAATTGATGAAAAAGGGAATGAGGGTAAAACAGATTGTGTGATTGAGCCGCTTACTGAATGTAATGTAAACAATAATTCGATCATCCGGGGAATCATCAAACCTAAAAGTATTATGGTATACACAACTTATAAATTAGGAGCAAACGATAAAGGGATTGTTCAATAAAATTTTCCAAACACGATTTGATGTTATTTATGCAATAAAATAATCCATATGAGATGGGGTAATTTTAAAATTGGACAACAATTGGCTATTGGTTTTATTATAAGTATAATATTAACGATAATAATAGGACTTATAGGCTATAATAGTGTTTATAAGGTATCCTATCTGGCCGAGGATGTTGAAACACTCGATTACCTTGAAATGGTTATTAATGAAGGCCGGCTTAGTGAAAAGAAAATATTACTTGAGAAACCCAAAGAAAAAGAAAATATTGAAACTACAAGAAGCAGATGGAAAGGGGATATTCAGTATTTTATTAATGAAGCTTATGGCAGATTTACCGAACCAGGGACCATTGCTCATTTAGACAGTGCTGCATGGAACAGGAAAAATTATATAGAAAATTTTGAAAAATGGATCCCGGTGATATATCAATATCGTCAATGTTGCCGAAATGTTGATTCCCTTTATAATATTGCGAGGGATGCTGCTATCTATCCCTTAGACACCCCTGGAAAAAGTTCCAATAAAACTCAGCGTTTCCTGTCAGAGGCCAGTCTGAATGCTAAAAATTACTTAATATCAAAGGATAGTACCTTTTTAGTAAAATTTCACGAAAATATTTTAAAATCCCGGGATATCGGAACAAAACTAGGAAACACAAAGTTTTTACAGTCGCTAAATAAATATGAAAAAGAACAGTTGACTTGTTTGTCCTTGTACGTTGAGATGTTTCAGTTATATACAGCAGTGGATTATTATGGGTTCTATACAAAATACCATGGAAGTTATGATAAAAGGAGATATCATCTTTTACAGAAATCTACTGTCAAACAGAGCCGGTTGCTGATTGTAATACTTACAGGTATCCTGATTTTATTTGCCATTGGTATTTCAATCATTATTACCAGATCGCTTACCAAAGGAATTAAAAAGGGTATCAATATTGTCGAAACTGTTTCGGAGGGTGATTTAACTGTTGATGTTGATAAACTTCTTTTAAAACGTAAAAGCGAAGTAGGGAACCTGGGTAGATCCATGCATCAAATGCTTTTGAAACTTAGGGAGATTGTAATTTTTATCCGCAACAATGCAAAAAATGTTGCAACTGCTGGTAATGAAATGAACAAAGCTTCGCAACAATTATCTACTATTGCCAATCAACAGGCATCTTCTCTTCAGGAGATCTCTTCATCCATGGAAGAGATTGTTTCAAATATTAATCATAATACAGAGAATGCCCAGCACGCTGAGAAAATTGCAATGAATGCAGCAAAAGGAATTGAAAAAGTTAAAATATCTGCTGAAAACAGTAATAAATCAATCAAAGTGATTACGGATAAAATATCAATCATCAACGATATTGCTTTACAAACAAACCTGCTTGCTCTGAATGCTGCTATTGAAGCTGCCAGAGCAGGTGTTGCCGGTAAAGGCTTTTCTGTAGTAGCTGCTGAGGTAAAAAAACTTGCTGAACGAAGCAAAGTAGCAGCTGATGAAATATCCGCTCTTTCCAGGTCCAGTGTGAAAATAACAGAAGAAGCATCCAAAGAATTAGAACAAATTATTCCGGATATTGAAAAGTCCGCGAAATTAATTCAGGAAATAGCTGCAGCCAGTGTGGAACAAAATTCCGGCGTAACGCAAATAAATAATGCCATACAGCAACTAAATGAAATTACCCAGCAAAATGCAGCAACATCTGAAGAATTGGCTACTAACTCTGATGAACTCGTGAGTCAGTCCAATCAGCTGGAAGACTCTATGAAATTCTTCAAGATAAACGAAGTGATTGAATAAAATTTAAATTAATAACAGGTACTCATAATTGTATATATTATTTTTACATAAAAGAAATCAGGATGATAAAGTATAAACGTATATTACTCAAACTAAGCGGTGAAGCTCTGATGGGTGATCAGAAATATGGAATTGACACGGGCAGATTGACTGAATATACTTTACAGATTAAGGAAGTAGTATTAATGGGTGTTGAAGTTGCCATCGTTATTGGTGGAGGGAATATTTTCAGGGGCTTAAAAGGTGTTGACAAGGGATTTGACCGTGTCAAAGGAGATCAGATGGGAATGTTGGCAACAGTAATTAATGGATTAGCGCTCCAGTCATCATTTGAGTCATTGAATCAGAAAGCAAAGGTATTTAGCGCCATACGAATGGAGCCAATAGGAGAGGGATACAGCAAGCAAAAAGTTGTCAGTTCACTAATGGATGGATTTATTACGATATTATCCGGCGGAACCGGGAATCCTTTTTTCACTACGGATACAGCTTCTGCCTTACGTGCAGTGGAAATTGAAGCGGATGTTTTTTTAAAAGGGACACGAGTAGATGGTATTTATACTGCCGATCCTGAGAAAGATAAAAGTGCAACCAGATTTGATGAATTAACCTTCGATGAGGCTTACAAACAAAACCTTCACATCATGGATATGACAGCAATCACTTTATGTAAGGAAAATAATCTTCCGGTACTAGTTTTTGATATGAACAAATCAGGGAATCTGAAAAAAATTATTTCAGGTGAAAAAATTGGAACTTTTGTAAAAAATTAGATATATTTAACGCTTTTTTAATCTTTTCTTTATGAACGAAGAAGTCAATCTATATCTGGAAGATACAAAAGATCAAATGCATAAAGCTATCCTACATCTTGAGAATGAACTTGCCAAATTAAGAGCCGGGAAAGCTAATCCTTTTATACTTAACGGGATTCATGTTGATTATTACGGAACAAAAACGCCGCTTAATCAGGTTTCAAGTATTAACACTTCTGATTCCCGCACCTTAGTGATTCAGCCCTGGGATAAAAAGATGTTAGAAGTTATTGAAAAAGCGATACTTGCTGCAAATATAGGATTAACACCTATAAATAATGGTGAAGTGATCAGATTGGTTATGCCTCCTCTAACGGAAGAAAGGCGAAAAGAATTAGTAAAACAGGTTAAGGCCGATGGTGAACAGGCCAGAGTTAGCATTAGAAATACCAGGAGAGAAACTAATGAAGAAATTAAAAAACTTCAGAAAAAAGGTATTCCCGAGGATGAAATCACTGAATCTGAAACCGAGGTACAGAAACTCACTGACATTTACTCAAAAAAAATAGATGAAGTCCTTCATAAGAAAGAAACTGAAATAATGACAGTATAAAAAATCAAATTAATTTGGTTATTATTATTATTTTTTTTACTTTTGGTGCATTATAAAGTCGTTCAGAAAATGAAATTAAATACAAATTGGTGGTGGCGGAATATATTCACGAAAATCAGTGAGGCGTAACCATTTTTTTGTATCTGAAGATATATTACAAGCCTGTTCCTCACGACAGGTTTTTTTATTTTATAAAAAATCAACATATGGAAAAAATTAAAATTAAAACAGTATCACAGCATGCGCTTGCAGATACGATTACTCCGGTTAGTATCTTTTTAAAGATACGGGATAAATTTCCCAATTCGGTTCTTCTTGAGAGTTCCGATTATCACGGAAACAAGAACAGCTATTCTTTTATAGGGTTGCAGCCTGTCGCAGGATTCATCGCTGACAGGGGAACGATTCAAATCTCTTATCCCGGTCAAAGTAAAAAGACTTTTCAGGTTGGAGATCAGGTTTCTGTTCCTTCGGTATTTTATGATTTTATCAATTCCTTCGTTTTAGAAAGCAAGGATCTTCCTGTAAACATTGCTGGTTTCTTTGGTTATTCCACCTACGATTCCGTTACTTATTTTGAGGATATCAAATTCCATTCTCCTGCAAATCGTTCGGATCAGATTCCCGAATTCAGGTATCATCTGTATAAATATGTGATTGCCATTAATCATTTTCAGAACAATCTGACCCTGTTTGAAAATCTTTTTGAAGAGGAACAAAGTAATATACACAAAGTGCTTGAAATTCTTCAGAACCTGAATTTTGCCGTATATCCGTTCAAGGCGAATGACGATATTTCTTCCAATAAAACGGATGAAGAATACCGGAATATGGTAACTAAGGGTAAAGAACATTGTTTCAGAGGTGATGTTTTTCAGATCGTTCTTTCCCGGCAATATAAGCAAACCTTCACTGGTGATGAATTCAATGTTTACAGGGCTTTACGATCAATCAATCCATCACCGTATCTTTTTTATTTTGATTACGGCAGTTATAAAATTTTTGGATCTTCCCCGGAGGCGCAGATTGAGATTTCCGGAAATAAAGCGACTATTTATCCTATTGCCGGCACATTCAGGAGAACTGGCGATGATGAAAAGGACAGGTTGCTGGCTGAAGAATTATCAAATGATAAAAAAGAAAATGCTGAACATGTTATGCTTGTTGATCTGGCCAGAAATGACCTTAGTCGTAACACCAAGGAGGTTGTTGTAGAAAGTTTCAAAGAAGTGCAGTTCTACTCTCATGTCATTCACTTAGTTTCAAAAGTAACCGGGAAGTTGAGTCCTGGATATAATCCTGTTAAAGTGCTTGCTGATTCGTTTCCAGCAGGAACGTTATCCGGCGCTCCGAAATACAAAGCAATGGAACTGATTGATAAATATGAAAACAAATCGCGTGGATATTATGGTGGTTGCATTGGATTTATCGGGTTTAACGGAGACGTGAATCATGCTATCATGATCCGGTCTTTTTTGAGTAAAGACAATACGCTTTTTTTTCAGGCAGGTGCAGGAATAGTATCTGAATCCATTGAGGAGAATGAATTACAGGAAGTAAACAATAAACTGGCTGCATTAAGAAAAGCGATTGAAATAGCGCAACAAATTAACTAAACTCGGAGACAAATGGAAAAAATATTAGTATTTGATAATTATGATTCTTTCACTTACAATCTGGTGCACGCGCTGGAAAAGATTTCAGGAAATCGTGTAACTGTTTGCCGGAACGATCAGATTACTTTGGAAGAAGTGAATCAATATGATAAAATTGTACTGTCGCCCGGACCCGGGTTGCCAAATGAGTCCGGCATACTGATGTCACTGATCAAAGAGTATGCAAGGAAGAAAAGTATATTTGGTGTATGTCTTGGGAATGAAGCTATAGGTGAAGTTTTTGGAGGGAAGCTCATTAATCTGAATAAAGTTTATCATGGCGTAGCATCCACCATGAAGATTGTAAAAGATGATTATATCTTTAAAGGATTGCCCTCTGAATTTAAAGGAGGTCGTTATCATTCCTGGGTTGTTTCTGCGGAAGGTCTGCCTGACTGTCTTGAAATTACTGTGACTGATGAAGAAGGGAAAATCATGGGGCTCCGGCATAAACAATTTGATCTGCGGGGTGTACAGTTTCATCCTGAATCAATATTAACGCCCGAAGGAGAAAAGATATTAAAAAATTGGTTGCAGGAATAATGAAGATGGAATGAACCTTGTAGTAATCAATTAAATCAAATACGAATGAACCGAGCATATACAATATAAAAATTTATTTATTATATGCGAGTTCCATGAGACAAATGAAAATTAAATTTTATACGAATGAAACAAATATTAAATTATTTATATGATCATAAGACGTTGAGCAGGAAAGAGGCTCAGGAAATATTAACGAATATCGCGCAAGGTAAATATAACAATTCGCAGATAGCCTCATTTATCAGTGTTTTTATGATGAGAAGCATTACTGTTGAGGAGCTGGCAGGATTTCGTGATGCACTGCTTGGTCATTGTGTTCCTGTGGATTTAACAGAATTTAATACAATTGATTTATGCGGCACCGGTGGTGATGGAAAAGATACATTCAATATATCCACGCTTTCAACTTTCGTTGTTGCAGGCACAGGTATTAAAGTAGCCAAGCATGGCAACTACGCTGTATCGTCATCCTGCGGATCATCTAATGTAATGGAATATCTGGGATATAAATTTACAAACAATGCAGATCGTCTGAAAAATGAAATTGACAAATCGGGGGTCTGTTTTTTTCATGCGCCATTATTTAATTCTGCGATGAAGAATGTAGCACCGGTAAGAAAGGAATTGGGAGTAAAAACATTTTTTAATATGCTTGGTCCAATGGTAAATCCAAGCTTTCCAAAGAATCAGCTGGTTGGTGTCTATAGTCTTGAATTAGCCAGATTGTATAATTATCTTTATCAACAGTCAGATAAAAAATTCGTGATCATTCACAGCCTGGATGGATATGATGAAGTATCGCTAACGGCGGATTTTAAATTTATTACCAACACATCAGAAGTCATTATTTCTCCGGAAATGATGAAATTACCTTATTGTAAACCGGAAGAGCTCTATGGTGGGAAAACGATTGAGGAATCAGTTAAAATTTTTACATCAGTTCTGGAAGGAACAAGTACGAAAGCGCAAACAAATGCTGTACTGGCAAATTCGGCATTGGGTATCAAATGTATGTATCCTGAAAAGTCCCTGGAAGAATCTGTTTCTTTAGCCAGAGAATCCATAGAAAGTAAAAAAGCTTTCCATGTTTTCAAAAAGTTAATTGAAATAAATAGTTATTAAAATAAAAATGAATGACCATTCTTGACAAAATTATAGAACACAAGAAAACGGAAGTGGCCTTAAGGAAAAAGCAGGTTCCTGTTCCCGTACTTGAGAGCAGTTGTTATTATGCAGCAAAAACATATTCACTTCGGGATTATATTATAAATCCTGATAAATCGGGTATTATAGCGGAATTTAAAAGAAAATCCCCTTCTAAATCAGCGATTAATCTGGATGCTTCAGTAGCAGATGTAACGATGGGTTATAATAAAGCCGGCGTTTCCGCGCTATCAATATTAACCGATACTGAATTTTTTGGTGGAAATAATGACGATTTAACCACAGCAAGAAATCATAATGCCATTCCCATTCTTCGCAAAGATTTTATTATTGATGAATACCAGATCATAGAAGCAAAATCGATAGGAGCAGATGCGATCTTATTAATAGCCGCAGTTTTGAATACCGGGCAGTTAAAAAGACTCGCGAAATTTGCTTGTTCACTAAATCTGGAGGTTTTAATGGAAGTGCATCAGGAAGAGGAGCTGAAAAAGGTAAATGAATTTGTTCAAGTGATTGGTGTAAATAACCGGAACCTGAAAGATTTTTCAGTCAGCCTTGAATTGTCAATAAGTCTGTCTGATAAGATACCAGATGGTTTTATTAAAATTTCCGAGAGTGGGATTTATACAACTGAAGATATAAAATATTTAAAAAAAGCGGGGTTCAAGGGTTTCCTGATTGGTGATAATTTTATGCGTGAAGCTGATCCGGGAAAAGCTTGCGAGATTTTTACATGTGAAATAAATAATCAAAGATGAACCTGAACATAAAAGTCTGCGGCATGCGTGATCCAAAGAATATCAGGGATATTGCCTTATTAAAACCCGATTATATGGGGTTTATTTTTTATTCCTCATCCCCCCGTTATGTCGGCGTTGATTTTGAAATTGAATCTGACCTGTCATCGGAAATTAAAAGGGTTGGTGTTTTTGTGAATGAAACGAGGGATTCCATACTTAAAACGGTAAAAAAATACAAACTTGATTTTATTCAACTTCATGGCAGTGAAACTTCCGAATTCTGTAAAGAGATAAAAGACACCGGTCTTTCTGTTATCAAAACTTTTGGTGTAGACAGGACTTTTGATTTTAATAATTTAAAACCGTATAAAAAAAATTGTGATTATTTTTTATTTGACGCGAAAACATTGATTCATGGCGGTTCGGGTAAAAAATTTGACTGGAATATTCTTTCAATGTATGATCAGGAGAAGCCAGTTTTTTTAAGTGGCGGAATAACTTCTGGAGATACTGAATTGATCCATGCTTTGCAGAAAATGAATATTCATGCAATAGATATAAATAGCAAATTTGAAATAACACCGGCGATTAAAGATGTAGACAGAGTAAGAAACTTTATAAAAAAAATAAGAACATGAAGTACGCAGTTGATGAACGTGGTTATTACGGAAAATTTGGTGGAGCCTATGTTCCGGAGATGTTATATCCAAATGTGGAAGAACTTAGGAAAAGATATTTAGAAATTATTTACTCTGAAAAATTTCAGTATAACTTCAGACAATTGTTGACAGACTATGCCGGCAGACCATCGCCTTTGTATTATGCATCACGACTTTCTGAACATGTTGGAGCTTATATTTATCTTAAACGTGAAGATCTGAATCATACGGGATCACATAAAATAAACAACACCATAGGTCAGATATTATTGGCACGTCAGTTAGGTAAAAGTCGTATCATTGCAGAGACAGGAGCTGGTCAGCATGGAGTTGCTACAGCCACTGTTTGCGCGTTGATGGGTATGAAATGTATCGTGTATATGGGTGATATGGATGTCAAACGGCAAGCACCAAATGTAATGAAGATGAAAATGCTGGGAGCGGAAGTTTGTCCTGTTCATTCCGGAAATAAAACGTTGAAAGATGCAAACAACGAGGCTATACGTGACTGGATCAATCATCCGGCTGATACTCATTACATCATCGGCTCAGTTGTTGGTCCTCATCCCTATCCTGATATGGTGGCGCGTTTTCAATCCATCATAAGTGAAGAAATAAGATGGCAGTTGAAAGAGAAAACAAACAATGAAAAACCTGATTACGTGATTGCTTGTGTGGGAGGAGGAAGCAATGCAGCCGGTGCTTTTTATCATTTTCTGGATGATGAAGAAGTAAAATTAATTGCAGTTGAAGCAGCCGGTAAAGGAATTGATTCGGGTGAATCGGCAGCAACCATCGCTCTTGGGAAAGTCGGAGTGATCCATGGCAGCAAAACCATACTGATGCAGGATGAGAATGGTCAGATTATTGAACCTTACTCAATTTCAGCAGGACTTGATTATCCGGGGATTGGACCTATTCATGCCTATCTTGCAGACAAAGGAAGAGTTAAAGTATTAAATGCCACTGATCAAGAAGCTTTGAAAGCCGCTTTTTTTCTTACTCAAATAGAAGGAATTATTCCTGCACTGGAATCTGCGCACGCTTTGGCTGCACTGGAAAAAATTAAATTCAGATCACAGGATGTTGTAGTTGTGAATATTTCCGGTCGAGGGGATAAAGATATGGATGCTTATATTCAATATATGAAAGAAGGCTATAGTCTATAAACTGAGGGCTAAAGGGAAATAAAGACAGATAGAAAAAGTAAGAATAAATTAAAAATAAAACTATGAACCGAATCAATCAGCTATTTTCAGTTAAGAGGAATCATATACTTTCCATGTTTATTACAGCAGGATATCCCGGGTTGAATGATACCATACCCATTGTTAAGGTGTTGGAAAAATCCGGTGTTGACATGATTGAAATCGGAATGCCTTTTTCAGATCCGTTGGCAGATGGACCGACCATTCAGCAAAGCAGTCAGAAAGCTATTGAAAACGGGATGACGTTACAAGTGTTGTTCGGGCAACTTAAAAATATTCGTTTGGAAGTTAAAATACCGTTGATACTGATGGGATATTTCAATCCTGTTTTTTACTTTGGAGTAGAAAAATTCTTAAAGAACTGCAGAGAAACGGGAATTGACGGTGTCATCATACCTGATTTGCCGATGCAGGAATACACGGATGAATATCAGAATTTATTTGAACAATATCAAATACAAAATATTTTTCTGATTACGCCTCAATCGGATGAAGAAAGGGTAAGAAAAATAGATGCCATCAGTCATGGTTTTATTTATATGGTTTCTTCTTCTTCAACAACCGGTGCTAAGAGTGCCATAACAAAAACACAGATTGAGTATTTTGAGCGAATCAAAATGATGAAGCTGAAAAATCCTGTTATTATTGGTTTTGGCATATCCAATCATCAGACATTCTCGAAGGCTTGTGAATATGCGAATGGTGCAATTATCGCCAGTGCATACATCAAAAAGCTTGCAGAAGAAAAAAAGGATATACTTAAAACAACTGAGAAATTTATTAAGGGCATCATTAAACCCACGTCTCACGTCAAATAGCAATCGTTCAGTTGGTTCTGTTATTTTTTCTCACACACTTTGTGTTTCCGTGTCCCTGCTAAGTTCAGACAGTCTTTTAAACTCAAGATGTTTTAGTGTATAACGCAAATCGGCATAAGAAATACCATAACCCAAAGCAGCTTTGGCGTCGCTCAATTTTCGTGTGTTATTCTGAATAAAATAATCTGAGATGGTGTCTAACTTTTCAGGAGAAATAAAAGAGAAAATATCCAGTTCGCCTTTTCCTATAAAATGAGCCAGGTGTCCTTCAATGGTCTGAATGGACATCGCTCTGATTTTTGCAATTTCTTTCGTTGTTTTTCCTTCTTTCAGAAGATCATAACTGATTTGCCTGGTATTTTTCTTTTCAGGTTCCGGTATCAAGGGTTCGTCATTTTTTATGGTAGATATTTTTTCGACAAAATTATCTTTACAATAATTAATGATCATCTGAAGCACCTCTTCGCCAAACTGTTTTGTTTTTATTTTTCCCATGCCTTTCACCTTATTCAGCTCTTTTTCATTAGATGGCAATTGTTTGGTAATCTCCATGATTGTTTTTTGAGGCAAAATCATATAATGTGGAACGTTTAGTTCCTGAGCTTTATAATTACGCCATGATTTTAATTCGGCATAAAGTAATGGATGAACAACAGAATCCGGAGCAACATACCTGTTTTTATCCTGAGTTTCAGGTTTTACTTCTATTTGTTCTAAAGAAGATTTTGCACGGGTTTGCAAGTATTCTTTTAAAACAAAACCATTAAAACATGATTTCAGACAAAGTGTTTTTATCGTTAATTCCTGTAACAAATTTTCGATCGCACCTGTTATAATTTTCCTTAGGGATTTGTTGTCTGTTTCAATTTGTAAATGTTGAATCTTAGGATTGAAGATTGATTGTATTTTTTCTTCAAACCATACAGCTCCCTTTTTCACACGTTCCTGCAACATTTCATTTTCCGTTAACGGGATGTTTTGCAAAAACAATTGTTTCAGTTGGATTAAGAACTTTGAAGAGACCTCTGTGAGGTCTTTCTCTGCTATGGAATGTATAGAGGTTAAATTTTCAAAAACATCAACCGGGAGGCTTCCTGTATTTTCTTTTACTATTTTCAGGCAATTCGATAAACGATTCATGATTGGATTTATATCGAACAATTCCATCAATAAAGATTGTTGATAAACTGATTTTGATTCATCGAGAAGTTTTTGTCCTGGAGGATTCTGTTCTAAACCGGAACTAAACTTCAAAACTGTTGTATCGGTTTTTATACTTCTTAAAGAAAGGGGAGAACTTAACACTAACCCTTCAAGTGTTTTGCAACGGCTAAGTGCTACATATACCTGTCCATGAGCAAAAGAAGCATTGGCGTCAATAATGGCTTTTTCAAAAGTCAGTCCCTGGCTTTTATGGATGGTGATTGCCCAAGCCAGTTTTAGCGGATACTGTGTAAAAATGCCTGCAACGTTTTCTTTTATTTCTTTAGTTTCCTCGTCAATGGTGTATTTTACATTTTGCCATTCTGTTACCTGAACCGGTATTTCAGTATTGTCAGCTGATCGCACATATATAATATCATCTTCAATCTTATTGATAAACCCTATTTTTCCATTATAGTATAATTTTTCAGGTGAGCTGTCATTTTTAACAAACATAACCTGGGCGCTAACTTTCAGTATTAGTTCAGATTCTGTCGGATAGGCATATTCGGGAAAATCATCTTTTATAGAGGCCTTAAAAACATGTTCTTTTTTAGAAAGTTTTTTCAATCTCAAATCGTTTATTTCTTTAGCCTGGGCATTGTGAGTGGTAAGCGTGATGTATCCTTCCTTTTCACCAGGATTAAAGTGAGGTATGAATCTTTTGTTTAATTCGTTTAATGATGATTGTTCGAGCCTGTTTTCTCTGACCTTATTGAGCAGATGAATAAATTTCTCATCGTTTTGACGATAAATATGTTTGAGTTCTATACTTACATAAGGAGTTTTTGTCAGCGCTTTACTGCTGAAAAAATAAATGGTATCATAATAATTTTTCAAAATTTCCCACTCATCTTCTTTAATAACCGGAGAGAGTTGTTGTAAATCGCCAATCATAAGCAATTGCACTCCACCAAAAGGTTGTGATTTGTTTCTGAAGTTACGTAGTGTTTCGTCAATTCCATCAAGCAGATCGGCGCGGACCATACTTATTTCATCAATCACCAATAGGTCAAGGCTTTTAATAATTTTTATTTTATCCCGGTTAAATTTCTTTTGATTATTTATTTTCAGGTTCGGGTGTTTTTCAGAATTTGACAGGGGATTATCGGAATCCGGAATATGAGGACCAAAAGCCAATTGAAAAAATGAATGTATGGTTACACCCCCGGCATTAATAGCGGCAACGCCTGTGGGAGCTACAACAATCATTCGTTTTGGCGATAATTTTTTCAGATTGTGGAGAAAAGTTGTTTTTCCTGTTCCCGCTTTCCCTGTAAGAAATATGTTCCGATTCGTTTGCTGTACAAAATCAAATGCGAAACTCAACTGAGGATTATGAATAGAATTCATTTATTACTGATCCAAAATTAAAGGATAAAAATACACTTTTTCCCCTTAAAAAAACATAAAAACCGGGAACTATTGAATATCTTTGCCATACAAAAAAATGGGCATCACTTTTCCCGGATACCTGGGGCATTGTGGTGGTATTTAAGTCTTATAGGTAATGAATAAACAAAAAATAATTCTTGCCATAACCGGTGCCAGCGGATCAATTTATGCAATGATGCTGATTGATAAGCTTCAGCTAATTAGTGAGCAGCTTGAAGATGTTGCTGTTGTTTTTTCCGAAAAAGGGAAGGAAGTGTGGGCTTATGAGCTTGGAGAAAAAAGTATGAACTCAATTCCTTTCAAGCAGTACAAATATTCTGATTTTTTTGTTCCTTTTGCTTCCGGTTCATCAGATTATCAGACTATGATTATTTGTCCCTGTTCAATGGGTACACTTGGGCGTATAGCGCACGGAACATCAGATAACCTGATTATTAGAAGCGCTGATGTGATGCTGAAAGAAAGAAGAAAACTGATACTTGTGATACGTGAATCGCCTTACAACCTCATTCATATTAATAATATGAAAGTATTAACTGAAGCCGGGGGCATAATTTGTCCTGCAAATCCATCGTTTTATGCTCATCCTCAATCTATAGAAGAATTGATTGTTACTGTTGTTGATCGGATTTTAGATCTGTCAGGTTTTAAAATTGAAGCGGCACGTTGGACTTTAAAAGATTGATTAACAGAAAATTAATAAAATTTTTAAAGACTGGATTTTGTGAGTCACAAGAGATTCGAGGTTAAATTTAAATAAAGATTTTTATTATATCATACAGGATAATTTTCGAATAAATTAATAATTCTTTAATCAAAAATTAATTAATTATTTTGATTTAATATATATTTGAAGGCCTAAAAGAAAATAAAATAAATGTATTAAAATATGAAAAGGATATGAGGGAAGTAGTTATCGGAATTGATATTGGTGGGACAAACACAAAGTATGGTGCAGTAGACAGGAATGGCAAGTGTTTATTTGAGGATAGTATTTGTACAAGTAAATCGTCCAAAGTAGATGAATTTATAGTAGATATCCATAATTCAATTGAAAGAAATATCTCAAAGCATAAGGATATAACTCTTGTGGCTATTGGTATTGGGGCACCAAATGGGAATTATTACAATGGAACCATTGAATTTGCGCCAAATCTGACATGGAAGGGTATTATTCCCTTGGTGGATTTGTTTTCAAAGTTTTACAATATGCCCATTGTACTAACAAATGATGCCAACGCGGCAGCCATTGGTGAAATGTTATATGGTGGTGCAAAAGGAATGAAACATTTCATTGAGATTACGTTAGGTACAGGATTAGGGAGTGGTATTGTTGTTAACGGTGAAGTTGTTTATGGTCATGATGGTTTTGCCGGGGAATTAGGTCATACTATTGTTAAATACAACGGCAGGCAATGTGGATGTGGCAGAAGAGGTTGTCTTGAAACATATGCATCGGCAACCGGAATAAAAAGAACGGTTTTTAAACTGATATCTGATTCGCTTGATGAAAGTAAACTCAGATCAATTCCATATGATAAACTGACTGCAGAAATGATTACACAGTCAGCTCAGGAAGGTGATCTGATTGCATTAAAGGCATTTGAATATACAGGAATGCTATTGGGCTTTAAATTAGCCGAATCCGTTGCTCACACCAGTCCGGAAGCTATATTCCTGTTTGGTGGGTTGGCTAAAGCCGGAAACTTTATATTGAATCCAACCAGACAACATATGGAAGATAATCTACTGGCGATTTATAAAAACAAAGTTAAGGTTTTGTTATCAGAAATGAAAGAAGTAAATGCTGCTGTACTCGGGACAGCTGCCTTAGCATGGATTGAACTGGATAAACGTACCCATAATTGTTAAAACGTTATCATTTTCAGGGTATAACTTTTCTGTCAAAAAATTTTGTTTATTAGTAGAGATTTGTTTAATTTACAAAATTATTGAGTTAATCAATCACATGGTTAAAAAGGATTTAGCTGATAATTCGAATCATCGCGTTGAAGAACTTGAAAAAGAGGTCTCAAATGCTCATTCAATAATTAAAGCTGTTTTAGATAGTTTTCCTTATGTAGCCTGGCTTAAAGACAAGGAAGGTCTTTTTATCCATGTAAATACGCAATATGTAAAAGCGATAGGTTATCCATTAGAGCAGATAATAGGGAAAACGGATTTCGATTTTTATCCTAAAGATCTGGCAAATAAATATTTGGAAGATGATGAAAGAGTGATAAACTCTCGTCATGAAATACATTTTCAAGATCAGCATGGCGACGAATGGTTTTCTACTGTAAAAGCGCCTGTGTTCGATGAAAAAGGGAATATTATCGGAACAACTGGTGTTGAGAGAAATATAACTGAAAAAATAACTTCGCATACCAATCTGGAACATGAGAGAGATCACCTCATCGCTTTAATGGATAATATACCGGATACCATATACTTTAAAGATATGAAATGCCGGTTTACCCGGATAAATAAAGCCAAAGCGCGGGAAATAGGCGAAAAATCAGCCAGTGAAGCTATTGGAAAAACGGATTTTGATTACCTGAAAGACAAAGAAAAAGCCCAGGTAAAATTTGAGGATGATAAACATTTACTTGAAACAGGAATTCCTATTATTAATAAAATTGAAAAAAACATAGATCACAATGGGCGTGAATACTGGATTTCTACAAGTAAAAGCGCGATACGCGATAAAGATGGTAATATTTTAGGTCTGGTAGGAATTTCCCGGGATATCACTGAGCAAACAGTCATACTTCAACGGCTTACGGTAGAAAGAGAATTTCTTCAGGTATTAATGGATTATATTCCCTCCACCATTTATTTCAAAGACAGACAATCCAAATTTACAAAGATCAATAAAGCGCAGGCAGAAACTATTGGTATTGCAAATCCCGATGAAGCAATAGGCAAAACTGATTCTGATTATTTCCCGAGTGAACATTCCAATGTGGCTTATGAAGACGAACAAAAGCTCATGGAAACGGGTATTCCAATGATTGATAAAGTTGAAAAAATCGTTACCGCCAGTGGAGAAATTCGTTGGGTAAACGCCACAAAATTTCCGGTTAAGGATGAGATGGGGAATGTTACAGGTTTGGTTGGGATGTCTGTAGATATTACAGAAAGATACATGTATGAGCAAAAACTTAAAGATGCCAGAGAAAAAGCTGAACAATCCGATCGTTTGAAAACAGCTTTTCTTGCCAACATGTCGCATGAGATTCGTACCCCGATGAACGGAATCATAGGATTTTCAAACCTTCTGCGTGATGCCAGTTTAACAGCAACAGAAAGAGAAGAATTTCTGAATCATATTAATAATTGTGGGTCTACATTGTTAACGCTTATTGACGATATTATAGATATATCAAAAATTGAAGCTGGTCAGATTACCATTCGTATGACTGAAACATCTGTAAATACGATTATGCATGAATTGCTGGCTTCTTTTCAGACAACAAAAATCAATGAGAACAAATCTCACATTGAGATAGTTAATAATAATACTTTACCTGATGATAAAGTGGTTATATATACGGATCCATACAGGTTTCGGCAAATTTTCTCTAATCTTATTGGCAATGCTTTAAAATTTACCAATGAAGGAACAATTGAATTTGGTTATAAACACAACGACCCGGATAATCTTGAATTTTACGTAAAAGATTCCGGAATTGGAATTCCAAAAGATAAGCAAAACATGATTTTCGAGAGATTTGGAAAAATAATAGATACAAAAATAACAAATAAAAAAGGAACCGGGTTGGGTCTTGCCATTGCTTCAAATCTTACACTTCTTCTTGGTGGAAAAATGCGGGTTGATTCAGATGAAGGAAAAGGATCTATTTTTTATTTCACCTTACCTTATAAGCCAATTTCAGGACAAGCAAATATTAAAACGCCATTTGATTTCAGCTTAGTTAATCTAAAGGGGAAAACAATTCTGATAGCTGAGGATGAAGACACAAGTTTCTTTTATTATAAAGAACTTTTTAAAGACACAGGTGTAAAATTATTATGGGTTAAAAATGGAAACGATGCCATTCATTCATTCAAATTTAATCAGGGAATATCTTTAATTATTATGGATTGTCATATGCCTGAAATGGATGGTCTGACGGCAATAAGAGAAATTAAAAAGCTGAATAAAAACATGGTTCCTATTATTGCTCATACTTCTTTTGCAAAAGCGGAAGAAAAAGAACAGTATCTAAGAGAGGGCAGTGCTGCCTATTTGAGCAAACCTGTATTAAAAGATGAATTATTCAGATTGATTTATAAATTAATTTGCTAAATATTTTCAATAGCCTTATTAATAAAACTGTTAAAGGGATAAACAGCCTGAAAAACGGTCTTGATTTCATGCATGAAATTTGAGCTATGTATCATTTTTTCGGACTGGTCTTTGCTGACAATATAATGTTTATATTTTAACAAATCTATACCTGGAAAATCTTTAGGAAAGTCTCGGGGAGCTGATTTTAATTTCCCATCCTCAAGGAGTCCGTCAAAGTGTTTTTTAAATGTGGTATTATTTATAATTTTCCTGAATTCATCGGTATTTTCGTAAATCTCTTTTCTAACGGTTTTGAGTATGTTGGATTCCGGCATGTACAATCCTCCTGAAAGAAAATATTCTTCCGGATCAATGTGAATATAATACCCTGCAAAGGTGCTTTTTTTCCCTCCGCGGGCAAGATAAGCTCCGAAATTTGTTTTATAAGGCGATTTGTCATTTGAAAAACGTATATCCCTGTTGATTCTGAACATACAATCTTTAACGTCTAAATGGGAAATACTTTTATCAAAACGACTGATTTCATAAATCACGATATTCACAAATGATTCAAACTCTTCTTTAGCAAGTAAATATTGTTTTTTATTACTGTGAAACCAGTCTGTATTATTATTCTTTTTTAGCTTTTTCAGAAAGTCTGTAATATTTTTACTGATCATACTATTTTGAATTTCATCAAAAATAAAGAAATTAATGAAATAATTTTCTTTATTCTTGTATTTTCTTTATTTTTATAACATCATGTAATGAAAATGAAAAAGTTTGTAATCATAGTGGCTGGCGGTAAAGGAAAGCGTATGGGGAGTGATATTCCAAAGCAATTTCTTTTATTAAATGGCTTGCCTGTTTTGATGCATACGATAACTGCTTTTTATAAATATGATAAAAACGCGGAAATAATAATAGTTATTCCCGAAGATCAGATTTCGATGTGGAAGAAGCTATGTATATCTTATAAATTTATCATTTCTCACGTAATTGTCAGGGGGGGGGATGTGAGATTTCAATCCGTTAAAAATGCGCTTCCATTCATAACAGGTGAAAGTTTGGTCGCTGTACATGATGGTGTCAGACCCCTGGTAAGTAATTCTACCATTTCTCTTTGTTTTGATTCAGCCCGTGAAAAGGGAAATGCAATACCTGTAGTTCCTATTTTTGAAAGCATTCGAAAAATCAATATTAATGATAGTGAGGCGGTTGATCGTCATAACTATTATACTGTTCAGACGCCGCAGGTGTTCCGTCATGATATACTGATAAAAGCCTATGAGCAAGCCTATGTAGCTGAATTTACTGATGATTCAACCGTAGTGGAAAAATCAGGTGTAAAAATTAACCTTATTGAAGGCCATCGTGAGAACTTCAAAATAACCAACAAAATGGATATGATACTTGCAGAAGCTTTATTAGTGCAGAGGGTAAACTATCCTCCCGGTTCTAGCGATAATTAGAGTTTGTCCAGTTACATAAAATAATGTTTATATTTATATTATAATTATTAGACTATATAGTTTTTTTAATTTATAAACCATTTGTTAAAATCTTTTATAATGTAATATTAAAAAATAAAAGTACATTTATCGCATTAAAAAAACCTTAATAAACATGGTACCAAGACAATTATTTCTTACTAAAGGAGTTGGTGTAGACAAGAATAGACTTTCATCATTTGAGCTTGCTCTACGAAGTGCGGGAATTGAAAAATTCAATCTGGTGTATGTGTCGAGCATTTTGCCCCCACATTGTAAAATTGTTACCAAAACAGAAGGTTTAAAAACCCTGAAAGCTGGACAGATTGTATTTTGTGTTATGGCGCGTAATGAAACCAATGAGCCAAATCGTTTAATATCAGCGGCAGTTGGCATAGCGATGCCCAAAGATTTTGGAAACTATGGGTATTTGTCTGAGCATCATACTTTTGGTGAAACGGCAAAAGTATCCGGGGAATATGCAGAGGATCTTGCCGCGACAATGTTAGCTTCTACGCTTGGTATAGAATTTGATCCGAATCAAGCCTGGGATGAGCGAAAAAAGGTATATCGTGCAAGCGGGCACATATTTAGAACCAGTCAGGTCTGTCAGTCTGCCGAGGGGAACAAATATGGTTACTGGACTACTGTAATATCAGCTGCAGTACTTATAATATGAGGGGATCCGGAATCCCGGCTCTGGACATAGCGGAGAAAAGTTACATCCTTCGGTCGTAAGATCAGTAGGTTGGTTTAAATATATCAAAATTAAGTTATGAACTGAAAAATGTCATATTTCTTTTTATATATCTCGAATTTTTATATTTTTGCACTCCGAAGTTTAAAAACTGAAATAATTAGAAATAATGTACGTAATA
>Ga0182030_10009467_pt1 | contig 19937 bp, 19 predicted proteins | sample 812S3MmetaG_FD_121299 | JGI IMG/M metagenome (GOLD analysis project Ga0182030, IMG submission 121299) | Permafrost microbial communities from Stordalen Mire, Sweden - 812S3M metaG (Illumina Assembly) | ecosystem: Environmental > Terrestrial > Soil > Wetlands > Permafrost | place: Sweden... | reverse complement strand
GTTAAAGTTTGGGCTGCGGATCACCGTTCCAGGTCCGCTACGTTTCCGCCGGCTTGCTGTTCCTCAAACCTCTTGGAACCTCATTCACTATGCTCCCGATCGGCTTTTCCGTCAACGTTTTTTCGCGGCGGAGTAGCTCTTTTCATCAATCTTTATTCGTTTTGTTTCGAATCAGTTACAGCAAGGTGGCCGTGCAAGTCCTGTGGATAAAACGCGGATCGCCAAAAATGTCTTACTTCAGCTTGAGAATCATGCCGTTATCCGTGGCCAACCACAGATTCCGCTCGTCGGCACCGGACAAAATCGCCCGGCGGGCCACCGCCCGGTAATCCACCGCCATCTCCGTCCACGTACTCATGTCGCTGCTCTGGAATACCTTGACGTTCCCGGGCGCGATGCTGCGCACTTGTCCCGGCATTTCGATGCCGGCCAGATACGATGTTCCCTCTTTGGTCAGCCACACGTCCGTGATGGCGTAGCGCTTGTCGCGAAAGATGGTCTGGTTCTTTCCCGTGGTCCAGTCGAGCTTATAGACCTCGCTCGGGTAGGCGGCGGAGTCGCCGTGTTCGATCAGCCCAAGGCCGGGACCGTTGGCCGAAAATCGCGCACGCGTCACCTGCCCGAACAGCGACATCGATGCCGCCCGCCAGGTCTGGCCGCCATCGCGCGTCACCACAGTGTACGAAAGGTGCGGCGTCTCGCGGCGCGTCAATGCATCCTCGGGGTCCATCCACGTCGGAAACTGCGAGCCCCACCGCATCATCGGCTGATTGAATCCGAAGATAATGCCATAGTTCCGGTTGGCGAAGCTGATCCAGGAGTAGGCCGAGCGCTCCGGCGCGCCCGGCGGATCGGCGGCCACCTTGACCGGCTCCCACTTGTGGCCGCCATCGTGTGTGGCCAATACGATCTTCTTGTTGCAGGCGGCCCAGCCGTTGTTCTCGTCGGCGAAATAGACCCGCCATGGGGCAGCCGGCGGTTTGGGCAGCTTTTTCCAGTCTTTGCCGGCTTCGTCCGTCTTCCAGATGCCCTTTTCCGTGACCATCCAGCCCAGGCTGTCGTTCAGGAAAAATAGCGATACCGGGTTTTCTTCCAGCTTCGTCACTGCCCAATGCGCGCCGCTGTCCGATGTCGTCACCGCCACCGGCTTGCGGGCCCCCTTGCTCTCCTGAATGCTCCCCACCGCCACGCCGCGCCCCACCGAGGGCGATTGCAAGTCCTCCAGTACCAGTTCGGATTTCGCCTGGTCGTAGAAATACTGCATCTGCCAACGGGGCGCTTGGGCCAGAGCCGCGGCCGACGCCAGCAGACTGAGTGCGCCTACCTGCCAGCCATGAGGATTGGTCACGATGATCCTATTGTTTCATTACGACCGGCCCCGAGGAAAGCACCAGTTCCACGTGATTGGCCGATTCCAGGGCGGCAGGCGACATGCGCGCCAGCACCAGCATGCAGCCTACCTGTTCCCCCACCGTGGCCAATACTTCCATTTCGCTGCCCGTGTGCTGATGCGGCAGACGGTGTTGCACGTTGATCACTCCCACCACCCGGTTGCGCGCGATCACCGGCGCCGAAAGGAACGCGTCGAAGCTGTCTTCGGGCAGGTCGGCGAACGTTTTGAAACGCGCGTCTTTGTAAGCCTCGCGCGAAATCGAAAGCAGCCGCCGTTCGCGCGCCACCCAACCCGTCAGACCTTCGTTGGAGCGCAAGCGCAGTTTCCCGATGGTGGAAGGGTGCGGCGTGTTGGACGCGCACAGCACCAGGTCCTCGCCATCCAGCAGGTAGATCAGGCACGAATCGCAGTGCGTGAACTCCACCACCAGCGAGACGATGCCCTGGAGGACGTCGGACAAGCTCAAGTCGCGAACCATGAAACGGCTCACCTTCTGGAACACGCTGAGTTGCTGTTCGGTCCTCTGCAAACGCAATTCGAGCTCTTTGCCCTTGGACATGCGCTTTTATTATATATACGGACGCCGCGCCGGTGGACGCGCAAGCGTTGATTCCACCATCCCCCCTTTTGGGGGGTATCTTTTATCGGATATTCCGTGGTCCAATTTTAAAGTGGTTCCTGGTTGAACGTTTGTTAAGACAGCCAAATCGCGCCATAAGATCTGCCATGATCGACGATCCCCATTATCCCCCGCCCGGCGACGTTCCACCCACCGGTATCCCCGGCGTCTTTCACAAGAACGAAAAGCTGCTGGAAGCTCTGCTGGAATCGGCCTCCCAGGCGATCGTCGTTGCCGACCGCGCGGGACGCATCGTGCTGGCCAACGGCCGCACGGGCGAGATGTTCGGATACACCGTCCAGGAACTCCTCGGCGCCAGTGTCGAACTGCTCCTGCCCGAGTCCAAACGGGCGGCGCACAGCGGGCAGCGCGAGGGCTACTTCCAGCAGCCGCGCGTTCGCCCCATGGGCATCGGCCTCGATCTCTCCGGGCGCCGCAAGGACGGCGCGGAGTTTCCCGTCGAAATCAGCCTCAGCACCGTCGCCACCGAAGCAGGCCCTTTCGGGATCGCGTTCATCAGCGATATCAGCCCGCGCAAAATACTCGAAGAACAATTGATGCACGCCCAAAAAATGGAGGCCGTGGGCCGCCTCGCCGGCGGCGTGGCGCACGACTTCAATAACATGCTCACCGTAATCGCCGGTTATAACCGCATGATCCTCGATGAGCTTCCCAGCGTGGACCCTTTGCGCGTCTATGCCGCAGAGGTTCTCAAAGCGACCGATCGGGCCGCCGCCCTGACCAATCATCTGCTGGCCTTCAGCCGCCGCCAGGTCTTGCGCCCGCGCGTCATCGATCTCAACGCCGTGATCGGCCAAACCGAGAACATGCTGCGCCGCCTGATCGGCGAAGATATCCAGCTCATCGTGAGCCTGGCCGCCGATACCGGTCATATCCTGGCCGATCCCAGCCACATCGAGCAGGCCATCGTGAACCTGGCGGTGAATGCCCGCGATGCCATGCCCTTTGGCGGACACATCGGCATCGAAACCTGCAATATCCGCATCGACGAGGCGTACGCCCAAGCCCACATCGGCGTAAATCCGGGGGAGTTCGTCATGATCGCCGTGAGCGATACCGGTCACGGCATGGATGCCGCCACGCGGCAGAACATCTTCGAACCGTTTTTCACCACCAAGCAACGCGGAAAAGGCACCGGACTCGGTCTCGCCACCGTCTACGGCATGGTCAAGCAGAGTGGAGGCGATATCCAGGTCTACAGCGAACCCGGCCACGGCACCACCTTCAAAATCTATTTCCCACGCGTGATGGCACCCGTCCCGGCCGGCTCGGCGGAAGCCCGCCGGCACCCCCGCCGCGACGGCGGCGAAACCGTGTTGCTGGTGGAAGACGAAGCTCAGGTCCGCGAGTTGGAGATCCGCATGCTAACCCAGCTCGGTTATGCCGTTCTTCCCGCCGGCAACGGGCAGGAAGCCATCGATGTCAGCCGCTCTCACGCCGGAAAAATCTCCCTCCTGGTGACCGACGTGGTGATGCCGAATATGGGCGGCAAGCAGGTGGCCGACGCCTTGCTCTCCTCCCGGCCCGGCCTTAAGGTCCTCTTCTTGTCCGGCTACACCGAGAACGCGGTGGTGGTGCAAGGCGTGTTGGATTCCAGCGTGCACTTTCTTTCCAAGCCTTTCGCCCATGAAGCCCTGGCCCGTAAGATCCGCGAAATCCTGGCCCGCTGAGTCCATCCAAAGTTAGCAGCGCGCCGCTGCCCGATTCCGGATATTCCCGCTCCCAACGGATCGCCTACAATCAGAAGAGCGGCAGCCGCCATATGACGGAAAGCGGGATCCAAAGCGCGACACTTGTCTGGAGCGTGCCCGAGTGCCCCTTCACCGTCGAGTGCTCCACGCGCGTCCTGGACGACATCCGCCTGGCGGTAACCGACGCGTTTTTCTCGCTGCCCCGCGGCGGCGCGGAAATCGGCGGCATCCTGCTCGGCACCTTCGCCGACGGCCGCCTCACCATCGCCGGCTATGCCGCGCTCGATTGCGAGCACGCCTCGGGGCCGTCTTTCGTGCTCTCTCCGCCGGATGAAGCGCGCCTGTCGCAATTGCTCTCCGCCCACGCCAACCCCGCGGCGGCCCTCCGGCCCGTAGGCTGGTATCATTCCCACACGCGCAGCGAGATCTTTCTTTCCGACGCCGATCTGGATATCCATAGGCGCTTTTTCCCGGAGTCCTGGCAGGTGGCGTTGGTGATAAAGCCGCATACCTTCCAGCCGGCGCGCATCGGGTTCTTCTTTCGCGAGGCCGGCGGCGGCGTGCATGCCAACGCCTCCTACCGCGAGGAAGTGTTGGAGCCGCTCCCCATCCGGCAGATGCCCGCCGGAACGCCCGCCGCCCCGCCCTTGGACGACCCTTCCCCGCGCGGCTTCCGCCCGGGTCCGGTCCTCGCTTCCGCGCCCGTGACCGACCCCGCTCCCGCGCCGCGGCCTGCATCTCCGGCCGCGCCGGCCACCGCGCCCGATGCCGGGCCTCCTTTGCCCGAACCCGCCGGTGAGCTGCACGCTCCCAAATTCCTGGTCGAAAACCCCTCATCCGGCTGGCGATGGATGGTCGTCGGCATTGGCATCGTGGCCATCCTGGGCGTTCTCGGCGCCGCCTTTGAGGTCCGGCAAATGTGGCTGCCGCAGGTGCTCGCCGCCATCCACCCGCAACCCGCCGTCCCTCTTCCGCCGCCCCCGCTGGGACTCAGCACGCTTGATCGCGAGGGACAGTTACAGATCGCCTGGGACCGCAACTCCCCTGCCATGCAGCGCGCCACCGATGCCATACTCGAGATCACCGGCGGCGGGGACCTGCCCAACGCCATCCAACTCGACCTCGCCCACCTGCAAGCCGGATCCTTCACTTACGCCCGCACGGCGGAGAAGGTGGACGTCCTGCTGATCGTCCATCAGAAGGATGGTCCGGATCTCCGCGAGGTGGCCAGTTTCCTGGGCAAACTGCCCGACCGCCAACCGCCGGAGGATCCGGAAGCGCAGCAGAAACAGCAAGAGGAGATGGCCAAACAGGCGGCCAAGCTAAAGGCCGATGTGAATTCTCAGGCCGCCAAGACCAGGAAACTGGAGCAGGAAGTCCAATCCATGCGCGAGGAACTGCGCCTCCAGCAGCAGCGCCGCCTCAATAATCAGCTTCCCGATAAATAGCCAGTGCGCCCCGGTTTCGCCTATTCCCCGGCCTCGTGACAGATTATAGCGGCTGGAGTCCTGCGAGGCGGTCAAGCCAATCGCGAAAATGTGGGCACTCCTGGCGCATGGCGGCAACGCCAATTGCCCGGGCCGCGACGGTGCCGTGCAGGATTTTGCTGTACTGCGGATACGCCGCGAGAATGCGCTTGGAGGGCGCGGTCAGCGGGTCATCGTTGATATCCTAAGGCGTGGGGAAGGTGTCGCGGACCGCCTGAAACTGCCCGGCGAGTTGTTCCTGCTCGATGGCGGCCGCAAGCACCCGTGGACGGCTGAAGAGCAGACCTTCGTATTCGTGCAGTTGAATGTAGGGAAGAAATCGGATGTCCGGTCGAAATTCCGGGACGCGCGTGCAGATATCTTCTTTAACGGCGCGTTCGATCTGCTCGGCCTTTGCGGCGTTGGGCAAGTTTTCAGCCACGGGTGTGCCGGGAAAACCGGGCCCCAGACCGTAATAATCCAACAAGGTAGAGCAATAGGCCGTAGTGTCCTGTTTAAGATGTAGCAGAACGTCCTTCTTGACCCGATCGTAGTTGGGGCGTCCGCCCTTATGGCCGGGTACGCCGAGAAGAATCGGTGTGAGATAGACTCGATGCGGCCACAATGCTGGAGCGAGAACGCCGGCGACAAAGGATTCCTCGGTCTGACCCTCGACCACGATCATGATGCGGATCACTGTCAGTCCCTGTCCGACACAAGTTGTGGTGCGCTTTCACTTCCCGGCCTGCCACCAAGTACGTTCTTCTGCCAGAGTTCGCCAAGGGAGTACTCCTGCAACCAGGCCGACAAGTCGCCCTCGTCGAGCCGCTGGAAATGCGACTCGCCCTGGTGACGCTCCACCACCACCACGTCTTTCGGCGCAAACTCGTTCAGCAAGAGCGCGGACTGGGTCGAGATGATGACCTGTGTGGCAATGCGAGAGCCGTGCGTCACGGCGGCTTGCTTGAACAGATTGCCCAGCAGAGTGAGCGCATAAGGGTGCAGACCCAGCTCGGGTTCGTCAAACAGCATGGTGGCGGGCCGTGCCGGTTGCAAGAGGGCGGTAGCAAGACAGATGAAGCGCAGAGTGCCGTCGGAAAGCTGGTTCGCAAGAAATGGATAGTCAGAGCCCTGTTGGAGCCATTCAAGCTGAATCAAGTCGGGATTCGCAGGCACGGGACGAAGCTTGAAATCATCAAAGAACGGCGCGGCCAGGCGCACGGCGTCGCGAATCTGCCTGTAGTCTGACGGGTAGACCTCGCGAATCCGATAGAGAAACGCGGCGAGGTTGTCGGCGTCGGGGCGCAGGAATTCGTTATCGTTGATCGTCCTTTGGCGGCGAACGCCCGCGGTGAGGCTCGTGTCGTGGAAGTGATACACCACCCAGCTTGCGATCGCCTCATACACGTAGTGCGGCACGCCCCGGCGCGCGCCCCCCTTGCCCGGCTCGTCCTTGAAAGCCTTGAGCTTGGCTTCGGTATGCCCGGAACCCAAGGTGTCGCGGAAGGTGCCAAGGCGACCCCGAAAAACAGTCGTTTCGTCTTCAAAGACGAACTGATTGTCCGTGGTCGGCATCAGAGAGAACGAATACCCGTTGTTGCCAAAGGACAGTTCTGCGCTGAATCGTTGTGTCACTCTAGGGCCAAGATAAAGACACGCATCGGCGCCACCTTCGGTCGTGCGAATCGCGAGCTGCAATCGTTGTTCGACAACTTCTTTGAGGAGGCGAAAGAACCCGACGAAATTGCTCTTGCCCGCGCCATTGGCCCCAATGAGGACGTTCAGTGAGCGGAAAGAAAAGTCTTCGAGCTTGCGAATTGACTTGAACCCCTCAATCGTCAGCTTCTTGATGGTTTCGCCCATCGGACAATCGTTCCCGATCTCTTCTTTATTTCCACCTTATATACACCATAGCCGTTTGAACTCCCTAATGGGAAGAACTGGAAGTAGGTTTCGCGCCCAAATTCGCACCCTCCCGGCGTAACCAAATCGCCGCGCGGCAGTATATAGATCAGGAGGCCGCATGTCCCATACCCGGCGCCTGCCCACGCTGGACAGCATCCCGCAGGATCTGCGCTACACCTTTCGCACGCTGCGCCGTGACGCGGGATTCACCACCTTCGCCATCCTCATCGTCGGCCTCGGCATCGGCGCTAGCGCCACGGTATTCAGCGTCGTCAACACCCTGCTGCTGCGTCCGCTGCCGTTTCGCCAGCCGGACCGCCTGGTCTGGATCGCCAACCACGATTCCAGCGGCCTCTCCAGCCAGACTACCCAGGTGGGCCATCTGCTTGACCTCCAGGCACGTAACCAGTCCTTTTCCGGCCTCGCCGGCTACTTCGCTTTTTACGGCGTCGGTGACAATCTCCTCAGCGGCCAGGGCGAACCCGAGCGCCTCAGCGGCGTCCCGGTGACCGGGAATTTCTTCCAGGTGCTGGGCATTCAACCACAACTCGGCCGGCTGTTCACCCCCGAGGAATGCACCGGGCACGGGCCCAAAGCCGTGCTCTTGAGCCATGGCCTGTGGGAGCGGAGGTTCGGTTCCGATCCCGCTCTCGTCGGCCGTTCGCTCACCATCAACGACGAGGCAGTCACCGTCGCGGGCGTCCTGCCGGCGTCGTTCGATCTGGCCTCGGTCTTCGCTCCCGGCAGCCACTTCGACCTGTATTTTCCCTTTCCGCTGAACGATCAGACCAACCGGTGGGGAAACACCATGGCGATTGTCGGCCGGCTGAAGCCTGGAGTCGCCATTGGCAGCGCCCGGGCCGAGTTGAAGATCCTGGCCGCCCAAATCATGCGCGCGCATCCCGAGCGCAACGATTTTGAAGGCTACGTCACCCCGCTGGCGGAACACGTGAGCGGCCGTATCCGCCCGGCACTCGTGGTGCTGGCCTGCGCCGTCGGCGTGGTGATGCTGATTGTGTGCGCCAATCTCTCCAACCTGCTGCTGGCGCGGACGGCGACGCGGCAGAAGGAGATTGCCATCCGCGCGGCGCTGGGCGCGGGGCGGTGGCGGCTGATCCGCCAGATGCTGACCGAAGGGGTGACGCTCTCCTGCTGCGGCGCGGCGTTGGGCGTGATCCTGGCCGCCGCGGCGACCCATCTATTGGCGCGCGTCGAAGCGGTCAGCATCCCGCTCCTCGGTAACGTCACCACGGATTTCACGGTTCTGGCTTTTTGCCTGCTGGCGGCCGTCGCGACCGGCGTGGTCTTTGGCCTGGCACCGGCCCTGCAAGTCCCCACCAGCGCCCTCCACGACGTGCTGAAGGACACGGCGCGCGGTTCCACGGCGGGCAAAGGCCGCAACTGGATTCGCGGCGCCCTGGTGGTTTCGGAGATCGCCTTTGCCTGCGTACTGCTGGTGGGCGCGGGCCTGCTGGTGCGCAGTTTTCTGCGCGTGCTCCAGGTGAACCTCGGCTTCCGCCCCGAACAGGCCGCCACCGTCCGCGTGGATCCGGACGCGCGCTACTCCACCCAGGCGCAACAGAATACCTACTTCGACGAAGTGCTGCGGCGGGTGCGGGACATCCCGGGCGTAGTGGCCGCCGGATTGACCGATGCCCTCCCGCTGGGGCGCAATCGCAGTTGGGGCGCGCCCGCCAAAGGGCAGGTGTACCCAAAGGGCAAGTTCCCCGACGCGTTTGTGCGCGTGGTGAGCGATGGCTACCTGAAAGCCCTGGGCATCACGCTGATCGACGGGCGCGATATTTCCGACCAGGATACACCCGCGGGCGAACCCGTCATCGTCGTCAACCAGACCATGGCGCGCACCTTGTGGCCGGGGCGGAATGCCATCGGTCAACTGATGCGCGCCTGCGGCGAGCGCCGTGTCGTCGGTGTGGTTGGCGACGTCCGCCACCTCGCGCTCGAACAGGCCGCGGGAATGGAAATGTACCTACCCATGCGGCAATGCCGCGACATCTCCTCCGTGGACCTGGTGGTGCGGAGTTCGCTGCCCCCGGCGGAACTCGCTGCCAGCGTGCGCACGGCCCTCAAACCGATCGTGCCGAACCTTCCTGGAAAAGATTTCCGCATCCTCCAGCAGTTGGTGGATAAAGCCGTCTCGCCGCGGCGCTTTGTGGTGCTGCTGCTCGCCGGATTCGCCGTCTTCGCACTAATTCTCGCGTCGCTTGGAATTTACGGCGTGGTCTCCTACGGCGTCAACCAGCGCACCCAGGAAATCGGCATTCGCATGGCGCTGGGCGCCTCCGCGTCCCGGCTTCAGGCCGGCATTATCGGCCAGACGCTGGGGCTCGCCGCGGCCGGCATTCTGATCGGCGCCATCGCCTCCCGGGTGCTGGCGCACGCACTCGGCGGATTGCTCTTCGGGGTGACGGCGAGCGATCCAGCGACCTTTCTCGCCATGCCCGTCGTGCTGGCCCTGGTGGCGGTGGCTGCCGGTTATCTTCCCGCCCGCCGCGCCTCGCGCATCGATCCCTCCGTCGCGCTGCGCGCCGGCTGAGATTCGGCAGTCTAACTCGCATACACCGCCACCCGCGCCACCGTGCGGAAGCCCATCCGCTCGTAGAGCTTCAGGCCCGCTGGAGTCGATTGCAGAATCACGCGCTCCGTGCCGCGTTCTTTCGCCACCTCGGCCAGCGCCTGCCGCATCACCGCCTCGCCGAACCCCTGCCGCTGCGATCCCGGCAGCGTCGCCACGTTGTAGACGCCAATCACCCCGGCGCCGGCCACAATCGAAGTGGTCGAGACCGGTTCCTCGTCCACGTACCCGACGAAGCTCATGAAACGGTCCCACACGCTGGCGTCATCGAACACTTCGCGGAACCAGGTGATGGGCACGTGAAAGCAGACCGAGCCGATCTCGCAGAACGCATCCCACGTGGCCGCGCCGCCCACCCGCCGCACGTCTATCTCCGGCAGCGGCCGGACGGGCGGCAGAATGCGGTCGGCGATCATGCCCGGCAGTTCCGTGGAAAGGCGCAATCCGTAGTGCTCGAACCAGCGGCGGGACCGCTTGCGCGCCGGCTGTTCGATCCAGTCTTCGCACACCCAGTACGCCCACTCCTGGCCGCGCTGGTTGAAGTGCGCCACCGGCAGCCGGATGCGCTGCTTCAATTCGGTCTCGCTCGCCACCGGACCGGAAAGGAAGGCCGTATTGAACATCTGGAATGTCACGCCGGCCGAGGCAATGCTCACCCCGGGCAGTTCGAGCAATTCGCCCGCCGTGCGGCTGGACGCAATCGCGCGAAACGATTCCCGCAGATTATCGCCGACCAGTTGGAACTCCACTTGCTCCAGTATCGCCCACCGTGCGCGATTTCACGCTCCTTGAGCGGAATTCCCGATTCTGCTATCCTCAATAGGTTGAATTCATAACAACATAGCTATCCCGGCGCGTTGCCGGGCCTACCTTTGAGAGGTTCACATGTCAGGCCATTCTAAATGGGCAACCATTAAACATAAAAAGGCGGCCACGGACGCCAAACGCGGGAAGAGTTTCACGCGCATTATCAAGGAAATCACCATCGCCGCCCGCAGCGGCGGCGACGCGGATGGCAACCCCCGTCTGCGCACTGCCATTCTCGCAGCCAAGGCCGCGTCCATGCCTTCCGACAACATCAAGAAAGCTGTCATGCGGGGCACGGGCGAACTGGAAGGCGGCATGATCGAAGAGGTCATGTTCGAAGGCTACGGTCCCGGCGGCGCCGCCGTCCTGGTGAATGTGGCCACCGACAACCGCAACCGCACCGTCAGCGACATCCGCCACGCCTTCTCGAAGAATGGCGGAAATATGGGCGAGCAGGGCAGCGTCGCCTGGATGTTCGAACGCCGCAGCCAGATCTTCGTTCCGGGCACCAAGGCCACCGAAGACCAGTTGATGGACATCATCCTGGATGCCGGAGCCGACGATCTGCGCAATCTCGGCGACCAATGGGAGATCCTCTCCGATCCGGCCAGTCACGAGAGCGTCCTCAAGGTGCTGGACGCCCACCATATTCCCCACGAGGATGCCACCATCGCCTGGGTTCCCAAGAATCTGATCAAGCTGGAGGGTAAGAACGCCGCCGGCATGCTGCGCTTGCAGGACGCGCTGGAAGATCACGACGACGTGCAGAACGTCTACTCCAACTTCGATATCGACGAGAAGGAGTTGGAGGCGCTGTCGCAGTAAGGTGCGCGTCCTGGGCATCGATTGCGGCTCGCAACGCACCGGTTACGGCGTAATCGATAGCGACGGGGCGGAACACCGCATGGTCGTTGCCGGGGTGATTTGTACCAGCCCCAAATCGCCATTCGAGAAGCGGCTGCTGGAGATTGCAACCGCTTTGCGTAGTTTGATTCGGGAGCACGCGCCCGAATTCGGGGCGGTGGAGGAAGTGTTCCACGCGGCCAACGCCAAAACGGCGTTAAAGCTGGCGCATGTTCGAGGGGTCGCCCTGCTGGCCATCGCGGAGGCGGGCGTCGGGTTCGCGGAGTATTCTCCGCTGGAAGTTAAATTGAGTGTGGTGGGCTATGGCCGGGCCGAAAAAAGTCAGGTCCAGGTGATGGTGCGCTCTCTGCTGCACCTGCCCGGGGAGATTGCCAGCGAGGACGCGTCCGACGCGCTCGCCATCGCCATCTGCCATGCCACCCACGAAGCCACCAGCCGCAGGCTGGCCTAGCAGGTGTGTATGAAGTGGTCGTTGATTCTGCTGTTCGCCGGCTCGCTCGTTGCGCAGGACGCGCAGCGCTTCTTCTATTCCAAATCCTTTCCCGGAAGCCTTCCCGCCTACGTGCAGGTGACTCTCGACAAAAATGGCGAGGCGGTGTACCGCGAGGCGCCGGATGACGACCAGCCGCTCACGTTCAAACTCACCGAGGCCGAGACCGCCGAGGTCTATGCGCTGGTGGAGAAGCTCGATTATTTCAAGCGCCCCGTCGAATCCGGACTGAAGGTGGCGTTAATGGGCACCAAGACCTTCCGCCTGGAAAAAGGCTCGGAAAAGAGCGAAGTGCAGTTCAACTATTCCGAGGATGCCAATGCCAAATTGCTGTGGGATTGGTGCGAGCGGTTGACCGAATCGGCCCAGCACCGCATCGCCTTGGACCGCGCCGCCAAGTACGATAGGCTGGGCGTGGTCAAGGCGCTCGACCTGCTGGCCTCCGCCATCGAGCGCAAACGGGTGGTCGGTCTGGAGCAGTACCTGCCCACCCTGGACCGCATCATCAAGAACGAATCCTACATGCACACGGCCCGCGCCCGCGCCTCGGAGATCGCCGAGTTCATCAGGGCCGCCGCGCCTCCCGCGCAGTAGGACAGGCCTCCTGGCCTGTCTACTTCAGAATCCGTATCGCCCCGTTCGAGGTGCTCAGTTCGATCAGCGGGCCGCCATTGCCGATCGTGCCCTCGATGTGGTGCTTGGCGATTTCGCCGCGTAGCCGCATTTCGAAATCGGTGGTTATCGACGCATTGCTCGTCCCCGCCGACAGGCGCGCGTTCACTTCCCCGGGCAGGTGCAGCGTGATCCCGTTATTACTGGTGTGGGCGCGCACCGCGCTCTGCGCATTGGGCGGCAGCGAAAGCTCGATTCCGCCATTGGAGCTCACTACCCGCACCGTGCCATCCACCTTTTCCAGCGCCGCATGGATATTGTTGTTGCTCGTGGTGGCTTCGAAGGCCCCCCGTATGCCCTCCGCGCGGATGTGCCCGTTGGAGGTGTGCACATCCACCCCGCCGTCGATGTCCTGCAACTCGACCGGCCCGTTGCTCGTTTCGGCGTTCAGCGGGCCTTTCAGGCGGCGCACCTCGACCGCTCCGTTGGAGGTCTTCAGACGCGCCGGTCCGGCGCCATCGGCGACGCGGATCGCTCCGTTGGACGTTGTCACGTGCTCCATCACCACGCCGCGCGGCACCTTGATGGCGAACTGCGCGCCGTAGTTCCCGCGCCGCATGCTGGGCCGGACGGCCCGCACCGAAACCGAGTCCGCGCCGTGATCCACCTCGATCTTCAGGTCGTGCGTGTCCTCCTGGGTACGGGCGTGCTTCGTGCCGCTGATATCGACGGTCTCCTGGTCCCATACCGAGACATCCACCGAGCCGTTGAAGCTCTCCACATTGAGGCGGCCGCCGGCTTTCAGCGGATAGCTGTAGTGGAAATCCTCGTGATACCGCTCGAAGCCGCCCATATCCTCGAATTCGCAGCCGGCGAGCACAACCAGACCGGCGGCGATAGCCGGAAGAACGAACTTGGCGCGCATAATTTGCCCTCGATCAACCTATTACGCTCGAAGGCTCCGATTTGTTTCACGATTCCGCATCTACCAGGCGGATCATGCTGATGTTTACCGTGAAGACGCGGTCGTCATCGGGCACCGTCCACTCGGGCGCGGCGGCAATCTCGATGTTGTAGGTTTCCGCTTGGGGAAGATCCGCCTCAATGACGAACAATCCGACGCGCTCCAGCGCTTGCTGTGCCACGCGCACACCGTTGGCCCGGATTTCCACCATCGGTCTGCCTTTGGTGAAGTGCGTCGGGTGGGCAAAGCCGCGCACGCGCAGCCTTTGCGGCGCGGCGTGGGCGCGGCGGAGCACGGCGGTGGCCCGCCGGCCGATCCAGCGGTATTTGTTGCCGTATTCCCCCTCCAGTTCGTACCATCCGTCACCCAGACGTCCGGTGTGGCTGGCAAGGGAGAAGTCGATTACGTCGGCGCGGTCGCCCGGATACAGTTCCGCGCGCAGGGCGGCGGGCAGCAAATTGTAAACTCCGCCCTCGTTGGGGGCGCGATAGCCGCAAGCGCAGAACAGCGTATCGGCGGCGTCGCGGGCCAGTTCGCCGTGGCAATCCGGGCAGCGCAGGAGGGTCTCGAAACGGCCCAGGCAGCCCGGTGGCGCGGTGCCGGCTTTCTTGCAGATGGCGGCCAGGGTTCCGCCCAATAGCAGCGCCGCGCGCCGGTCGTGGCGCGCCGCACGTCTGACCATGCGCTCGCCCCAACCACGCTCCGGAACCAGCGTCTGGTAGCGGTATTCGGCAAAATGCCGGGCGATCAGCCGGCGCCAGTCGCTGAAATACATCTTGTGGTTCTGGCGGATGCCGAAACTCTCTTCCTGTTCGGCGCCGATCACGTCGCGCGCCAGATAGCCGAGCAGTCCCCAATCGAACAGCTTGCGCTCCCACCGCTTCATGCGGTCCTGGTAGGGGGCGCGGTAAAGGCGCAGGCTGAGCAGGCGGCGCAGGGGTTCCTCGGTGAACAGAAAGACGCCGCCCGGAGCCAGCACCCGCTTCACTTCCAAAAAGACGCTCTCGATATTCATGAACTGGCTGAGCATCTGGCAAGCCATCACGAATTGCATGGACCCGTCGCGGAACGGCAGGTTGACGGCGTCCCCGGCCACCCGTATGGGCGCGCGCGCAAGCTGCCAGCGATCCATCAGAGCGACGCCGTGGCGCAGCGCGTCGGCGGAGAGATCGAGGGCGAAACCTTCGCCCGCGAACTGGTTGGCCAGCATGTAGCTGGTGTGCCCCGCGTTGGCGCCGATCTCCAGGAATGGCGTGATCGGCCCGATGAACTCGCGGTGGGCGTCGATGAGGGCGGCGCGCCGGGCGTTCTCCTCCAGGTAGTGCGCGGTGACGCGATCCGTATCGCCCAGCGACGCGAAGTTGTGAAACTCCACCTGGGAACGCTTGACGGAGAACGATTGGGCGTCTCTGGGAGTGGGCAAACCCCTATTTTACCGCGCCGCCGCGATGCGCCCGGGTGAATCTCGGAACGTTTATCGCGTCAGCACCTTCCCCGGTAGGGCATTCGTCATCCTGCCTTCCGCGATGACCGGCACGCCGTTGACCAGCACGAAGCGCATGCCCTCGGCAAGCTGATTGGGCCGGTCGAACGTCGCGCCGGGCGCCCGGTCGTCATCGCCCAGCACCATGCGCCGCACCTGTGTGGCCCCGACGTAACTGGCGAGATTGATCCCGATCCCCTGCTGGCGCAGGCGCGCGAAGTAGCCGCCGAAGGTGGGCCACGTGGGCCGCACGCCGTAGTGCTCCCAGGTCACGTGGTCGGCTTGCAGGATGGCGTCGTTCAGCGGGGCGATCGACGAACCCTCGCCGGTGATCTCCGTGGTGATGCCCTGGAAGATCTTGGACGGCAGATGCGGGTTGACCAGAATGGTCGTCTCCGATTGCCCCAGCATGTCGATGAAGCCCGGCGCCACCACCATGCCGCGCGCGTCGATGGTGCGCTTCGCCGGTGCGTCCGCCAGACGTCCGATGGCGGCGATTTTTCCGGCGCGAATGCCGATATCGGCGGCATACCAGGGCGACCCGGTGCCGTCGATGACGTGCCCGTTGCGGATCACCACGTCGAAGGGCGCCGTGGCGGCGGCAAACAGCAGGATCGGCAGCAGGATGGGCATTGATTGGACTCTTTGTCGACGTGATCACTTCGCCAGCGGATGCCCGAAGCCCGCCAATTCGGCGGCGAACGCATCCACCCAGGCACGCTGCTCCGCGGTCTCGGGTACCGTGACACCCCGCGCCAGGCTGATACGCTCCAAAGCGTCGGCAGGTGGCAGGCCGCGGGCCACCAGAAGGCTGGCAGCGATCAGTCCCGCCCGCCCGATGCCTTGTCTGCAGTGGATGGAGATGTTCTTACCGGCAGCCAGATCGCGATCCAGGTCCTCGATCAGTCGCAAGGCGTCTCGCTTCGAAGCCGGGACCCATCGGTCGACGATTGGAAAGCATCGGAACCGCATGCCTGCCTCCCATGAGCGCGCAGCCTCATTTTGCAGTTCGAGGCTATCCACTTCCTCTGGTGTAAGCAGGGAGACCACTTCGTCGACACCGGACTTGCGCCAACTGGCCAGCTCATCGTCGAGCCAATCCCCGCCGCGAGGACGCGCCGAGATAGCCAATCTCCCTGGCCACGGCCCATCCATCCAGTGCAATTCGGTGTGCATCGAAAACTTCACCCCCTCACTCTTCCAGCCGCTTCTCTTCGATTTGCCTGGGCTGCGCGTCCACGTCCACGCCGCGGGCGCGCAGCACGTGAATGCGATGGTGGCCCTCCAGCATCGTGCCGTCCGGCCTCACCCTCAGACAGTTGCTCCGCCCCGGCTCCAGGGAGCGTACCAGATCTTCACTTCGCAGGCGCTCGAATTGAGCGAGCTTGACCTTGTTCAGCGATTCATCCCGGTGTAGAGGCCGCAGGGGAGGCTGTCCCATTTTTCAGCTTCCAGTATACGCCGCCGCGCGCGGCAAACTACGCGGTAGTATCTGAAAGCTACGTTGATCGCAGATTGCAATAAAATTGGTTGCAGTCCGAACGCTGATGAACGATGAACTGGCTTACGAAATGGTTACCCGAATCTCCTGAGTCTCGGATATAGTCAGTTGCATCATTGCGATAGCCGCCTCTCTGGGTGGAACGGCGGTGATCTCCTCCATGCGCTTCAATCCAATCGGGCCACCTTTGTATGGGATGACGCAGTTCACGAAGAGTGCATCATCAGTGCGGATTGACCCTTCAAGATCCAAAGTGCATTTTTCCACGATGACTCTTCCCCTGTAGGTCTGAAGACTTCCAGTACGACAATCAAATACGCGCCCTGCAAGCTCCAGATCTTTTCAGCGGAGACCGGAAGCAGGGCGGCTGACTTGTAGTTGATGAACTGCCCGGTTGTCTGCCAGACAGAAGGAAGATCGGGATATTTCTCTTGAGCGCTCTGGATTTCGGAAGACAGGTCCTTCAGGACGGCGGGAGAAGGCTTTACCTTTCCAAGCCTAGACGTTCGCAATATAGTTGATGCGGCGCTGAGCGCATCCGTCATCTCGTCTTTCGTACGTGGAGTTCTCTTTAATAGGCCGGCAACAATTCGTGCTGGCGCATCTGCTTGTGCTTTTTGGACCAGACCCATGGTCCCGTTCAGGTGGTAGAGTTCACCAGAAATTATCACGAGCCACGCGATGATTCCGCCCAATACCCATTTGAGGTTATTGACTCGTTCTTCTAAGACAGCAGCGGTAATCGCCATTTCGGGTTCTTGCCTCCCGCTTTCCAAAGCGCGGTCATCTAAACAGATAGCAAACATGGTACACCCCAATCAGGCCGCGTTTTACGCCGATCAGAATGGGTACCAGCCATTCCGCCCGGTGGCAGCCGATTAGAGTTTTCGCGCTCGCCTTAATCCTACGCCAGCAAGTCCTGTAGTGTCCACACCCGATCTGAAATTCCAGTTTCCATTGCAGGCGTAACGTGCAGCGTCTTGTGAATCCGGAACTTTCAGACACTACCAAACTACGCTACTCTGTTGCCGATGGACCCGCACACTTTCACCGCCGCCGACCGCGCCGTGTTCCGCCGCCTCACCACCCCGGAGAAGATCCAGCGCTTCCTGGACGATCTGGCGTACAACAAGGAGCGCGACGGCGACACCTGCCGTTCTCCGCGCCGCGTGCTGCGCGACCGCACGGCGCATTGCATGGAAGGCGCGCTCTTCGGCGCCGCGGCGCTCGGCATGCTCGGCCACCCGCCCCTGCTGCTCGATTTCGAAGCCGTGCGCGACGACGACCACGTGCTGGCCATTTTTCGCCATCGCGGCCACTGGGGCGCGCTCGCCAAATCTAACTACTCCGGCCTGCGCTATCGCGAGCCGGTCTACCGCACCCTGCGCGAGTTGGCCATGAGCTACTTCGAGCATTACTACAACCTCAAACGCGAGAAGACGCTGCGCAACTATTCGCGGCCCGTCAACTTGCGCCGCTTCGATGCCATCGTCTGGATGACCAGCGAGGAAGACCTGTGGTGCATCCCGGAATACCTGACGACCATCCACCACACGCCTCTGTTGCGGGCAGGCCTGGCGACCCGCTTGGGCCGGGTGGACGACCGCCTGTTCGCCGCCGGCCTGGTGGGCCAGTAGCGTAGGCGTCCCGCCTGCCATGCCGGTATTCATACCGGCATTCTTCGGCTCTGCCGGAGGATCGTTACCTCGCAACGAGGTACATGAACGGCTCACTTCGCCGGCCGCCCGTAGCGCTTCGACCTTGTTCCGCCTCTGTTTGTCGTCCAGTTTACCGGCATGGGCTCCGCCAGCCAAAGCATACCCGACGCATCCGCAACTTGGCAGTTCGCTGCCGCATCAGTGCTCGGTCGTCTCCCCAATTTCCTCTAGGTCCTCCAGTTCTACGCCGAGTCGCCCGGCAGAAGAACAACCTGTAACAGGGTTGCAGAGGCCGCCCCGACTCCGGGCACATGTGATTCACGCTACCATCGGGGCAAATGAAACGGCCGTTGTACGCACTTGATCGACGTTTTGTGACCACGCTCGATCTGCGAGAAGCTCCAGAGGCAATCATTTGGGATCTCCGCCTGTTCCTGCTTCAGACCGACAATGCCTATGTCGAAGTGCGGGAGTTGCCGGCTGGAGTTCAGGCCATCCCGGTTTGCCCTGCCAAGGCACCTGCGGGAGAATTGGGCCTTGGGGTATCCGTGCCAGCCCAGGGGCTTCCGACCCCCAAAGTCAAGCACTGTCACCCACCGGACAAACCATCTCCTCCCCCACCCTTCGTGCAGTTACGGGCGCCGCCAGCCCCCGTCGGCGACCATGAATGTCCCAGGTGTGGTAAGCGCGTGCGAGACGACTGCACGTTTCTCCACAGCCTGGAGAAATGCCGCCGAGTTGTCAAAGTCAAACCACTGAACATCCCCACACATCGTTTGCCCTTTACTCTGCTGCCAACAGGCAAATGGAACATCCATGACGTGATAAAGCACTACCGGAATGCATCACATAACTTGCCGACCGGCCTCCAGGGTCACACAATAGACGAGTCCCGACTGATTAAGATTTGGACGCTAAATCCACTGCAATGCTACATCGGTAACAAGACCTGGAGGGGCTATATTGTCTTCGAGTTCAAAGACTCGACTTCCGTCGTTCTAGAGTGCCCGTTCGAGGGTAACGCTGCGTACATCCTCCCAGCCGACTGGAAAGCTATGGCTGGACATACCAAGCGTGAGCTTAGTCGCCTATTTGAGAATCGCTACACCAAGGTAGTCCACAAGAACGACTGGCTGTCCCGGATTTGCGAAGCCCGTGGTTCCTTCTAAGTGATTGAGAAGTCCACCGTAACGGTTTACCGTTACATGCCAGTGTTCATACCGGCATTCTTCGCAAGGACACCGGCGTTGCAGCCTGACTAAAAGGCTACCCTTCGAATCAGGCCGCGGCGCCAGGAGCCGTGGTCGAACTCCGGCTGGTCAGCCGCATCGCCAGGATATAGAGGGCGCACAGCAGCAGAGCCGCGCCGGCGATCCAATGGCCCTCCTGCTTCACCATGTGCATGAGCGCCTCCGGATCGTTCATCAGGTCCGGATGCGCCGCCGTAATCTTGGCGCCGAACCACGTCAGAACGGTGCACCAGGACAACGCTCCGAGGGTGGTCACCAGGCTGAAAACGCCGAATGGCATGCGCGCGATGCCGGCTGGAATGGAGATCAAATGGCGGATAACCGGCAACAGCCGGGCGAAGAAAACGCCGCCCACTTCGTAGCGCTCCACAAAGCGCTCGGCGCGATCCAGGCCATCGGGTTTGATGAAGACGAGCCGGCCCCAGCGCAGAATCACCGCCCGGCCAATCGACCGCGACACCCAGTAGCTGATCGCCGAACCCAGCCACGAACCGAACGTCCCGGCCAACACCACGCCCACGAAGCTCATCCGCCCCTGGGCGGCCCAGAACGCGGCCGGCGGAATCACAATTTCACTAGGCACCGGAAGAATCGAGCTTTCCATCGCCATCAGCGCG
>Ga0182030_10009466_pt1 | contig 19938 bp, 15 predicted proteins | sample 812S3MmetaG_FD_121299 | JGI IMG/M metagenome (GOLD analysis project Ga0182030, IMG submission 121299) | Permafrost microbial communities from Stordalen Mire, Sweden - 812S3M metaG (Illumina Assembly) | ecosystem: Environmental > Terrestrial > Soil > Wetlands > Permafrost | place: Sweden... | reverse complement strand
GAAATCGATGACTGAACTTGGGATTTTTTGGGGGGGGGGGGCTTTCTTCCCATCGAATTGGCGTATATCGGCGAGGGTTTGGATTTTTGGTTCGCAAATTTGATAGTTAAAGCCCTCGTTGGAGTAGCTGACATTGAGCTGGACATCATACCGCAGTCGATGGTGATGTACTCGGATTAAAGAAAGAGGGATGTATTGAGGCCCCATGGGTGCCAATACATATCTTTCGAGGGATCACAACGAAACGTAAGTAGCGATGATTCCAAAATATTTTGTAGTAAACTGGTTACTTCCAGTCTTCCAGGGGCTCCACGCCACGCCTGGGAAATGCCTTTTTATGGTCGGATTGCAAAACCGTAAACTTGACAGCTATCACCAGATTCGCCAGAGGAGGGATGTATCGAGGCCACAGTGGGTGCCGACAGATTTCACTTCGGCAATCATAGTAAAGGCGTAAATAAGGAGGGGTGGGCAGGCAAGAACTTCTCGCGTTGCTGGAGCTTGAGGTAGAAGACGTGACAATAATGACAGAGCGACTCATTGGAATGCTGGTCAAGAGCTAGACGTCGTTACGGCGTACTCGAATTGAAGAATATCGAATGGGAATCAAATCATTCGACACATCCCAACTAATGTTTCGGACTACTATTGAGCTGGTTTGTTGAGAAATTCGACGAAGGGGAATCAGGCCAGTCGCCGAAGCAAATTAAACGGCAAAATTTATGATCAGAGATAAGGCACTGGCCAGCAGAGAGCCTCGATTCGCCAAGGTATGTTGAATACCTTGACTGATCCCTCGATCAAGTTGAATTGATCGAGGGGAATCTTGCCGAGAATTTGGAAGTCTCTTGGCCATCTTGTGCTGCATAATCTGGGATAGATGTCGATAGCTTGGTTCGCGGCAAAGAAGGAGTGTATTGGGAGAGGAATGCTTATCAAAGGTCAGCAGCATCCCCTTCTATCAGAGTTAGGCTACTTACGTGGCTGTAATGACGGATACTTCTGTAGAGGACAGCCTTGGAAACAAATCGAATTATTTGGTCGAAGGGGTCTTAAAGTCTTCGGATTGCCATGTTCTATCAGAATGCTTGTTAGTCAAGTCGAGATCTCAAGTGGAGGAGAGTTACTTTGGTTGAATTCGTCAGCCTTCGGCCTGACCAGGAGGAAGATTGCCCTGGACTCCTTTCGGCACGAACACTTCTCCACCTGAGAAATGGGAGGATGAGCCCTTTTACATCCTCCCAGGACTATGTGACCATCAAACCATCACAGGAGAGATCAAAGGCCTTGCTGAGTCGTCATCTTAGCACGATTAGGTTACGGGTCATCGCGAATAATGCTGGACGAGACGAACCTTGATGCAAGCCACCACAGAGTGAAGAAACATAAATTTCAGGCGGTAGCCTTTCAACAGCCACTGATAGAGGGTTTAGAGATGGAGTGTTGGGTGAAATCCATCAGGTTAAAGCCCTCTATCACCCCTTGATGTGTTGACATCTTGGTATTGAAGTTTGAAGTACTCAAGCGCGACAGTAAGATTTGAAGAATTAAAAGCAACCAAAGGGCATGCTCCAATCGAGGAGTAGGATTAGTCAAGGTTGGTGGAATAGAAGTTGACGTCGCGTTGACAAATAATTGTTGCAGTTGAAGCAAGCTAGATCGACAACACGATCAACGGCTTCTCCTCGTGAATGAGATTAACGAGTCTTTCGTTCATGGTGAATGTGTGAATTTTCACAGGTTTGTGGAATAAGAAAATAATAGGACAGAGGTATGCTCAAAAATTTTCCGGATGTGCCCCTTTCAAAGATGTAAACAAAGACATTCTGGGGATAGCTTCAATTCTCCAGCTTCTGTTCAAATTTCTCAACCCTATACTCCACGTCCGTGACAACAGTCCCCCTGAACTTCAAAATGGCAAGGTCCCTGGATCTAGATAACAAATGACGTTCCCATTCCTAGTTAAGATGATTCACCAATCCTTTCCTCGATCTTGAGTACAAAATCTGCAAGTGAAGTACCCAAGATCGGATAAAAACTCGAAGTGAATGCCTCTTTATCACACCATAAACGTTAGCGTCTAACGCCCCACTAAGCCCCCAGACTTGTATAAAGAGACACGATCTTACTACTTCCTGGAACTTTTTCTCCCTCTGTTCCCCATCACAAGAAAAGTCAAAACTCATCTCTTCCCCTTCTCTACCACAATACATTCGATCCTCTACGTACCGAGCTCAATTACTCTTATTCTCGTACACGTTTACTTCCCAAGCCTCCCGTCTGCGCTTAGTCCTTGCATTCCTCTGCGTTCTAGCAGAGATCGATCAACATCATACCCCTGAGCATCTTCCACTATCAGCGACGTAAGTGACAAACATTCTCTGGCCTTCTTCAATGGCTCATCAGACATTAGCAGTCATCAGAGTACCATCGGATCATAGCACGGGATTGATCCGTCTCCAAAGGAACCCTCCAATTTCCCAACAAATCCGATGCAAGTGGCAGTGCATACTTTGTGTTCTTGATGTTCTTCAAATGCTCACCTGAGAATAGCGATTACAATCTGTCATTCTGATATTAACATGACGTCTCATCCCAAGAACCCGATCCAAACTTCTCTTCCTTTAAGGGACGCAGTCAGCATGATGATCAATGTAAGGAAAATCCCTGATTCCCATATTTCAATGTCTGATCAGCTAGTAGATACCCCCAGGTCTACCTCTAAGTGAACTGTACACGTTCGCCGCTCGATTCCAAGAGTTGGAGCAGGAAAATCAAACGCTGAAGCAGGAAAACCAAATGCTGAAAGCTGATCTCGCCATCGCAAACCGCCAAGCCGAACAAATGAGACCTATTAATGATCTTGGAAAGAGCTGCTTGGGGAGATGGAGGGAAAAGTCCAGATACAACACTTCGAATCGCGCCCTTCGCCCTTTCCTCAATCGACCCGACAAAGACATCATCGCCAAAAGAAACAAGGAAATTCACAGGGGAAACTTGCAGGCTGATCTAGCCCTTTACGACATGGATAAGGACGCTGGACTCGATGTCACTGAGTGCAAGTACGTTCTTCAAAATGCGTACAATATCGATGTCGAGACATACAGAAGACCACTCAAGAGCCCCATTGTCAGAAAGTTGATTTCCATTCGAGGCACTATGACTTACTGCATGTCATGGACCCCACGAACGCATAGCAGGAAACTTGATCTGGAGTTCGGCAGACTTGAGCGGGAATGGCGTTGCTACGTCAAGAGGATTTTTGATAGCCACCCCAATGACGACAGAGCTGCACTTAAGGAGGTGTATCTAGATATTGATATTGAGCAGATTCTCGTGCGCATGTTGGCGACTGAGCAAGAGATCTGTGATTTGGATATCAAGAGCAAGATGAAGCGCAGTTAAGCTTTCTCTGTCCTGCTCTTTCTTAGGCATTCTCGGTGAAATTTCCCGAGAACCCTAAACAAAACTCGTTATTGATCATGAGAAGGCCGTAAATTAAATAGGAATCTCTTTTTAAAAACCTAATTCTCATGAAGGAATTTGAATGTGACTTTAATCATGCTTCTGCTCCCATTGTCCTGTGTTTTTGTACTTGATACACCACTCCTCCTGATCTTGAGAAGAGCAGATACCACTAAAATAGAATAGCGAATTGTGGAGAGCGAATACCTTACCTAGCATACGAAGCATGCACGCGACAAGAATCAAATCGCCCAACCACATAACAATAGCCAGCACTTGCCATCCCAATATGTTGGATTCATAGCCGAGAAGATCGTGTACGGCGCCGGTCTCAAGGCAAAGAAGTTTAGATTTCAAGCACTTGACAAGCAAATCAAGGCTTTGGATCTCGAGCTACTGTCTCTTAATGAAGACAAAATTCGTCGCACAACGACAGCTGAATTGGAAGCAAAGAAGGCAGTGCTTGATGCGTCTAAAGCAAAGGTCTCAAACGTAAGCTTCGATTATCTAATGGGATTCTCATTATGTTAATGCAACTTTCTTCGCAGTCATGGGGAGCGTACCAAGATCCTCTCGTTGACGAGAGTTTCTCGTCGATGAAGAGGACCGGATCTTGATGCCAATCCTAAAGGCCCCCGAGACGATCGATGGCGCGCTCGAGCTGAGAGCAGTCGAAGATTCATGGTCCAGTCACTGCAAGCAGACCCTGGAGAATAGGATTTTTGCTGCTACTGAGAGGAGAAAAGTCATCACCATCGCTCAGATGGTAGGGTTCGCAACCATGGCAATGTTCGAAAAGGAGATTAATCAGAATAGGAGCTCTTGATTGAAAATTATAAGATCCTAGACACGCTTGTCAGGGACCAGAGTACTTCTTACGAGAAGCCTGAAGACTCGCGCGCAGGAACAACATTAGTGATCCTGCTAGAGCTAGAGGCCATGTATCGAGTCTCCAGGTTCAAGCAAGACGTAGATGAGGCCGAACAAGCGTTGAACGTTGAACGCGATGAGCACGCAACAGCAGTCGCGAAGTAAATGAGGTGCAAATCGAACTGGCGGTATGAGGACCAATCAACGTCATTAAGTACTTCTTCCAGCTAACTTGGACAGGTCCTGAAAACCACAAGGGAGCAAGAGAAGCAGAAGCATAAATAGGGGCCGAAGGTTCAAGAACCTTTGATAGAAATCGGCAAGAAAATTCGTCAGAGGTTTTTAGAGCGAGCTAAACAGGACTTCGTGGATGGCAAACACGTCGACACTTGTGGGAATGCAAATCAAGAAATCATTGCTGCAGGACATAAGGTAGCACACAGTGGTGATATTACTGCCGATAAGTCCTTGTTGGTTTTAGGATTTCTTGAACTTACCCGGTACAGGAAACTGATGTTACGAGTGTATGGCGTTAGGGGTGGAGGGCGATGGGCCTAACAAGAGCCTAGAATATCTGTGCATGAGGCAAGAAAGGGTGCAGTTACTGGATGTGATGGGAACATTCCGTTGTCTGAATTTCCATCAGGGGCTACTAGCCAACAAAGAGGGAAAATCTGCGTTCGAATCAAGAAAAAGTTCATGCTGTAAGCAGTGGCAGTTGTATGACAAAGCACATGCCACTTTTCAGGGCAGTACCGCAGCCTTCGGTGCAGATGCGATTATTGAAACAAATATTGAGGAGATGAGAGAGATGCTTGGTAGATTCCGCAAGAGATTGAGGATGACGGACGGCCCCAATGTCGCGAGAAGAAGATGTACAGAGTGTAGGAAATAGGTTCGAGTAGCGCACAAGGGTTACAAGTAGTGCCGATCAGATGATAACCAGCCGGGTTAATACCCTATTAATCATGGACGACCCCATTATTTCCCCCCTAACTCCACACTTCATTGCAGTGTCGATATCCTTTTTAATCGTGTCAGTACTCCCGTCCAGGTCGTTATGTATAAACTCGGGCACGGGACCGCTACGCATTCTTCGAGCTCGAGAAACAAGGCTTAGATATTAGTCTCTTATCTTGAGGGGCAAGACCAGAGATGGAAGGGATGCCTGCCATACCCAGTCCAGATGTTTCCTACTTCTTGCGGTCCTCTCCCTTCTATGTTTTTCTCCCTTATCCTTGCCATAATTTCCTCATAAAGAGAACGTCGTAGCAAATACTCTCGAGCTGTGATGTATCCTGCTTTGTTTTAGGCGTGCTGCGCTTCTTTCATTTCGGTATGGGCATCGTGGAGATGTTTTTGATACCCAGTGGCTCGAGGTTCGAAGATTGCTTCTGAAGTAGTCGTTCAAGCTCTGTCAATATACCTGTCCCGTTCAGTGCTCTATTCATCCACAGGAGTCACTCCATAGTTCCATTCCGTTCCAGATTCGAGAAGAATGCGATGTCGGTTCCGATGTCACGTTGTGAACTCGCGGGGGTTCAGTTCTGAAAATATGGGCTGAACTAGACGAGGCCCCACGAATGGAAGCATGACTCTTATTAAGGTAGTGCGGATGTTGAGAAAAGAATAGACGCACTTGAGATCTTGGATTCCATTGTACCTGCCCGTTTTGAACAATCGCCTTCGAATTTCCCCAGAGCAAGGGCGACCCTAATGCACGTAATGGCTCGCTATCTCAACTTTCTAGGGCCAAGCTTGATTTGTCCCAGGGAATGTTCAATTGTGTTTCCTCAATTTAGATATTGATCAGGACCCTCTGTATGGGAAAAATTAAAAGGATAAGTCTCTATTGGGTATTTTCTACAATTCTATCTATTTCTATCACTATACCGTGTGAGAAATCTTGTTTCTCGCAAAGCTTCCTTTCTTCATAAGCCTCCACCCGTGCAGCGCCCGTGACGGTACCAATATTTCTAATGACGGCGGTGGCTTAACAGCTCCCGTTGCACTAAGATCCAGCTCTCAGAAGCGGTCCTCATGAGCATATTCTGCGTAGGATGTTCTTCAACAGGTTCCCCCTTTCTCCCCCCCCATTTCTCCACTCAATCATTCTTGAAACCCCCATCCTGCTCCGCATGAATCTGCAGCTCCCCATGCCCCTGTCTCAACGTGCCCTCGCTATCACTCCTCTGCTCCAATGTGGGCTTCTCCCCCTTCTCACCAAGCTTGTACTCATCATCTTGGTCCATGAACCCATACTCCTTTGCCATCGCCTCGACCTCTCTATCACTTAGGAACGGCAAATCGAAGGATGCCTTCACATATGAGATATTCTCCAGGTATCCCTTCGCGAAGATGAGGTCAATCTCTTCAAGCGACCTCTTCTTCGTCTCAGGATAGAAGAAATATATGACAGGAACGAAGAGGGCGTTGACAATTGCGAAGAACAAGTATGTGCCCCAACGGATGTTGGAAATCATTACGGGAGTCACCATCACGATAAGAAAGTTGAAGAGCCAATTAGAGCAGGTCGATACAGCGTTCGCGCGGACTCGAGTTCGGAGGGGATTGATTTCTGCGGGATATAGCCAGGGGAGTGGCAGCCAGGTAGCTCCGAAGAACGCGATCTGTTATATATTAGCCAATGTATTCAAGTAAGTGAGCAAATGAGACGTACATAAGTGAACAAACCAACAGCAGCCCCTTTCGCTGAAGGACCTTGTTCATTGTCCGGGATAAGACACGCGAAAACGAGCACCATGGACAGCGATTGTCCGACGGAACCCCAGAGAAAGATCCGTCTTCTACCTGCTCTGTCAATGATAAACCAAGAAACTGTGGCAAAGATTGCGTAGACGATCATGTTTACGCCTCCCAGTAGAAGTGCGAAGTTTTTGGTGGTGTGCAGCGACGTTTGAAAGAGAATCGGGAAATAGTAGATAACCGCGTTACATCCACCTAATTGCTGGAAGAACTGGGAGGATGCTCCTAGCATCATGCGTCTGAAGTGCTATAGTTGCACAAATTAGCTAAACGTTTTTTAACGATCTCGAGACAAGCAGCTGAAAAGAGTCCCGTGTCTTACCTGGGTCTTCCCTCCTGTAAACAAGGCGCTGAAAGGCACCTTCTTACTATCTCCGTCCATTTGTAGACTGTCCAAGATAAGCGTTTTCTGGAATATAACATCCTCATCTGTCGTCTCTAGTCCCGAGAGGGCAGCTGTCGAGGTCAGTAGGTTGCACAGATAATCTCCTTGATTCTTTACCAATGACATTTGTTCCTTCTTCATATCTCTCTTTACTAAGCAACCAGCGGGGACTTTCCGGGCATAAGAAAGTGCCAATAATGAGAATGACACCGAAAATAATCTGAAAAGCAATAGGGAAACGCCACGTCAGGTCATCCGGTCCATAACTAGCACCATAATCGATCCAATACGCAATCATGGTCCCAAAGGCAATGACACCTCCCTCAATACAGATCAATAGACCGCGATTTGTGGTTCTCGAGCATTCAGCTTGATACGTTGGGATCGTGGATGTGTTGATACCGTTTCCAATGCCTGTGATTATTCGTCCGATGATAAACTGTGCGGTGGCGTGGCTTCCTTTAACAGCAGTGACTTGGATAATAACTCCGATAATCATAACAAACCCTCCCATCATCATCTGACATTGTTCAGCCCTGTTTTAAACAATCAAAGAGGGAATACATACGGCCTTCCGCCGTCCAAGCTGATCCCCAAAACTCAAGATGAAGATGGCACCAATAAGGCAGCCAATTTCGTAGACAGATGTGACAAAACCCTGGTACACATTGGATTTTGTGGATGGGAAATAATTGTTGAAAGGATCCGCTGAAATGATACCGCTCATAACACCCTGATCGTATCCAAAAAGAAGAAATCCATTCGTAGAGATAGTTGAGATAAGAAGACCCAGAGGTCGACCACTCAGGCCGGCGTAGGTCTTCTTTGTATTGACTGTGGATATACTGCCAGACATCTTTATGGAGTTCGTGTCGAGTAAATGTCAAAGAATTCTGGCCCAGCCAGGATGATGAACAAGCGCAACACTGTCGCGCGTTCTGAAGGATGAGAGAGTGAAGATATTGAGAGCGATGAGAGTGATAGAAGAAGAGATAGAAAGATAGAGGAGGAAAGCAAGTACATATAAATCAGTCCCAGCCTAAGATACCCACTGTAGTCTACTCCGGGAAGCAGAGATTGGTAACCCGCTGCCATTGTTCTCGTACGATGCCTCCCAAAGCGCGACATTTCAAACATAAGTCATGTTAGCTGCACATCTTCTCGGAGAAGTTTCGAAGGATTGCAAAGATCAGCACTTGTTCATGGGATAGTAAGAGGCGGTGGCAGCTACCTTTTCCATCCACAATGCTGTGATTCGTCGTTGGTTGGGCTCGTGTGAAGAATCTTTATTTTGACGAGTGAGATCGGCACCTCTTGGCTGTTACTAAAACCGGGTCTACTTGAACGTCATCGACGAGATATGGGGTCGCAATTGGAGGGACACAACTCGGGAGATAGGGGTTTGAAGGGGAACTGTACGGGAGATTACCCAGATGGGCTTGCATTGAGCCGCAGCACCGTTGAATCCCCGTCGCGGGCGTGGTTGACATGCACCGTTCAAGAATCTTCACCACACGTTCTCAGCGATGAGCAACATGTGAAAGACCCTGGAATCAGGATCTATGGAGTCCCCCCATCTTCGGAATTGTGGAGGTTTAGATTGCTGTGGAGGTACAGTAGAGATGCGCGACGACGTCAGTCGAATTCAGTGTTGAGAGAGCCCGAGGCAGTTCCGAAGCTTGAGTAAAGTTGAAGTTCTGGTTGCGGCGCATAAACATACAAGCGGCTCATTTGTGGGTTTTGTCAAGGAGGTTTCTAACCTTTGGAGGGAAGTTTGTTCCAATATTGTGGGCATGGTGGAGCGAGTATCCCACCAGCTACCTATCCTCGCAGACGAGTATCATCGCTGCTTGTGGAGGACTCTATCGATAGCTGTAAGGCTGTCCAAAGCATGTTAATAATAATGCTGCCATTTTCAGGTCGATTCAAGTAGAGCGGGGCTTTGGCGGATTTTGCTCTAGCAAGAGAGTTGTTGGAGCTGGTCGGAGGATGTCGCTTGGAATAATTCTCGGCGGCCGAGTGAGGAGTAAGTGCTTCCCCACGTCCACTCATAAGGTTTAGATACCACAACCTGTGGACTGGTTCATTGCTAAATGCATGATGAGAAAGTTTGGTGGTTGGCTGTCGCCCAAAGAAATTGGGAAGGGGAGAGTGTGAACACGTGATATGTTCTTGTCATTAAGCGGTTCCGCAGCAAGTGAGCCTGGAAGCAAGACGCCGTCCTCGAAATCCTCTGATCTTTCCAATCTTATGTTCACACTCTACTATGCACAAGTTCTCAAGGTGAAACGATGCAGCGGTTGCTGCCAATCTTCCTTCATCTTCGGGTTCCCATTCGTGGAAAAGTAGTGGTCTACCACACTCACTCAAGTGCACACGAGCGAATATCCACTCTATGAAGAGGATGCAGCCTCATCTTCACTCCCAACCTCAGAGTTCATGGCAAGTCCGAAGCCACAGTATTAAATATTCCACGAGCATTTGAAGAAATTATTAAGGAGGGAAGATGCTACCACGGTTCTTAAGGAACTCCTTCTAAGTAATTAATCAGACTCCTACCATTCAATGAATTGTTTCAACCGCTTCTTCAGGTTGTTCAACTGCCCTAATAAAAAGACAATCAACACAGCTCACCTTTAACTTCATCAACAACGCTACGTTTACTAGCAAGTATGCTCACGGTCAAGTAATTCACTCTAATCCAAGACCTCCTGACTCAACGCGCCCTCGACAAAATCTTGTCTCCTTCCAATTACAACCTCCAATCAAGCAAGTACCCCCGAACCTCACTAAAGCTATCTCAACAAACCCTCAGGAAAACCACAGCCAACCCCCACTAACCCACCAAAAATGCCTCCCAAAAACCGCACAACCCCCAAGAAACCTCACACCTCGACCTCTACACCCCCACCCCGAACTCGAAAACCTAACAGCCCTTCGCCAACACCTCCGTTATCTACCTCCCGCCCCCGACGAAACGCAATCGTGCCTGCATTTACTCCCAGTCCGGTTTCTAGCTCGGAATGCTTGCACCATCATCATCATCATCATAAGAATGAGCTGAGTCATAGGAGTTGCGGATACGAGCAAAGTGGTGGCTCTTCTCACTCTTCTCGCGATCGCGAGAGTCCAACCCCGAAACGGACTCTGGGGCGGAGAGAAGCTGCTGGTTTGGGTATTGTTGTGGATTCTGGCAAGAGCACGGGAAATGCAGGGAAGATGGAAGTTGAGCAAATATTAAGCTCGACTGCGGCACGAGAACGGGAGGGGAGTGGGGACGGGATGGAGGACGTGTCACAGGATGTGGCTGTGGGAGGAGAGGATGGAAGGAAGGTGTTGAGAAGGGTGGATGGGGCGAGGGATTTGGTGAAGTTGCGGATGTGTGAGGGTGGAGATGCGAAGGAGAGGGAGGGCATCGATAGGAGTTAGGGAGTCGCTGAGGGGGACTTGCCTTTGAATATGCGGGCGATGATGTGGTGTCGGTGGTGGAATAAGAAAATAATGGTCGTTTAAAACTGCATTGAGTTACTACTGCGCAGAATTCAAGCGTTGAACTTACACTCGAAATGGGCCAAATCTTGAAACCCCACATCTCACCGCGCATGAAGCATGATGAAGCAGAGAACGACCATTAATGATAATGATGATAATAATAATTCACCTCCAGTCCTGCTATATATATCTCTCTCTATAAAGGATATAATAATCCTGCAGTCCCCTCGACCTCCTTTTCACATCCTATCATCCCCTCCACTCCGCTCCACTCCCCTGTTTCCCACACACACTACATTACCTCCTCAAATTAACAAACTAATAACTGCAGTTAATAACATAATCCTTGCTCCGTTCATCTCCCCTATAACCACAAATCATGAAACAGACTCCTCCTTTCCATAATCATATCCAGATATTAATATCATCCACTTCGTAAATAAACGTAAATATAAAACATGTTCCCACCATAGTTTCAGTTCCTTCATACAGCCCCAGACCTAGACACCTAACATGGTCCCACCAAGCATTACGACCTCAATTTAGACTGGACCCGCGCAAGTACAAACCACCACAAACGAACGCCAGAAAGCACTTTTCCTAAACCCCCAAACAGAACGACTTTTGAGGAGTAGGAAATTCTTGAACAAGATAACAAAAAAAGCCGCGAGAATGTTGAACTCCGCGGGAAGTACTGAGTACTGAATAAAAATGCATGTTGTTGATCGATCGAGAAAAAAAAGTTATGAACGCTTGATGCTTGCAACCACCTCCACCGCCAAAACAAAGCAAGAGTGAAACTGGGTATACGCTGAAAATGCTACCTCCGTATGTCATTTGTCATTGCTGCTGTGCGCTCGTAAATACTTCCCCTTCCCATCACCCATCCTCCATGTCGGAGTCTAAGATATGGGGATGTGTTTGGCGAAAGTTAATGCCCCCCCAAATCCAACCCCTTCAAGTCCTCATTCCCACCATACGCGCCGTGTGTCTGTAAATAATGCTGAAAATTCGCATTCCCAGCTTGTGCATGCAACTGATGCGGGTGCCCAAGACTCCCTGTTCTTAACGCTTGATTTCCTAGTGCGGGTGCGGTCTCGTATCTACTACTGCTTGGAAGGCCGTTGAAATGATGTTGTGCTTGTGTTTGATTATGGGGTTGGGATTGAGAGTGCGGGAGAGGATTCATGACGTTTTGGTGTTGGGTAACTTGTTGGGAGGAGAGCGAGATAGACATAGGCGGGAGCTGTGGGTATGTAGGTGATTGGGAGGGGATAGTTGATTGGGGAGATGTGACGTAGAATTCTGAGCCAGGAGAGACCATGCTGTTTGGAGACCAGTTGTAGACATTTTGTTGCGTGGGTTGGAAGCCCGGGGAGAAGTTTCGACGGGTGGAATCACCTAGGCTGGGATGCTGCGGTTGGTAGGGGAGGCTAGATATGTTGCGGGTCAGGTAGGCGTCTCCGTATGATGTCTGGTCTGCGACTTGGGGCTGCGTGTGGAATCGGACAGGGATGGGGCGCCCCAATGACGACTCCATAGGGCGGGACGAAAAAGTTGACTCGGGCTCTGATTGTGGCGGCGAAGGAAATTGCGGAGACTGCATCGTGGAAGGTGAAAATGAATTTTCTGGACTTTGCACAAGGGACAGTGCAGATATGTTTTCTGGCTCATCCTCTTCATCTTTGATGCCCTCTTCCTCTTCATCATCGTCGTCAGATTTGTCGAGCCCATTGATGTCACCGCACATTACATGGACTTTGGTCGCGGCATCTACGAAACGTCAGTCAAGTTAAAAGCTTTTCCTGTTGAACTCACCAATCTCCCCATTCTTGTACCTCTCCTGGAGCTTGGCAACCTTGAAGATCTCCTTCAGAAAAGGTCTCTTCTTCAAATTCTCTTGATGGTCCTTGTCATTGAACCATGGCGTCATGACCTCCATCGTCACTTCTTCAAGTTTCTTGACGTTGAGGCCAAGCTTCTTGACGGTATCGTGTTGCTGATCATGGGGTTCCACAATCATTCGCAAAATGTGAACTAGTAACTCAATCCGTTCTGAAATGTATTAGATTTGACTTGGAGGGAAAGGCCGACTTACCTGGCTTGAGTAAGTGGTCTGGCTCCCTGTGTCGAACCTTGAAATCACCGGTCGTGGGTGGCCACCACGGTGGAGCTTGCTCATCTCCCTTGGTGTAGGGGTGATGAGTTTGCTTCTTGGGCTCAACAAGTTTGACGAAAGCCTTCCCCATCACCTTGCAAGACGATTGCTGCATGTCCTTGAATCGAACATGGTAGAATTTTCTCACCTCAGATTCATCTCCAATCCTCAATGGTTGAGTCCCTTGAATGGCGGTTGGTCGAGGGGTCTCGTCATCGAGATTTGCACCATAATAATTCGATGGTCGTGAACGTTTCCGTTTTCCGTTGAGCGAATCATCGCCATCCGAGTCCTCGGACCTCGAGTAACGTTGGTATTGGCGTCGACGAGATTCTGAAGATGATCCTCCGCTATAGGACTGCCTTCGATCGCTCTCGACATCGAAATCACTGTGGACGCCATCTTGCCCATAACCTAGACACATCAGCCAAGTTTTGAAGAAGCTCGATTGAATTACCAGAGCTGTATGGATTTCGGTCAATTCTGCGAACGGCACGACGAAAGTCCTTTCTGAATCGGTCTCCGAAGATAGATGTTTGGTATTGAGTGAGAGAAGCCGATGTGTAAGTTCTCTCCTCTCCACTCTCTCCAACCACGAAAAGAGCAAATTCCTTCACAGATAGACCCGCACAATCTCTCAGGGAGTCTTCAACGGGCTAGATAGTGTCAGTTGATAATTCATACTCAGGTTTAGAGACTCACCAACACCCTAGGATGAACTGGGGCTGGAGTTATAAAACGAGGATCCGGTGCAATGAAGCCCAATGACCGTTGATTCGAATTCGACCAATTATTGTCCCTTGGATAAACGTCATCCCGGTGTAAGGAGTCAGGACCTCGACCCATAATGAAGATATATATGAAGGCAAGGGTCCGGGTAAGGCGAAGGACCTTCAGGATGAAAGGGCGGTGAGATGTACCAGTCGAGTTGTCGTATTGACGATGATATACGAAAGAGTAAGGTTTGTAGGATTAGAGTGATCGGGAATGACTGGTAGTTGTATCAGAAAACCGACACTGTGGAGCAGATTGAATGCCTGTAGCGGGGTCTTACGCTAGAGTCGGAAGGCGTATTAGCACAGGATGCACCCTTGCCCGATGTACGGTGACAGGGACCCTGCTTGAGACTTCTGGGGTATGTGAAAGGCCTAGGCAAACGGAATAATAGGAAAATATAAGGAAAGGAAAATAGGTCTGAACTGGTGATGCAACTTACCAGAGTAGGTGCTTGGGAAGCGAACAAGCTATTTCGGGGGTGATCGGCTGCACCTTTTTGTGAAATATTGTGTAAGATTCATAGAGCAAGGATATTGTTGAATGGTGGGTGGTGTCGTGGTCTTGGGAAAACAGCTGCGGTAGTACAACGCTATGCGTGGCTTTGAGTGGAGAAAGGAGCTTATAGTAGTATCAACTTATTGAAAGAGGCGTGCAGTGGTCTGTCAGCAACATGAGACCATGGGATGCCGGCCGAAATTCAATGAGAATCCTCCCGAGACGAGACCCCTGTGCCGATTGCGCCGAATCCTACTCAATCCTCACTAGGTCCAGTGGCTAGAACTGCACACTTGTATCGGTACGTAGTCGGGGATCCTTGGCTGAGCTGTGGAATGCCAGGATTTCACTAGCACAGTTCGGTCTTGGATTGCCTGTCTCGACTTGCAACCTCGACTAGTATACGGGGACGAGACATCCGCCGCTCCTACTATCGAGGCACTCGCGGAAGCTGGCGGTAAAATCTAGATACTCGGTTGTATCAAGATCTGATGGAAGAGGCGAGAAGTCGGCTGTTCTGGAACATTTGGGCATGGAGGAACGGACTTGGTGCACTGTCGGAAATTAGGCCAGCGATCTGTATGGAGGTCCTTGATGGAAGTGTAATGTGATCGATCTGATCTTCTGCAGGAGGTATATGACAGATCTTGCTCTATAGCAAAAAGAAAGACAATCAAAATGGATTGCTGCCGAAAAGAAATGCAGCAAAAGATATAAGAAGTCAAGTCAGGCCCGCTTTTAAAAATAAGCCCAAGATCCTCGATGCAAATCCTGTGGAGTGTGGGAGAGGCGGCAGTTTTGGACAGGGTAGGCATGGACCATAGGGTTGGGGCAGCCAGACTTCAGCGGTTTTCAACACTGATGCGTTGGAGCTCTTCTGCGATTGCAGCGAATTTATTCTGCTACTACATTGCAGCACCTTTGCTGCTGTGATTCGACATTGCATAAAATTGACCCAATCTAGTGCGGTGTTGGTCATGTAGTGCCATGTGAAATGTGCTAGGCACACACTTTGCGCGGTGGGACAAACAACGAACAGGTTCTTCGAGAGCTTGAAGCAGCGTGAAGCAATTTTAACGGCCCATCCGGTTATCAAGACTTCCCAGCATTCATCAGGCTGGGAGCCATAAAACATGATCCACCAATAGAGTAAGACGTCTTCATAAGTCGGGGAGCAGTGGTGAACATAAATCAATACTATGGGCAAGGAGCTCAGGTGCCCTGTAAAGCACCCTGTGAAGGAATGAGGGGCACTTTCGTCACGGTAGTCAGAGACATCCCAGACACCCAAAACATCCCTGATATCCCTGATATCCCTGACAATTCCCGAGTCACCTCACTTAACGCTATCTCAGTCAAACCCGTTCAAATTCGGGCACGATTGTAGTAAAGGTCTCTGCGGTACTCCACTTTTGTGTGCAACTTGCCCTAGTACTAAGTACTTGATTCATCTTCAGCTAGGGGGTTCTGCCGATTCCCCGTGAAAAAGAGGTTACTATACTAGTACTAGTATTTGCCAAATGCGATGTTGCTAAGATCTCCTAGCACAGCGTATCAGAGCCAAAAAAAAAAAAACCCGCTGGGGGCACTTTATTTCTTGGAAGAATTTGTGGGGCTTCGTTCTACTCGTGGGGGTTTTAATATTCAATCGTCCTGGTCTTGAACTTGCGGTGTCTGTCTGGGTAGGGGTAAGGGATGAAGGGTGAGGGGTGAGGGGCGAGCTGACTGTGGGCTCGGAGGTCTCGCTTGTAAGATCTTACTATTAAACATTATTATCGCGCGTCTGGCGGGAACTGGGGAATTTGGCAGGTTGCTGATCTTGACCTAGATCATGGATGTAAGAGATTGAGATTAAGATTAAGATTAAGACTAAGACTAAGACTAAGACTAAGACTAAGATTGAGATTAGGGCTCTTTCGTGAGCTGCCGTTCCTTTCTCAACATGGAGGCAGGTTTCCGTAGCGGTCGGTGTCTCGATTTCGATGACTACGAAAGATACTATGCTGTGGTTGGTTTAGGGGCTGCCAAAGGCTGCAGAAAAGAAAGAGTTCGCATATGATACCACTAACGCATGTCTTGGTTCAGGGTCTGTGCCCACTATTAGTTCTCCACTACCAAGCCTGACGGGCTCGTTGGGCCACTAATTTAGTCCTCCCGTTCAGCCAAGTCTCACTGATCAGCCTTCATCAATTCATCTAGGTAACTTATTTGTTTTTCGGCGGATAGCAAACCAACACCAGGGCGGATACTAGTAGCATAGGTAATATGGCAATTTTGACAGCTCACGAGGTTTCCATGATTTCATGCACGTCTCATGGGCAGGCACCGTACTAAGAATAACCACACTATACTAGTACCTATACAGACGACTGGTAGTTGCTCGAAGTTAGATTTAGTGAGGCGGTATACTAGTGTGCCTATACAGACGACTGGTGGTGGTTGCTCGAAGCTAGATGTGGTGAAGTAGCATACTAGTACTATGAACTTCGTACTTTCACTATTTCAATATTTCACAAGCTTTCACATGGAGAAAGAGGTTTGGTCATTGCCGGAGTCAAAGTACCCCTCCCGCTGCTCTATCCTCAAACCTGATTCAGACTAATGTTACACAATACTAAGACGGATGATCTCCGCGCCAATGAAATCTCATCTCAGTTTTTCATCCAGTCATCGATGTCACTTGTCACTTTTGATATGGCGGGATGTACCCGTCGGCTATATATACCATGTTTTGAAAAGTGGATAGAGCTGAGATGGCGTAGGGATGCGTAGGGATAGCCTTGCCACATTGAAAAGCCAGCTTCAGTCTAGGTTTCTCGGGACAGCGGCGAGACAACCGCGTTGGCCTCCCGAAACCGCAAACAAAAATATGGTATTTATAGTGTTCGAGGCTACCAAGAGATCATCCCACCGTGAGGCTCAAACAAGTTGCTTAGTCTATTACTCACTCTATTACTAGTAGTGAAACCCCTTTTTAAAAGGCCGTGCGGAAAAGCCGTAGAAAGTGTCGATATCTTTGGTCTATTCGTCGTTATAGACGCTTGGTGTCCAGCTTCACTTTGCACAGAACGACTCACCGCCCTGTTACGGAGCCTGGCTTCAAATATTCAAGCAACTCCAAGTAAGCAAGCCTTTGCTTCAAGTGCACTCAAGTTTAAGTGCTGACGAACAGTCTCAGATCTCATCGTGATAGAAAGCTCGTCAATCTTACAATCTCCAATCTCACCCAAATCCTGAGTCTGCACATAAACGGCATTTTGGTGATGCCACTTTTCTAATTGTCAAAAGTAGCTTTACCAATATCTACTTACCCCGCCATCTTCCTAATTCCACCACCACCACCAACCAAACCCCTCATCCCAAATTGAATCTCACCGCATAAAACCGTCCAGCCATCCCTACTATCATGCCTTTAATCTCACATGACAGCACCCCTACTCGGAGGAAAATCAGCACTATCGCCATCACCACACCCTGTACAACCTCGGGTTCCACAGACTCCAACGCCCCGATTACCCAATCATTTCCCTCGTCCCATAAGGCCTCCCAATCACCACTCCATATCCATACCCCAGCTCAGTCACAACATCCTGTTTTATCAAATCATTCTCCTATAATCAGATCCTGGATTCCCTCGCCCAGCTAAATCACCTTATAATCCTGCAATCATCACCCTATATAGTTTGACCCCGAATTCCCCAGCTTCCCAAAATCCCGAAATCACCCTGAAATCACCCCGTATTACCCCGCGGACACGGACACCATCGCCTCCTCACGTCTTACCAGCCAAGTGTAACACGATCTCTATCCCCCATCCCACCCTCAAGTTCACGATTCCTATTTCCCATTCCCCCTCTCTCAATCTCTCTTCCGCCTTCCTCCCTCGCTTTCCAAGAAAAACATAACGAGCGAATCGTGGACCCGGACTCAACTCCGTCTGCATCAATAATCTAATGGCAGATGCAGAGACAACGCACCTTGCGATACGAGCCGTGAATGGAAGGACTCCATCTCCGCTCCTCCCCCAATCTCGTCACAAGGCACGAAAGTAACGCCTTATTCTGTCCACTCTTGCGACTAGTGGGATTTGGGACCGTGGATGTGGTGAGGCTTGGGCTAGAGTGGGTTGTTGAGTTGGCTTGGTTTCTTGACCGCTGGTTTAGTTTATGCTTTATGGTTGGGAGAGAATTTGCAGTTGGGAGCAAATCCATAGTACTGTGCTTGCGAAAGTGGGAAAAGTCATGTGCGCGACTCGACGATGATGGAGCACGAAAAGTAAGGCAGAGAGCTCGAACGGGCGGGTTCAACGGCCAGAGCCTCGCCGCGAGAATTGGAGAAGACTGGTCCGGTACCTATACGCCCCGTATTTTAGGCACAAATGGATTTGGTGAAACAACTGGACTGGAATTCTGATAAATGTTTCTGTAATGCTAGTAATCGTTCTTTGAGATGCCGTAATATTGCATATTGAATAGATATGCTCATCCTGGCAGACATTCGCCTTGGTTATGATATTGTGGATACTCACCCTGGTTAAAAAGCTGCTCTGATTCTGCTCTGTAAAACACTACAGTCAAGTATTGTAAATGCTTATACTGATTGGTGCCTAACGTTCACTGCCCGCGCTCTTATCCAAGAAAGATTATGACTTGTGAATACGCACCCTAGTAATCGTTTCTCAGTCTGCCCTGTGAAATACCACAGTATTATGAACGCTTATTTGTATAGATCTTTATTTATTGTGCTTGGGTTTAATCTACAAATTTTCCTTCAGTCTTGGGCGCCAATTTCTTCTTTCTCTACAAAGTACACAATCATGTAATCATCACCGTTTCTCTCCAACCCCCAGTCCATTTACACTATCGCACCGAATCCACCAATCCCGCTTCTCTGACTAACTTATAAAACAATCCTTTCTGCTCTAGTAACTTCTTTGGCGTATCAAACTCCTTAACCTGTCCAGCTTCAAGTACCACAATACGGCTACTATCCAAGATTGTATTAATGCGATGCGCGATCGTGATAATTGTTCTCTTTGAGAATAGAGGTGAGCGTAAGGTTGTTTGGAGTAGGGCGTCGGTTTCAACGTCCACAGCTGCCGTAGCTTCGTCCAGAACGAGGATATTGGACGGAGTGAGGAGTGCGCGAGCAAGGGAGACGAGTTGCCGTTGACCTTGAGAGAGATTGGATCCGCTGTGTAGCAGTGTTAGCCAGTTGTGAGATTTCAGATAGGGAGTGCAACGGGAGATAGGAAATTGGATTCGGAGTGCAGGGGAGGCATGTGATATAGGATTGTGTTGGGCACATATGTCGTGAAATGTGGTGCAGGCTATGTATCAAATAGTAGAACAGGAACACGAACCCTTCATTGATCTTGGCCTCAAGGCCACCTGTCATACTGGCGACGTGATCTTTTAATCTTGCATGTTCTGCACATATTTCGTTAGCGAAATCCCATGTATGACACGCCGCTTGTTAGATCTGATTTGTCAGGTACCACAAGCTGCCAAGGTATATCTTCACCAAGGGG
>Ga0182030_10009465_pt1 | contig 19939 bp, 15 predicted proteins | sample 812S3MmetaG_FD_121299 | JGI IMG/M metagenome (GOLD analysis project Ga0182030, IMG submission 121299) | Permafrost microbial communities from Stordalen Mire, Sweden - 812S3M metaG (Illumina Assembly) | ecosystem: Environmental > Terrestrial > Soil > Wetlands > Permafrost | place: Sweden... | reverse complement strand
GTGGCGATGCAATCAGCGCGTCTTCGCGATCCGCGGCACATATTCACTCGCCTGCAACTCTTTGATTCCGCGATCACGAATTTCTCAGAGCGCCAGTTTTGACAGAAAAGGTACGCCTACCCCCTTGCAGGCGAGTGGCTCCCAACCAAGTATTGGCCACTTCGAAGCCGCGATGCAGCTCGCCCAATATCGCCGTTTTCGGCACGCGGCAGTTATTGAACTCCAGGATGCTATTGGTATAGCCGCGGTGCGACACGTTCTTGTAGCCTGGCCGCACCTCGAAACCCGGATGCCCCACGTCGATCAGGAACGCCGTCATTTTCTTGCGCGTGCCGTGAGCGCCCTTCTCTTCGCCGGTGGCGGCAAACAGGATGACGTAATCCGAATGATCGGCGTGGCTGATGAAATGTTTGGTGCCATTGATGACGAAATCGTCGCCCGCAGCGACCGCCGTGGTTTTCATTTCGCGCAGATCCGACCCGGTACCCGGCTCGGTTATGGCCAGGCATTCCACTCGGTCGCCGCGTACCGTGGACAGCAAGTAGCGTTCTCTCTGCTCACCCTCGCAGGCAAGCAGGATATTCGATGGCCGGCCGACGCAGCCGTAATGCAGGGCGTAATTGGTGCGTCCCAATTCCTTTTCGTACAGCACCCAGGTGACGGTATCCAGGCCGGCACCGCCTACATCGACCGGCATGTTGGCTGCATACAACCCTGCCTCGATGGCTTTCGCCTTTAACTCCCGATGTAGATCCTCGCGCAGCACGCCGGTCTCTTCGACCTCCTTCTCGTGCGGATAAAGCTCATTGACCACGAACTCCCGGGTCGATTTGACGATCATCTGTTGTTCATCGCTGAGCGAAAAATCCATAACTAACCCCTCATTTCTGCCGCGAGCCGCCGCGTGCGTCCCGCTTTGCCCATTGACGCAGCAGATCCAATTGCAAACGCAATTGCGCCACTTGTATCTCGGCTGGCCAATCGCTCGGACTGGTGACGGCGCTGGTCGTCAAGCCATTGATGAATGTCACCACCGAGCGCAGCACTTGATCGCGTACCGGCTGCGGCCACGCCGGCCATTCCTGCCAATGCTCGGCAAAGCAACGGGCGAACAAGCGCATGTACTCACGGTGTACCCAGACATTGAGCCGCTTGAGCTTTTTGTCCGCGGACACCTGACCCCAAAAAGCCATCCAGAAAGCGCACTCGGTGAACCGTTGCGCATCGATGGCCAGCGATTCTGACAGCACGTCCAAGAGATTCGCCTCGCCGGTTTCGCGCTCGCGTGTGAGTCTTTCTTCGATCCTCTGCAATATCAGACGCAATGCCGCCAGGATGATGTCTTGTTTAGACTCGTAGTAGTGAGCCACCATCCCCGTCGTATAGCCCGCGGCGCGGGCAATTCGCGCCATGGTGGCCTGTTCAAAGCCGTGGTTTGCGACCACTTGGCAGGCGACGTAAGCAATCTCGTCGCGTCGCTTGGCATGATCGACGATTTTCGGCATGGCGCGGGCTAGTGCTTCGCGTGCCCGACCGCACGACCCGCCTCGGACGGCGTGGGCAATCCTGCGTGCCCGCGAAGAATCGACTCCAACTTGGAGCGGACTGCGGCCTCGGCGGGCGCCGCCTTGGCGGCGGCGGTGTCGACGTGCAGATACATTTGTTCGGCTGTGGCGATCAGGTTGTCGTCGCGGCCGCGATGCATCCGATGAAAGACCTGCAAGCGCTTCTCATCCACCTTAAGCACCTGCGTCGTGACGTACAGCGGCTCGCCCGCCTTGGCCTCTCCAAGATGCTTGACGTGATTCTCGACGGAGTAGTACATGCGTCCGGTATTGCGCTAGGCCTCATCCACTCCGGCTCGGCGAAAAAAGCGCATCCATTGCATCGCCGAATACTTGGCTGTATCGGAAGTCGGACATATGCCGGTTATAGTCCACCCACTCCGGTCTCACAACGGTATCCAGCAAGCATAGAGGTTTACCCGGCTCGTTCGATTGCGCAGCGTGGCCGGTTGCGGCATCTAGATACAGCCGCTCCTCGAGCGCGCGCAACGTGGCGCCGGCGCCTATATTGTACTGGCGCAGCACCTGCTGGATCGCGACCAGATAGTCGTCGCGAAGACGTTCGAGTTCTCGAATCGAACGGCCCGCGGCCTGAGCAGAAGTGCCCTCGACCATGCGATCGATCAGACTTTCCGTGAGTTCCGGCGCCTCGAGTTTGGTCCAAGGCCACTTCAGGCAAGGGCCGAATTGCGCCAGCATGTGCCGCATGCCGCTCTCGCCGCCCGCGAGATGGTAGATCAGATTCGTGCCCATCGCCGCCCAGCGCAGACCGGGCCCGTAAATGATGGATTCATCGATTTCGCCGGTAGTGGCCACACCGTCATTCACAAAGTGCAGAATCTCACGCCACAACGCTTCCTGTAGGCGATCGGTCAAATGACCGGGCACCTCGCGCCGCACGTGCAAGGGATGCATGCCGATGTAGGTAAAGAATTTCGCCGCCGCGTCGATGGTGGCCTGCACGGTCTTCTCGCCGCCGACCAGCTCCACCAGCGGCAATAAGTAGACAGGGTTGAAGGGATGCGCGACGCAGAAGCGCTCGGGCGAGACCATGTCGCGTTGCAAATCGGTCGGCGTGAGACCGGAGGTGCTCGAAGCGATGATGACGTTCGCAGGCGCATGCTTGCTGACCTCGGCGAGCATGCGCTGCTTCAGAGGCAATTGTTCCGGGATGTTCTCTTGAATGAAGTCCGCTTGCTGCGCCATTACGCGCAGATCCGTGGTAAACGACAACTTGCCTTTGGGCGGCAGAGGCGCGAAGGTCAGCCGCGCCAAGGCGGGTTCGGCGTTGGCGACCGCGCCGCGGATCCATTCTTCCATTTCGGGCTTGACGTCCGCCGCGATGACGTCGATTCCAAAATGCAGTGCCCGTGCGGCCCATCCGCCGCCGATGACGCCGGTTCCAAGAAGCCCCAATGTTTTCACTTTCCGCATGATTGTCTTCCTCGCATACGCCGCGCTCTTTGTAATGTCACGAGTATAATATAAAAAGCAGGTAGCGGGCACGCCTGCGCCGAACCGTCAGGTGCCTTCGCCTCCTCGCCGGGATCTGTCGCGCATCATCAAAGCCCAGGGCACCCGGGCCGGGATACTGGTGTAAATCCGCTGGACAACGGGGCGGGCCAGTTGCCATGCTCGGGCACTGATTCGCTAACTAACTAACAAAGGAGAATGAAAATACGTAATATCGAACGTCGGCACGGCATGATGCTCGCCTTGGGGATACTCGCAAGTGCTGTCGCCTGCGGCGCCGTGGGTGCGGAAGCTGCTGCGTGGGGATCCCGGTTTGTGAGCGTGGGCGCGCTAGGGCACATCGGGTCGGCGGCGAATCTCGGGGTGTGGCCCGCAGGGTTGATAGGGCTCAGGGAATTGCTGGGGCGCGTTGCCAGGGGCCGCGCGCAGACGGCGGCGGCGAAGGACCGCATCGCCGGGAGCGACGCTGATTGAGGCAACGTCTGGAAATACCGGTATCGGGTTGGCGTTTGCGGCAGCGGCCAAGGGGTACACTCTGGTGTTGAGGATGCCGGAGAGCATGTCGCAGGAACGGCGCAAAATGCTCAAGCTTTTGGGGGTGCGACTCGAATTGACGCCGGCGGCGCAGAGCATGGGCGGCGGCATTCGGCGCGCATCGAGGGAATTCCGGTGAGAATCAGTTCAGGAGCTGCACTGGCGGTGGCGATTCGGCTGGGTCAGCGAGCGCAGAATGCGGGAAAGATGGTCGTTGCGATTATTCCGAGCGTTGCGGAACGGTACATGTCTACGGCGTTGTTTGATGGGTTGTAGGGCGGCCATAAGATCTTTAACCGCTACAAAGAGTGCGGACTGAAAGGGCTCACCAATCGCAGTATCCCCCAAGTCGATTACCCGATCGTCATCAGACTTGCGTTTCCCCCCGCGGCGGCCGTGTTAGTGCTTATCGATATCTCTTGCAACAACAGGTTAAGCGAGTAGTCCTCCTCGCCGGACATCAGCCCGGACACTGACGCTCCCTGGACCAGGACGATGGGGCCCTCGGGCATGGCAGCCGCTTGGTTGGCGAGAAGTAGCGCGTCCGCATCTCCCTCGAAGAGAACTCCGCTGAGATGCCGCTCCTCGCGCCAGTCCGGAACCGTGAAGATCAGCGACTGGATCGCGTCGGACAGATCGGCGAGAAGCTTCGCGGCCGGGTTGACCGCGGGTATCACCGCAGTGTTGCCGGTCGCCAGGATGGCGCCAATTTGAATGAGAAGTCCAGACGCCGTTTGCGCGACCGCCGCGATTCGACCGCGTGGTTTCACTGCGTAAACGTTGCGTTCACCAACCGGGCCAGGCAGATCGTGGATGGTGCCGACGGCCGAATCACGCAGATACTGGGAAACGCGCGTCGCGGCTGCCCCACAGCCATTTGCGCCAAGGAAATTACAGTACATAACGGCTGCCTCGACGGGTGCCGACGCAGGCGAGATGGTCTGCGCTGAACCTCGAGAGACGAGACGGCTTAGATAGAGGGGGCCCCCAGCCTTTGGACCCGTGCCGGATAGCCCTTGCCCGCCGAACGGCTGCACACCGACGACTGCGCCGATGGTGTTGCGGTTGATGTAGATGTTGCCTGCATGGATACGGCGAGTGACGTGTGAAATCGTCTCGTCGATACGAGTGTGGAGACCGAACGTGAGGCCATAGCCCGTGGAATTAACGGCGTCGATCAACGCGTCTAGCTCGTCCCGCTGGTAGCGCAGTACATGCAGGATGGGACCAAACACTTCCCGCGTCAGCTCATCGACGCGCTCAATCTCAATGATTGTCGGCGCTACGAAATTGCCGTGGCGCAGAGTGGTGGGGAGCGCAACATCGTGAATCGCTCGACCATTCGTGCGCATTGCCGCTACATGGGCAAGAATGCCTGTCTTGGCTTCGGCGGTGATAATCGGTCCGATATCGACGCTGAGTCGGTCGGGATGACCAATGATAAGTTCTTGCATAGCGCCCTTCAGCATGGCCAACGTCCGGTCGGCGATATCTTCCTGAAGACAGAGAATGCGCAGGGCAGAGCAACGCTGGCCGGCACTGTCAAAGGCGGAGGCGATCACATCGCTAACAACCTGTTCTGCAAGCGCCGAAGAATCCACAATCAAGGCATTCTGGCCGCCAGTTTCAGCAACCAACGGGATCGGCGCTCCGTCGGGCGTCAGCCGCTCTGCTAGCTGACGTTGAATCGAACGCGCGACTTGTGTTGAACCCGTGAACATTACGCCGCGGATGCGCGGATCCGCGACCAGGGCGGCGCCGATAGCACCGTCACCGGGCAGCAGCTGCACGGCCCCAGGCGGAACGCCGGCCTCGCGCAAGATGCGCACCGTCTCCGCCGCAATCAGCGGGGTTTCCTCAGCGGGCTTCGCAAGCACAGTATTGCCGGCAGCGAGTGCCGCAGAGATCTGACCCGTAAAGATCGCAAGCGGGAAATTCCACGGAGAGATACACACCACCGGTCCCAGCGATCGCTGCTGAACCGCAATGAGATGAGAGCGAGCCTGCGCGCTGTAATACCGCAAGAAATCAACCGCCTCACGCACTTCAGCAATCGCGTTCGGAAGGGACTTGCCGGCCTCGCGCGAGATGATGCCGATCAGCAGCGCCATGCGTGTTTCGAGCAAATCGGCTGCACGCCAGAGTGCCGCAGCGCGTTCGGCGGCCGGCGTCGCGTCCCATATCGGGGCCGTGGCAACCGACGCTTCGCAGGCGTCATCGACATCTTGCAAGGTCGCAGCGGTGACCAAACCAACCACGTCGCGGTGATCCGACGGATTGCGTACCGGTTGCGCCACGCCATCTCGCTCCGACTCCCCGATCAGAGGCCGCGCCACATACGCTTGTTCGGCGCCGGCAAGTAGGGCAGCGGAAAGAGACGCCAGACGCTGTTCATTAGACAGGTCAAGACCGATGGAATTGGGTCGCGCGTCGCCGAAAATTGCGCGGGGGTGGAGAATCTTCGGATGCGGAAGGCCAACCGGCGAGATGCAGCGCGCCACTGACACGGGATCGAGGACAAGTTCGGACACCGGGACTGCAGCGTCCGCAAGGCGGTTCACAAACGAAGTATTCGCACCGTTCTCCAGCAGCCGGCGGACCAAGTACGCGAGCAACGTTTCATGGGTGCCGACGGGTGCGTAAATGCGGCACGGTCGATTGAACTTGGCCGTGCCGACGACCTCCTCATACAGCGGTTCGCCCATGCCGTGCAGGCACTGAAACTCGTATTGTCCCGCATAGTAGTTTGGGCCCGCCATCTGCATCACGTATGCGAGAGTGTTTGCGTTGTGGGTGGCGAACTGCGGGAATACGGCTTCGGGCGCGTTGAGGAGTTTCTTGGCGCAGGCCAAGTAGGAAACGTCTGTGTGTACCTTGCGGGTGAATACGGGGAAGTCCTCAAGCCCATCGACTTGAGCACGCTTGATCTCGCTATCCCAATACGCTCCTTTGACTAACCGAATCATTAATCTGCGGCCGGAGCGACGCGCGAGGTCGATTGCCCACTCGATCACAAACAGGGATCGCTTCTGGTACGCCTGCAACGCAAAACCGACGCCGTTCCAGCCCGCGAGGTCTGGATCGGTACACAGTCTTTCTAGTAGATCGAGGGAGATGTCGAGCCGATCCGCTTCTTCGGCGTCGATGTTAATCCCTATATCGTAGTGGCGTGCAATGAGCGCAAGGCTCTTCAGGCGGGGGAAGAGCTCGCTCATTACGCGGTCTATCTGGGCTCGGCAGTATCGGGGATGCAGCGCCGACAACTTTACGGAAATGCCGGGCCCTTCATAGATACCGCGCCCGCTAGCCGCTTTCCCGATGGCATGAACGGCTTGTTCGTACTCCTGGAAGTAGCGCTGGGCATCCGTGGCCGTGGTAGCCGACTCGCCCAACATGTCATAGCTGTAGCGGAATCCTTTATTCTCCATCCGGCGGCTGTTGGCAAGCGCCTCGCCGATCACTTGGCCGGTCACGAATTGCTCCCCCATCATTCGCATCGCGATATCTACGCCCTTGCGGATGAGTGGCTCCCCGCCTCGACCGAGGAGGCGCGACAGCGCCGCGGAAAGTCCGCCTTCGGAGGCGGTAGCGGTAAGCTTGCCGGTGACCACCAGACCCCATGTGGCGGCATTGACGAAGAGTGATGAACTTCGACCTACGTGTGCTTGCCAGTCGCCGGCAGAGATCTTGTCTCTAATTAGTGCATCGCGGGTGGGGCGGTCCGGAATTCGCAGGAGCGCTTCCGCGAGGCACATGAGCGCGACCCCCTCGTGGCTCGACAGCGAGTACTCCTGAGTGAGCGCCTCGACGCCACTGCCGCCGCCGCGCTTCTTCTGACGAAGAGCGATGATGATTTCTCTGGCGACCGATTCTGCAGCGTCCGCAAGAGGTTTGGGCAGTGTCGCCTCAGACAGAAGCAGTGGCAAACAGTCCGTTTCGGGGCGGCGATAAGCAGCCGTAACTTGGGCACGCAGCACGCTCTGTGGTTGAACCGTTTGTGCAAACTCGAGAAACGGGTGTGTCACGTCCTCAGCGTCGGATAGGTCTTCAATTGCCTCGGCGTTCAATTTATCGATTGCATAGGTGGCCAGCCCTTCGCGCCGCTCGATCCGTTCAACCTCCGCAATCAGTGCGTGCTTCACGAGCCAGTGCGGCGAGCGTCCAACCACTTTGGCTGCGGACTTCAGGCGAGCCTTCAACTCGTCGTCTACCTTCACACCGATCGTCGTCCCGGTCACCTGTCGAATCCTCCTAGCTAACTTGGTTGCACCTTACATCCAGATAGGTGCAACCCACGCGAAGTAATGGTTACACTCGGCGTATCAAAGAGCAATATCGCAATGCCCCAGGGTATGGAGAAAGTACCTGGCGTTCACGGCCGAACTCCTAGCAATCGCGTGCCTGAGCGAAGCCTTCCGTGATCACCGACGGATACGATCTAAATCATTAGGGTTGCGATCCGCTGGCGGACAACCGTGAAGCCTACGAGCGACTTGTCGCGATGAGGCGGTTGCAGCATTTGCTCAATTTTTGGCCTTTCCGTTGAGGACCTATAGATGACAATTGCGGACACGATGCGCGCGCGCTTTGCCGAGTGGGAGATGGGGTATTCGCTGCCTCAGTCGTTCTATGTCGATCCGGCCGTGCACGATTTCGAGATCCAAGCGATTTTCCAAACGCATTGGATTCAGGCGGGTCTTGAGTCCGAGATTCCCGATCCAGGTGATTACCTAACCATAACGATCGGCCCATCGCCAATCGTGATATTGCGCAATCAAGACCGCGAAATCGGCGGATTCTTCAACACTTGCCGGCATCGTGGCGCGCAGATTTGCCGCGAGCAGCGCGGCCACGCCCATCGACTGGTCTGCCCCTATCATCAATGGACCTACGATTTGCGCGGCAAACTGTTGCAAGTGGATCGGATGCACGAGGGCTTCGACATTCGCAGGTACCAATTGCGACCGGTGCGGACCGAGACTGTCGCCGGCGTGATCTTTGTTTGTCTTGCCGACAAACCACCTGATTTCGCTCCCTTCAGAGCCGCGCTCGAGCCGATGCTCGAACCGCATGATCTGCGGAACACCAAGGTGGCGCATACCGCCACCCTGATCGAGCGTGCGAATTGGAAGCTGGTCATGGAGAACGCGCGCGAGTGTTACCACTGTCGAGCGGGACATCCACAGTTGCTGCGATCGTACAATGATTTCACGACGCCGGACGTCACGGACCGGACGCAAGCCCGGCTGGCCGCTTTCGAGGCGCGCTGCGAATCAAGAGGTCTGAAAAACGGCTCGGTCGTCGGACCCTGGTTTGAAGTCGGGCGGTTCCCTCTCGCCGAGGGCGTGGTGTCCTACACGATGGACGGCAAGCCCGCGGTCGCGAAGAAGCTCGGGCGGGTCGGCGACAGTGATGTCGGCGTGATGTGGTGGGCGATCCAGCCGAACGGCTTCAACCATGTGGTTGGCGACTACGCGTTCTTCTTTCAGGCGCTTCCAACCGGTCCGCAGGAGACGACCGTAACCGGAAAGTGGATCGTGCACAAGGACGCCGTAGAGGGCGTCGATTACGACCTCGCTCGGCTGATCGAGGTCTGGAGCGCGACCAATGATCAGGACCGCTCGCTCGTCGAGAACAATCAGCGCGGTGTCAATTCGAGCGGCTATCTACCGGGTCCCTACTCGCAGATCACCGAGCAGTTGCTGCTCAGATTTATCAATTGGTACTGCGCCGCGTCCGAAGCATTCATCGCGAGTGCGCAACAATCAAAACGGCCGTCGCCGGCGGTATTGCAGCCCAGTTGAGAGTTGTGCTCAGGAGTCAAACAGAAGCCAATGTATGCAGCGGCTCGCCTTCGGCAGGCATGAGGATTAAGGCGACTGCAGACAAGTCTTGCGATACAACTTCGGCCTATTGGTAACCGTGAGGCCGCGTCTGGAACACTTGACGCGACCCCTTGGACTGGGCCACTCTCCACTGAGACACGGCTCGGAATCGGATCCTCTGCTGCCGTAAACATGCACATAAGATGTCCTCTTTAGCTACCGCCTCACGTGCCGATTCGCGCATCGGGATCGGGATCGGCAGGCGAGGTCGGTGACGTTCTTCAAAGGCTGGCATCTTCCAGGCTACCTGCCCCATCACCGACCCCTGCAGACAGATCGGACTTGTGAGACGGCTTCGAGGTGCGAGGTTGCGTGGTCACCGACGCCGAGGATGGCAAAAGCTCCGAGTTCTCTACCGGCGCAAGCTCCAGCGGCAACGATACTCGCTGCGGCGGACCGCATCGCAAGCCCGATCCTATCGCATCAACTACGGCTAGGTCGGATAGGATCATGAACGCCCGACGTCGCAAAGCCGACGCGAAGAAGGACGGCTGGATCGGCAATCAGGGGCTATTCAGGGCGATTCTGGCCGGACCTGGACATACCCTCGCGGATGCCTTTGCCAGTCTGGAGCGGGTGCCGCACGTTGAACGCATTTCGCGTCATCCAACCCGAGGTCTGCTGGGCGCGTGCATCAGTCTCGCGCCGGAAGAGGGCGAAGGCTGCTGGGAGTTCACACGCATACGCGATGAGATTTACGTTGTCGTCGCCAACTTTGCCTACAAGGACCCCAGAGTCGAACTCGTACCCGGTGAAGGGCTGATCTCGTTCAGCTTCAAGATCTCCGGTGACATGGCTCTCGCCGTCAGCCGCCCGGAACCGTTGCGCTGGAATCGACCGTCACTTCTGGTGTGGTCCCAGCCGATTGGAGTCGATATCAGCGAGTGGACCGCCCCGAGCGCACGCGAGCAGTTCATCATACTCAGCATGCGCCCCGAATTTCTCGTCGAGCACTTTCTGACATCGGGTACTGAGGTACCGGATCAGCTCAAGGCGTTTCTGTCGGGCAAGGGCAAGACGATCAATTACTGCCTGCGTCCGCTATCCGCGCAGACGTTCGAAGTCGCCACAAATCTCATCAACAATCCTTATAAGGGAGTATTGGCTCTGGTGTACACAGAGGCTCTCGCGTTCGTACTACTGTGCCACGCCGTCGGAAGCTTTGCTTCCTTGTCCGGTGCTCCCAGCGAGGAGTACACGGACCGTGAGCTACGGTGCCTGCATGCGGCCCGCGATCTTCTTATGCGCCAATTCGCGCCTGCGCCCGCTATCGGCGAACTCGCGCGCTCGGTCGGCATGTCGAAGTCAACACTCACCAAAGGCTTCAAGGCCGCTTTTGGACAGACCATATCTGACTTCAGTCTGCGCTGTCGAATGCGGCATGCGTTGACTTTGATGCGCGACCAGGGCTGGTCGGTGAAGCGGGCCGCCGAAGCGGTCGGCTATGCCCATCCAACCTCCTTTGCGACAGCATTCCGCCGGCATTTCGGGCGGCGGCCGATTGACGTCAGGCGTGTTAAGTCGCGCTAGCGAGGAACGTGCGCATCGCGCCGGACGCGAGCGTTGGATCATCCCGCTCCACTCTTGTTTCGAGTGGTAATCCGGAACTGGAATCATCGGGGTTGCCAGATCCTCCTTTGTCTTCAGCGATGCAAGATTTTCCGTATTCTCTCCCGCCACTTCTCGAGTAACACGGCGAGAAGCGCCTCTCAGTCTCTAAACAATCAGTAAAAGCTCGTTCGTCATAGGTTCAGCTGCGAACGGCACGATCCGAATTGCCTCGACCTCTTGCTCTCCCGTATAAAGCGCTTAAACTTCACACAATTGTCCATTTTATCGACACACATGTACAGTCTAGTTGACGCTCAGCGTTATCAACCGGCCCTCCCTGGAGCATCATCGTAATGTCGGACGACCCTCTTCTGCAGCCCTACCGGCTGAAGCACCTGACGTTAAGAAACCGGATCATGACGACCGCGCACGAGCCGGCGTATCCAGAGGACGGCATGCCCAAAGCACGCTACCGTGCATATCACGTCGAGCGAGCCAAGGCGGGCATTGCGCTTACGATGACCGCCGGCTCGGCGGCGGTTTCACGGGACAGTCCACCGGTGTTCAACAATCTCCTTGCGTACAAGGACGAGGTGGTGCCTTGGATGCGCGATTTGGCCGACGCGTGCCACGAGCACGGCGCGGCCGTGATGATCCAGCTAACTCATCTCGGTCGGCGCACCCGATGGGACAAGGCGGACTGGCTACCAGCCCTGTCGCCGTCCCATAAGAGAGAGGCCGCTCACCGGGCCTTTCCAAAAAAGATCGAGGACTGGGATATCGATCGTATCATTCAGGACTATGCGGACGCGGCCGAGCGAATGAATGCGGCGGGTCTTGATGGGATTGAGCTCCAGGCCTATGGCCACCTACTGGATCAATTTTGGTCGCCGCTGACGAACGAGTTGGAGGGTCCCTACGGCGGGTCGCTCGCTGGTCGCCTCCGGTTCACGCATGATGTGCTTACGGCCATTCGAAAGCGCGTTGGGCCGGACTTTATCGTCGGCGTGCGCTATACGGCTGATGAAGGCATAGCTGGTGGCCTCACAAAAAGCGATGGTTTCGAAATCTCGCACTGGCTGAAAGCGACCAATATGGTTGACTTCCTGAATGTCGTCCGAGGGCATATCGATACCGATGCGGGCCTGACCGATCTTATCCCAATACAGGGCATGGCGAACTCGCCGCACCTTGATTTCGCAGGCGAAATTCGCGCGACGACCAAGTTTCCGACTTTCCACGCGGCCAAAATCCCTGATGTAGCTACCGCGCGGTACGCGATCGAGTCGGGTAAAGTCGATATGGTCGGCATGACAAGGGCGCACATGGCCGACCCGCATATCGTCCGGAAGATAATGCAAGGGCGCGAAGATGAGATTCGACCCTGCGTCGGCGCCAATTACTGTCTTGATCGCATCTACCAAGGCGGCTCGGCGTATTGCATTCACAACGCGGCTACCGGACGCGAACTGGTGATGCCGCATGACATTCCCCGAGCGAGGGTCGGCAAGAAAATCGTAATTGTTGGCGCCGGACCGGCCGGACTAGAAGCTGCGCGCGTCGCCGCTGAGCGTGGACACGACGTTGTGGTTTTCGAAGCGACGAGCAAAGCCGGCGGCCAGGTGCGTCTCACTGCTCAGAGTCAACGCCGCCGCGAGATGATAAGCATCATCGACTGGCGCGTGGCGCAATGCAAAGCGCGCGGCGTGCAATTTCGACTCGACACATTGGCTGAGACGGGCGACGTTCTCGCCGAGAGCCCGGACGTCGCTATTGTGGCCACCGGCGGCCTTCCGCACACTGAGGTGATGAAGTCCGGTAATGACTTCGTCGTGTCCACCTGGGACATTATTTCCGGCCACGTGAAGCCGGGTTCCAACGTGTTGCTGTTCGACGATGCCGGGGATCACGCGGCGCTGCAGGCGGCTGAATTCATCGCCAGCGCCGGCGCTACGCTCGAGATCATGACGCCAGACAGGACCTTCGCTCCGGAAGTCATGGCTATGACTCTGACGCCCTATATGCGCAGCCTGCAACGCCTCGATGTTACGTTCACCGTCACGTTCCGTCTCGAGTCGGTCGCTCGAGATGGCAACCAATTGGTGGCCACCGTTGGCAGCGACTATGGTGGCGTACGCAAGGAAAGAAGGATCGACCAGGTTGTCGTTAATAATGGCACCATTCCAGCAGACGAACTCTATTTCTCTCTCAAACCGCTGTCGCAAAATCTAGGCGCAATCAACTACGCTCAGCTTATCGCCGGGGTATCGCAGACTGTCCGGAGCAATCCCGCAGGGTCGTTCCAGCTCTTTCGAATCGGCGATGCCGTTTCGGCTCGAAACACGCATGCCGCAATCTACGATGCGCTGAGGTTGGTCAAAGACCTGTGACTGGGAATCCAACCGGTATTGCGGTGGGGCTTGAGGTGGGATTTGACCAGGCGCGTGATTCTCTGGGCGGGGTAAAATCGCTTGGCCGCTTTGAAGTAACCGCAGCTTAAGAGAAAGATCAACTGACTTTGGACGTCGCCGGGGGTTCGAACATTTCCCGCTCGGCGCTGTTGAGGATTTTCATGCGCGGCATCGACCGCTCCTCGACCAGCGAGTTCGTGCACATTGAGATCGATGACGTGGACCTCAACACCTGCAAGATCTTGATCAATCGGGGCAACGCAGGCAAAAAACGCTGCATCTGATTTCCGGCCACGAGGGAAAAGAAAAAGAGAAGTTCCTGTGGGGCATTTGGTACCTTTGCTGGAATCTAACCCAAGGTACAGATATGGCCAGCCATTCTGGAGTAGGGTAGGATCGAGCCGATGGCTCAGCGACAGAAGGGCGAAACTGGTTGGCGCGGATCGCCGGATGGATGGCTGGAGGGTGCCTATGAAAGCCTCGTCGAAACCGGGATCGATGCTGTTCGAATAATGCCGCTTGCGAAGCGACTTAGCCTGTCACGCACGAGCTTTTACTGGTTCTTCAAGGACCGGGCCGCGCTCTTGAGTGCCCTCATCGATCGGTGGCGGGCGAAGAACACTGCAAATCTCATCAAGCAGGCGGAGAGCTACGCGGAGAGCATATCGGAGGCGATCCTCAATGTATTCGATTGCTGGCTCGATTCAGATCTATTCGACTCCAAGTTTGAGTTCGCGGTTCGCAGTTGGGCGCAGCAATCTGCGGCGGTCACGCGAGAGCTGAAGGCCGCAGATGCCGCCCGCCTGAAAGCCTTGAGCAGTATGTTCCTGCGATTCGGCTACGAACCGCTATCTGCGGATGTCAGGGCTCGAACGCTCTATCTTACGCAGATCGGGTATATCTCGATGAAGACGAAAGAAGATCTAGCGACCCGAATGATCCGGATGCCGGCCTATGTAGCGTGTTTCATCGGACATGCGCCCCAACAGCGCGAAATGGACCGCTTCTACTCTCGTCACGGGTATTCCGCCGGCGGAGCCGTGACTACTCGGGTGAAGGCGAAGCAGACGCCATGACGAGGCGGATGATCGACATCATCGGCGGATAACGTGGCTCTCGCGGTGCGCGGTCGATCCAAAGAGGCTGGAAAGACTGGCTACGCATTCAGACATCGCCGTGCTTTCGGTGCATCTAACGGCGTCTGCATTGCACTCAATTCCCCGCCGCTCGATATAGATTTGGCGTCCCGACACACCGAATCTATCGCATACGCCACGCGGTAGTCACTCAACATTACTCGAGACAGGTGCCGTTGTGGGGCGGGATCGATACCCATGTACATATATGTCGAGTAGCTTGACTGCAACGTACAGTTTTGTCATTCTTCTCGAAGCGGCGCGGACGGCGGATCCCACGGAGGTGCCGTTCGCTCGATCTCGGTATTGGCTCGTGAGAACTTCAATGAAAAAAGGGGAACACCTTGACCATCGGGCTTCGCCGATCCATGACGACCCTGCTTGCCATAGGCAGCATCTTCGGAAGCGCAAGTGCGTGGAGTGATACCGCTCTCGATACTGCGTCGCTTTCCGAAACGCCGGAAGCATCGACTTCGCACATGTCCCGAGAGGACTCACCGCTTGAGGAGATCATTGTAAGTGCGCGCAAGCGCGATGAGTCGCTGGCCACGGTGCCGGCCAGTATCACGGTATTCACGTCCGAGACCCTGCAGAACTACGACATTCAATCGTTCGACGACTATGCGACGAAAACGCCAAACGTATCCTTCAGTTACGGCGGCGGTCCCACGGGTGTTGCCGATGCTCGGACCGTGGCTATCCGCGGTATTACCGGCCAGAACCTGTTTGGAACCTCTGGAGCGACGGGCTTTTACATCGATGACACACCGGTCCCGGGTTCCGTCGATCCCCGCGTGCTCGACATCGACAACATTGAGGTACTGAAGGGACCCCAAGGAACGCTTTTCGGGGAAAGCTCTCTTGGCGGCAACGTTCGACTCATCACGAAAAAACCCAATCTCAGCCAAGATGAATTGAGCTTTATGGCGCAAGCTGGCGCCACGTCTGGCGGTGGAAGCGCGGATGGTGGCGGTGATGTGCTCGGCAATCTGGTTCTCCTTCCGGACACTCTGGCAGTGCGTGCCGTCCTGTTCGCCAACCATGATGCGGGCTACCTCACGCGCACGTTTCCCGCGCCCTCGAGCCCAGGGGCGACCGATCCGTTCCTCACGGTGCCGCGCACGAGCGTCGGCAACCAGGGAGCAGTCGGTACGTTTGGCGGGTCGCTTTCAGCGCTTCTGAAAGTCACAGACAATTTCGAAGCCAGGCTCCGCGTCATGTTCCAGAATACGGCGGACAACGGCTTTCCAGCGACGTTCGCGCCATTACCGTCTTTTACGCCGGTCTACACGCTCGACCGCGCCTTCGACGTGCAACCGAAGGCCGCCGATGTATGGGCGCTGCCGTCCCTTGACCTGACGTACAAGGGGCAGGGCTGGTCGTTCGTCTCCTCGAGCAGCTATTTCTATCGCCATACGCGGGATCTCGAGGATTCAACCTACGGTACGCAACAGATCCTTACTAGTTATTACGGCGTGAGCAGCCTCCCTGCCCAGCCCTATCTCTGGGACGGTGAGCACTATCACAACCAGGTTACCGAAGAGATGCGCGTGTCGTTTGATCCCGTGTACAACTTGAGCGGTACGGTCGGCGCTTTCTACTCGCGCACACATACCCTGTATGAGTTCCCGCCGACCTATGCGAATGGCTTGGTAGCGGCGACTGTCGGCAACACGGTGGTCGGTCCGTGGCCGAACGATCTCATCTGGGAGTCCGCGTGGCCAGGTCTGCAGACGGACACTTCCGTATTCGGCGAACTCTACTACAAGTTCTTCGATCGATTTACGTTGACGCTCGGCGGCCGCCAATATTGGCTTACGCAAGATGCCGACTACACGGCCGATGGGTTTATGAACTTTGGGCCCACCTTAAGCGACCCGCAGCACAACACTCAGTCGGGGTTCAGCCCAAAAGTGGGGCTCGCCTATCAAGTAACCGACGAGGCGATGGTCTACTCGTCCGTTTCTAAGGGATTTCGCGCCGGCGGCGCCCAAGCCTTTTTGCCCTACTGCGCTCTTGCAAATCTGCCGATCACTGACATTACCCACCTACAGTCGGACACTCTTTGGAATTACGAGGTCGGTACCAAGGTGCAGCTGCCCCACCCAGGTATCCTGATTTCCGCAGCGGCATTTCACATCGACTGGCAGAACCCGCAACAGCAGGTCGCTCTCCCTTGTGGCTCGTATTTCGACATTAACGGCAAAGCGGCAACGATTAATGGCGCCGAGCTTGAGCTGTCTGGACACGTTACGCAGTCGTTGCAGGTGCGGTTTGGTGTCGGCTATGAGGATACAAAGATCACACAACCCGGAGCCCTGGGCATTGTCGGTTTACAAGTGGATTCGCGCATCCTGGGAACGCCAGCCTGGACCGCGTCGGTGGGTGCCGTCTACACACGTGCGATTACAGGTGACATCGAGGGATTTGTCTCCGCCGACTATAGTTACACAGGCAATAGCGTATCCCTCCTTAACGGCGGAGGCGGCGCCGAGGCAACGCGCCCGGGGTTCTCGCTCGTAAATCTGCGCTTTGGCGTTGATCGCCGGAATTCGGAGCTTTCGCTTAATATTCACAACCTGAGCAACGCAAAACCCAATCTTGGCGATATCGGATATTTGGGATATGCGCAATACAACGCGGCCGGTACGGTCATTCCTCAGGTCGCGACGCTCCAGCCATTGACCGTGATTGCTCAGTACAGGTGGCACTTCTGAGGCGCATCAACGAGGCGCCACCGCGGGCTCGCCTTCTTGCTGCAACTGCTCGGTGGTTACCCGCTTTGAAGCGATCGACGCTATTGATCGCTGCAGCCGGGCTCATGGTGGTCGCCGCAACCCAAATCGCTGTCGCGGCATCTTCATCTTTGCGATTGGACCTCGACAAATTCGACCGCGCGAATACGGCTGCCGAGCTACCGAACGGCATAACGCTCGCATACATTGCGCTTGGCGACCGGCGCGGGCCGCCGGTCGTGCTCATACATGGCTACACGGACAGCGCGCGGGACTGGGTTCCGCTCATCCCTTATCTCGACCAAAGATCACTCCTGATCATCATCGACCTGCGGGGTCACGGGCGCTCGAGCAAGCCAGAGTGCTGCTACTCACGCACCGACTTCGCCTACGACATCAAGCTGCTGCTGGATAAGTTGAAAATCGAGCGAGCGGACGTCATCGGTCACTCGCTCGGGAGCATCGTCGCCCAGAGCTTGGCGGAGTTCTGGCCGGAGCGCGTTCGTCGCGTTGTTCTTATTTCATCGACGGGCGCCGCGCACTCGTTGTGCGCGCCACCGCCAGCCCGATCAAAGAGGCTGACATTTAACTGGTGCGCGGAAATAGCGAAACTACACGATCCGATCGATCCGGAGTCGCCCTTCATGATCGCGTGGTACTCGTCCCCGCCACCGATCGACGAGGACTTCTTGCGGCGTCAGCGTCGGGACGCCGCGGCCATTCCGGCCGAGGTCTGGCGCGCCGCCCTTGATCAGGGGCTCATGGATTTTAACTTGCAGAGTACACTTCCAAAGCTGAAGGCCAGGACGCTGCTCATCTGGGGCGGTAAGGAGTCGATCTTTCTCAAACCCGATCGGGACGCACTGAGCACGGCGCTGCCCGGCGCGCGCGTCAAGATATTCCCGGAGCTTGGACATAACTCGTTCTGGGAAGACCCCGCCGCTGTCGCCGCAGTGATTAATCCATTTTTGCACGAACAGCCATAAGAGGCCGCCCGTGACGGGTCGTCGCGGTTTCGTCCCAGAGTAGCGGCGCAATGGCCAATCGCATGCTGGTAGAACAGCGCTCGATCGACTACGTTCCGCTTGCGGAACGCCATGGCAAGGTATGGCACCTGTGGCCCGTCTGGTTCGCCGGTGGCGCGCATCTAGCGACACTCGCGGTCGGCGTACTTGGTATTGCGATGGGCGGCAACCTGTTATGGACCGCCATCGCCGTGTTCACGGGTTGCGCGTTCGGGACGTTCTTCATGGCAGTCCACTCGACCCAGGGGCCGCAGCTCGGGTTGCCACAGATGATCCAATCGAGGCCGCAGTTCGGATACATGGGAGCGCTACTCGTATGGGTCGTGGCGCTCATCGCGTATGTCGGTTACAACGCCTTCAATCAAGTTCTCGCGGCGCAGGCGATTCGCGAGTTGGTCGGCGTGGCAGTCGCCCCGACATCGGCCGCGATAGTACTGTTTGCGCTGGCGGCGGCAGGTCTCGCTGCGGTCGGCTACGACTGGATACACGTCGCGCAAAGATGGCTTGCGTACGCGCTAATCCTTGGGCTGACGGTCTTCTCCCTTGGTGCCCTGTTCTTTGTCCGTTTACCGCCTGTCCAATTGGACGGCCACGCATTTCGCGGAGTCCCATTCCTCGCGCAGTTCTTCGCGGCCGCTGCCTATCAACTCAGCTGGTCGATCTACGTGTCTGATTATTCGCGCTATCTGCCGCGCAATGTTGGAGTCCGGGCATCGTTCTGGTGGACTTATCTCGGCGCATTGATGGGCACCGCCTGGATGATGCTGGTCGGCACGGTTGCGGCCGCTCTCTATCCGGCTTCTGACGTTGCTGCCGCGGTGGAAACGGCCGTTGACGCCGTGGTCCCTGGTCTTGGCAGACCGCTGTTGCTTGGCGCACTGCTTGGCCTTGCGACTGCGTCGGCATTGAATTTCTACGGTGCGTCACTGACGCTTCTCAGCATCGCCGATTCGTTCAAACCGATACGCTGCACGGTCGTGAAGCGCTTAGTGTGCATCGGACTCGTGACCGTTGCGGCGACCTCGATTGCGCTGCTGTCCTCTAAGCACTTCGTTGACCGATTCGTCGATCTGCTCTCGGTTCTGCTATACCTATTCACACCGTGGACGGCGATAAACCTCGTGGATTTCTATATCGTTCGGAAGGGCCACTATTCGGTGCGTGAAATCTTCAACCCCCACGGGATCTACGGCCGTTGGAACTGGCGCGGTTTGGTTGCCTACGGGGTCGGGTTCGTCGCTATGATCCCTTTCTTCAGCACCGGGCTATATTCTGGGCCAGTGGCTCGGGCGCTTGGCGGTGCGGATATTGCGATGCTGGTCGGATTACCGGTCTCCGCAATCACCTATCTGGTCGCATGTCGCTCGATGAATCTCGAGCGCGAGCTGCGGCTAGCAGTGGTCGCCGATCAGGATCTCGAACCCGATAGTGCCGGCGCCCGTTGCCCGAGTAGTTCGCTCCTTAATTCCTAGGGAAGCTCTACGGAGAGGGGTGCTCGTACTTTTCTTACCAATACTGGCGCCCTGAGTGATGCATCGCGAAAATCACGATTCTAATCTGTTGATTTCCGTGGCGATGCAATCAGCGCGTCTTCGCGATCCGCGGCACATATTCACTCGCCTGC